>Ga0123342_1007284_pt1 | contig 14708 bp, 16 predicted proteins | sample Turbeawhitnodule_FD_89960 | JGI IMG/M metagenome (GOLD analysis project Ga0123342, IMG submission 89960) | Root nodule microbial communities of legume samples collected from Mexico - Turtle bean Mexico white nodule | ecosystem: Host-associated > Plants > Roots > Nodule | place: Mexico: Nepantla...
ATACATTAAAAATATTTAAATTTTAAAATTCTAAACATGTGTGGGCTATAGCGGACGCATATGCGTGGGTTCTGTGGGCAACGCAAAACGGACGCATATGCGTGGGCCGCGGCCGACGCAAAAAAATTTTTTGAAAAAAAAATAATTAAATCAATATATGCGTCCGTTTTGCGTCCAATGTAAATCTTGCGTGGGCTTTTACTCATTTTGGCCGACGATAGTAGCGTCCGCAAATGGCCCACGCAAAAATTTAGAAGCTAAATCAAGCTTTTCTTGTAGTGGATTCCTGACACGTCAACCTGAATTCGTGCCAACTTGGCACGACTTTGTCCACGTCATAAATTTTTTCATTTTTTACTTAAAATTTTCTTATTTTCAAATAAATATATATTATTAATTATTTAATTACAATTTAAAATAATTAAAATTTAGTAGTAAGTTATTTAACTAATTAAAATTTAATTATATTTAATCGACACATCATGAGGTCAGGTAAATTCGGTCCCGTGTAAGTAGATCAATAATCCTGATTTCGAACGGGATTAAATTGGACCACATAGGCTTTGAAAATATTGTGGAGAATTTCACCTCCACCTCCGCCGGATCATCACCCTCCACGAATACCTCAACATACGAAAACCACATTGTGACTTACCCTAAATTTGTAAATTGTTTTAAAACAGCCCCATTTTGGTAAAAAGGAGAAAAAAAAACCCCAAACTAGTAAAAAAAACCGATTGAAGGATTGCCATTATGAGCTTTTATGATTATCTACAAACATGGTTAGAAATAATTGTCCATATTTTTTTTGCATCGACTGTATACTTCATGCTGAAGAAGTCATCAACTATGTTAGTTTCTAATGTATATTCTCACCAAAGACATTGTAGAAGGCAAAACTTTTGCCTTAGTTTCAATCATTTAAGAGGCACGAAACCTTGACCATAAAAAAGAATTTTTTAACATCATAATAACTTTCTTTCATTGTTCCTTACCTGGAGGTCGTCTCAAAGAAAAGACGGGGTCTATTTTAATCTCATAGTTATTAGTGGAAGGAATAGATGAACGAATATTTGCCCATTTCTCTTTTCTTGTATTTGGAAGTTACCATTCTAGTAAAAAGACCTCTAAGAGACTTCAATAAAGCATTCAAGTGTGTCGATAATGGATAAATTATCATCCTATCACGATCTGGCAAATTTGCAAAAAAATTGACTGTTACATCCTTTAATTAAGGTTGATTGCCTGCCTTATGTCGGGGTCTTTGTCTTCCTGTTATATGTACGGGATGTTTGTAGAAACAAATGTGTTTGTGGCATCTCGTAGATACTAAATATGGATTTCACGCAAATAATTATTATATCCTCATTGATGTTCTCACCTCTCCCTGCAAATTGTTGTAAATCACTTTACTTGTAGTGCAACAACAATCAAAGCTGGTAACCTTTTGCATTTAGGGCAACTTATGTTGGTTTTTTAAGTGTACAAGTCTCCATGTGTGGTTGGTGCTCTATTTGTACTTTCCTCTCACTAATTCATGATTCTTCGTTCCGCGCTGTCTTGTGGTGGGGGACGTGCGAGGTAGCTGTCAATCACGGTGTCGACGTAGTATTGAAGATTTTTGTGAAGGTGATTTTGGAGTTGAGTGCAACAGTTTTGTAAATTACAGATGGCAAAAGCTTCTTTCTTTTTACAACTTCACAAATGAGTTTCTAGAGCCAGAAAACAACGATTTGGGTTTGTCAGATTTCATGGAGTAAGGGATGAGACTGCTTTGGAAAGACAACTTGATTCTATTTGGATTTTTTTTATTTATCAACAAAGAATAAATATAATTAAAGTGGGACATTTCAAGAATGTCCCAATCCGTATACATCAAGTATGTACTCCTAATCTAGATAAAATTTGTAACCAACCTTGACACTCAGAGCACTCAAAATACCTACTGAAAAGTGCATAAATATATTCTAAAGAGCTATTATGAGTAACATTGCACTTTCCCCCACAGTTCTATTTGGATTGATAGATGGAAACTGCGGGCAAACAGGCCCAAATACAAAAGGTAAGTCAAAACACATCTTGCAGAGATAGATTCATAATCGGAAAGTTTGGAGTCAGAAGATTCAATCGCGTTCTTACGCTCAAGTCGTCAGGGGTGGAAAAGAGGGTAACGATCAGAAGGAAAACAATGACATTTTGCCACATTTTAGGGTTAACCCGGAGATATCGGTTGGAGAGATGCTACATTGGGAAACTGTTGAAGGCAATGGATGTACAAGTTGTCAAGGAGAGTTTCATTTTGGGAGGACTTAATTTAGTAAGGGTAAGATATTTACGGGAGAGGTACATGCTTTTGTCATGCGATGAAGATGGTTTAATCGAGAGAATAATAGCAGACAACAAAGAAGGTTTCAAAGGTATTTTTAATTCTATGGTTCCTGGGATGATTCCTTTGTGGTATTTGAGAAAATAGCTTGGTTCCACTACAGGGGTATCCCATTGGCTCTTTGGAGCAATCAATGCTAGGGGTTCTTGTAGGTACACTTGTAGAAGTTGATGAGGGAACTGTCTCAAAAGAGGTGTTAGAGTATTCAAGGTTACGCATGAGAATCCCTTTAGGTAAGGAGGTAAGGCTGGTGAAGAAGAGATTCCCCTTGTTCCTAAATTTGGGTATCCGTTTAACAAGTGGGGCGCGACTTTGGAGGAAGAATCTGAGGCCATCTTGACGCTAGTGTTGGTGAAGAATTTTCATAATGTGAATGCTTTGAACAAGGCGTTAGGTATGAATGGAGGAGAGTGGAGGAGAAGATTGTTCAGTTTTCGATGAAGGGGGAAGAGATTCCAAAAGGAAATGATTACATTAGTGAAGGAATTAATTCTGTTGTGAAGAGCCAAAACGTTACTTTGAAAAATGTGGCCATGCGTAAACCTAAAAGTTTGGTGAAAATTAATTGTGAAACGGCTCCGGTTGGGGTATCAGCAGATGACCTAATCTGTAGCGGACCAGTTCAGGCCCCACTGAGTGCAGAAAACTGGGTGGGGAAACCCTAATTTTTTACCCTATTGCTGATGGGGCTGCACAATTAGGGTTTGACAGTCTAGGAGGCGCGACGTCCAAGGCGGGAGGCGGCGACGGAGATAGCGGAGGGCACGGTGGAGAAGGAGGAGAGCATGACGACGTGCTTGAGAGGGAGATCTTGTGCGCCACCTCTGGCGCGAGAACCTCCGCAATGCCGATAGTACAACACGAAGGAATGGAGGAGAATGGTGGAGGTTCCGACGGCGACGCGACTTAGAGGAAGTCGTATCTTGTTGGGGAGGCAGACAAAGTGCGGTTATGCGTGATGGAAGACGTCGGCGTAGGAATAGTGGAAGAGCATCATCGCTAATGGCGATGGAATAGGAGCAGGTGCAACGATGGGAACGCAAATCGTGGTAGACGACGCTGATGTGAAAACGAAGCAAGGAGGCAGCGCGGGAGTGCGCGGTGCCAACGTGAAGACGCACAGTGACAGCGCGAATGCGCACCGTGGAGTGCAATGGCACGCAGAGGCTGGGGTGGTGTGCGAAGACATGCGCATGGTGGTCGAGTGGAGGCATTCTTCATATAACATTATTTATATTTTTATTTTTTAATTTATCATCTTTTTGTTTTTATTTTCTTATTTAACTTTTCTTTATTTTTATTTTTCTATTTAGCATCATTTCAAAAATATAAAAAAAATTAAAATTTTAATTTTGAATGCATTAAAAAAATAAATATTTTTAATATTTAAAATAATTATTAATAATAAAGAAATGAGTTTTTACAAATTAAAAATAAAAATAAATTAATAAATTAAAAATGTTTAGTTTATTTTTTTTAAATGAAGAAAATAAAAAATTAAACCCTACAACAACATAAAAGTTGAATTTATAAACATAAAAGTTCAATATTTTATGTGTTTACTACTAATTAATACTAATGGACTTTGGTTTTTTTATAATTATGTCATGTATTTTTTACTTAAAATTAACATGATTACATCATCAATAATAATAAATAAATAATAATTTTTGTTTATAGATTCAACTTTTATGTTGTTGTAGGGTTTATTTTTTATTTTCTTTATTCTTAAAAAAAATTAAACTAAACATTTTTAATTTATTACTTTTTTATTTTTTATTTTGTAAAAAAAATTCTTTATTCATTAATTATATTTCTAACTATTTTAAACATTAAAAATATTTATTTTTTTAATGTATTAAAAATTAAAATTATCATTTTTTTTAATTTATTAATTTTTTTTTACTTTTGAAATAGTGCTAGATATGGAAATAAAAACAAAAGGGTGTTAAACAGGGAAATAAAAACAAAAGAGTGTTAGATGGGAAAATAAAAGTATAATTAGTGTTATATGAGGAATTGAGTCGCATGTTGGTGAGGGAGAGAGAGAGGTGCGGAGGAGTGACGAAGCAAGTAATGGGATTGTTAGGTGTGAGAAAGACAACGAGACAACAAGTGATGCGGAGAAGATGAGTATGGTGGGGGTAGCTCATAGTGGGGAGGTCGTGGCTTCCGAGGCCAATGTAGTGATTTTGTCCACTCCCGGGACTAAGGCAAGAGAGACAAAGTCACTTTTTGCAAGTTGTCCAGTGAGGAGGATGTTGGCTAGTATCAAAGGAGGGGTGGGCGTTACACTTTTTTGAGAGATGAAAATGTACCTTTGGTTAAAAGGTTATCTAAGTCAGATTCGTTAAAGGGATTAAGGTCATAAATTAATATCTCAGATAGTGATGTTAGACACTATAGTAGAATGCTATGGTTAAAAGATGAAAACGATGAAGTTAGGAGGGTGTGGAAAGTCGGTAAAGAGATGGGGTTCACACTATTAAGAGAATAAGAGGTTGTATTAAACGAGCTTCGCAGCTTGGAGTGTCGGGACTATAAAAGTATTCAGACGGAGAATAGTATTTCTGATGATGAGTCTAATTAGTATGAATATAAGAGGGGCAATAGGAAGTACAAAAAGAAGATACTTAATAGATTTGATTAGGAAAGAGGAGTTTGGAATGGTCTGTCTACAGAAGACAAATGCTCAATGGTTAGTAAGAAGAGTTGCTATTATTTGTGGGGTTCAAATGAAATTGATTGGGTGGAGAACAGTGCAGTTAATAATGCAGGAGGAATTATTACTATGTGGAGAAGAAGTAGTTTTAATATGACGAGCTACTTTAATGGGAAATCTCACCCTGTCGTCGAAGGAGTTTGGAAAGAAGGCGATGGGGTACAAATTACGATAGTTAATGTGTACAGTTCTGGCTCGCTGAAAGAAAAGAAGGAGATCTGGGATGAGATTAGTTCAGGAGGATTCAACAAAACAGGGTGTGGTGTGTTGTTGGGGACTTTAAATCAGTTAGAAGGAAGGAGGAGAGAAAAAGTGTAGTTTTAGTATCAGATTATAAGATTATAGTAGAGGGACTAGGGGGTTTAATGGTTTCATTGAAAAGGCTGAGTTGTTGGATATTCCAATGGTTGGAAGAAAGTTCACTTGGTACAAGCCGAATGGGACCGTTAAGAGCAAAATTGACAGGATCCTTGTTTTCAAGGAATGGTTGGATGTCTGGCCAAATAGTAAATAATTGGTTCTCAGCAGATCGGTCTCTGATCATTGTGCTCTAGTGCTCAAAGTTTCGTCGGTAGATTGGGGACCGAAACCTTTCAGAAGAATGGACGTGTGGTAAAGAGATGGAAGGTTTTTAGATTTTGTCTGCAGTAAATGGTAGGGGTGGCAATGCGGGTTGACCCGCCCCGCACTTGACCCGCAAAAAGTGGGTCGGGTTGGCCCGCCACACATAGACTCTGCGGGTTGATTTTTCTAACTCGCCCCGCATAAAGGTTGGCTCGCGGGCAAGCCTGCATAAGAAATATTTTTTCAAATAAAAAATTTGAATTTTTTTTATTTAGATGCATTAGGTAAATGGTCTCATAATATTATTTTCACGAGACATGCATAGTAAGATGTTATTAAAATTTTCAGAATGTGAAATATGAGGCTACATGAAGAAAATATGGAGGTGCAGAAAAAAAATTCTACATTTTAAAGCTATGCGGGTTATGCGGGCCAACCCGCCCCACCCCGCACTTGGCCCGCACAGGCTACGGGTTATGCGGGGCAGGCTTAAGCGAGCCAACGAGTTGAAATTAGCAACCTATCCCGCATTTTTTTCAACGGGTCGCGAGCTGGCCTGCACGGCCCGCCCCACTTTGCCACCCCTAGCAAATGGTAGAGTAATGGAGTGACGGGCGGAGGGAAGTTTGTATTAAAAGAAAAATTAAAAAAGTTAAAATTATATTTGAAAAAGTGGAATAGAGAGGTGTTCGGGAACGCCAATCAAGAAGGAGATTTGCTACAAAAGAAAATTCAAGAGCTAGATACAAGAGATGATGAAAGAGATTTAGATGAGTTTGGGCAGGAGGAGAGGAGACTTTTGCTAGTTGAACAAAGTCGAAACTTATTCAAACAAGAAGCGGTCTTGCATCAAAAATAAGAAAAAAATGGTTGAAACAAGGCGATTTGAATACAAAAATTTTCCACTCGTTTGTGAAGTGGAGGAGAATGAGAAACAGGAATGGGTACAAATGAACAGACAGTGGTGTGATGGTAAAGACTAAGGTCAAAGAGATTTTCGATGCTAGGTTCGTTGGGGAGTTTGAGCCCATGGTTAGGTTGGACAATGTTCGGTTCAACTTTATATGTGATGAAGATAAGGAGTCACTGATTGGAGATGTATCTGAAGAGGAAGTTAAGAACGTTGTTTGGAGTTGTGATAGTTCGAAAAGTCCTGGTCCTGACGGATTCAATTTTTGTTTTATCAAGTATTGTTGGGTTTGCCTTAAGGAAGATTTTGTTTCAGCGGTAAATGATTTTATGGTCAACGATAAGTGGCCTAGAGGTTCAAATGCTTCTTTCATCTGTTTGATTTCTAAGACTGAGAATCTGCAACAACTTAGTGATTATAGACCTTTCTCGCTGATAAAGTGTGTGTATAAAATTATGTCAAAGATCTTGGCGATTAGGTTGAAAAACATGATCAGTAAAGTTATTGACGTTAGGCAATATGGTTTTCTTGAAGGAATGAGGCTTTTGGACAACATTCTTGTAGCTAACGAAGTCTTAGAGGAGATGAAGAGGAAAAAGAAAAGTTATGTGTTTTTCAAGGTGGATTATGAGAAGGCTTACGACTCTGTCAGATGGGACTTTATTTACTATATGTTAGGAAGACTCGGCTTCTGTGAAAAGTGGATTTCTTGGATCAAAGTGTTTGGAATCAGCGTCAATGTCAATTTTTGTAAACGGGAGTCCTACTAAGGAATTTATTCCGAAGAAGGGGTTGAGGCAAGGCGATCCTTTAGCGCCGTTCTTGTTTCTTATAGTAGCTGAATGGCTAGTCGGTGTATCTAGGACTACAGTTGAGAAAGACTTGGTTGAGAGCTCCGAGATTGGAAAAAAGTCGGTAAAGGTAAATATGCTCCAGTATGTTGATGACACTTTGTTCTTCTATAAGGCAAACATCAAAAGCGTATTTAACATAAAAGTTATTTTGAACTGTTTTGAGTTGACATCTGATCTTAAGGTGAATTTCTTCAAGAGTAGACTTGGCAGGGTTGGGGTGGATCACACGGAGATTCTCTGCTTTGTGACAATTCGAAATTGTGAGGTGATGAGAATCGCTTTTAAGTATTTGGGGATGCCAGTAGAGGGTGTCATAAGAGGGGTGAATGTTGGGAATAAGTGGTCAACAGAGTAAAGAACAGGCTAGACAGGTGGAAGGGTAGATACATCTCGATGGTAGGGAGGATATGTTTAATTAAGTTCGTGTTATTGTCAATACCTTTGTACTATCTTTCCCTATTCAAGATACAAGGTTTGCAAATCTAGGGAAGCAGGAGGGCTCGGTATTATTAATGTTAGGCAGTTTAATTTGGCCTTGCTGGGAAAGTGGATTTGGCATATGAAATCGGATATGGGGGGAGGGTTGTGGAGGGAGGTCATTGAATCTAAGTATGAAGGTAGGAGAAGCCTGAAGGAGTAGTGGACTAATAACAACAAGGTTTCATTATGGTAGAGAGATTTAATGAAGGTTTGGCAGTCCGAGGAATGGGGAGGGAAGTTTGAAGATTGTTTGATTTGGGAGGTTGGAAACGGGAGAGATGTTCAGTTTTGGTCAAACAATTGGGTAGTCTAAGAAGACTTGAAAAGTAGATTTTCGAAGTTATTTTCTTTGTTTGTTCTTAAGGGGGCAAATCTATGTGATTGAGGAATTTGGGTTAATGGGACCTGGGTGTGGAACTTAAGGTGGAGAAGGGGTCTTTTTGTTTAGGAGGAGGATCAAGCAAGTAAGCTATCAGAGATGATTTCCAACAAGAGGCTCAAGCTGGAAACAACAAACAGATGGGTTTGGAAGGATAGTGAGTCAGTAGAGTTTTCAGTTAAGTATGCTTATGGGTTGTTAGGGGGAGAGGGATGTGAGGAAGACTCAATAAGGTACAAAAGGCGCTTCCTTCAACTCATGTCATAGCTTGGAGAGTGATTGAAAACAATGTTGCTTGTATGGTAAATCTGGAGAGACGAGGTATAGGGGTCGAGAGCAACCTTTGTTGCTTGTGCAAGATGTTAGAGGAGTCTTTCTTATGACTGGTTAGGAGTGAGCTCGGTCGATCTTATTGACCCTAGGTCTCATTTTGAACATTTTAAGATTATGGATGCGTCTACCCCAGTTAATCTTACTATGGGTAATGTTTGGATTGCATTGGTTAGTGAGATCTAGAAACACAAGAATAATTGTTTATTTAAAGGCAGAGTGGTTGATCACAAGTTTTCTCCCTTACACAGGTTAAAGTTTGGTCCTGGATCTCTTCAAAGACACCGTCAACGAGCTTCTCATTCCCTGACTGGTGCCTAAAATCTTTGATATGTATGCATTCAATTTAATGTCTTTATAAGGATTGATACTCGTTATCTATAATTCTACATTAGTTGGTAGTGGTGGGGTTGACAGTAGGAGGCGATATTTTGGTTTTGATATGTATATAGAAAGATACTCTTTAAACTCTCTTATTCTTTATAAGGGTTGGACCACCTCTAAAATTGACCTTTTTAATTTTTATTACTTATTGTCGATAAAAAAAAAAAAGTATTCATGTTCTATGTTATCACCCTTCCACAATTTGACATTCCATTCCAAGACAACATTGAAGCAACGTTCAATTGATATCATTTTGGGTTGCGAAGTAATTGATGATCTATCTCTTTGGATTTTGGAGATAGCTTGATCTACTTGATCAGCTTGGATTATTCTGGCTTTGTTCGACAACCCGAACACAAGAAAATTATGATAGCTAAATGTCAAACAGGTTTGCCCTAACAACTATTTATGGATATATGAACAAGATTCTCAACCTAGTTGACATGTAACCATCGTAGTACTCTTGGGTCCAAGATTATCAAGCAACAAAGGGGTAGATAATGAATTAAGATGAATGCATTATTGACTTGGTCAGACAATCTATATGTTTCTTTTCTTTGAAAATTGCTGGAACATCAAATCTTGGACTAATCTTGGACTGAGTTGATATGATTGTTTTTATTTGTAGTTGTATAATAAGAGGTTTTATTGACCTTGAATTTAAGCATTATTATTGTATTGTTGGTTCGATAGACTGAGAGATTTGAGACCTTTAATAATTAAGATCAGTTCTAAATAGGTAATAGAAACTCACTATTGTTCTATTTGGATAAAGTTATAGTTAGAGATATAAATAATAAAACAAAATTATTCATGGTATGCAAGACATTTGAGATTCGTAGTCTTTGTTAAAGAAACTTTTTATACTTTCAGATTACGAATGAAAAAGGTGAAAAAAATACACATTCTAAGGCTAATGTGCCTTAGATATTGTTGTTGGAGATATGCCTAATGCTAGACACGTGATTAAATTCACTAAAATAACTTTGTTCGTCATGATATCTATCAAACGTTGTTATCAATCATCTCATGTTCACATTTTATGAGAAATCAAACGTTTATGCAAATTAAATTTATGCCCCCAAATCTTAATGTTCTTATGCGCGATTTTTCAAATTGCTTCATCTTAATTCTCTAACTCTTTCTTTCTATGAAATAATGAAAAAAAAAAATGGAAAAGTGAGGGAAAGTGTACGTATGTTAATTTTACCATTTGCTCAAGAAAAAAAAAAGCTCTCCGTTTCTTTTCTCATTTTCGCTATATTAAAACATTGTTTTCAATTAATATAACAATATTTTTTACACATTATTTTCTTTTCATTCACTTTTTATTAATCCAAATAATTATAAACAATTGTTTCGTTATCTTTCTAAATTTTATCCATTCACTTTTTTTTTCACTTTACTTTTATATTTAATTTTGTAATTATATCCTCTTTTTATTTTGCTTAACTTAAATAGAGTATACCTTAAATTCCATTACGTTGCTTGATATAAAGTTTTTTTTATCGGTAGGAATTCAAGAAAATAGGCCTGATTTAGTCTGTGAATTTAAATATTCCATACAATAGTTTGGATTACGTTTAAAGAAATTAAAAGTTTAAATTGAAGTGAGTCAACTTTACTTTATATTTTTTAATCTGGCTTAAATAGACTTGTAGTTCAATTAGTTTCTTAAATTAATAATAAGTTACTTTTCTACACTAATATAAGAAACACTTTTAATATTAAATATTTACATTAATTATCAAAAATGCTTTAGTATTTAAGACAATAACTATTTCTTGTAATATTAGGATAAATGCAGTTTCTTCATGCACTCCTACATTTTTCTTCTTCCACCCTCACAATGTTATGCAAAGACCAAACTGTTCCTATTATTTTTTAAAAACTCTAAAATGCACTTTAACTGTATTTATTTTTTTGCATTCTGAATTATGGAATCCAGAGCACTTCCGGTAAAATTTCGGATCCACCAATCGGTAATTCAAAATATGCATTTCACATTCAAAAATCCATCATTCAAAAATTCATCATTCAAAAAAAGCATTCCATAACCATCAATCCATAACAGAAATATGTATTATGGATTCAGAAATCCATAATTCAAAAAAAAAACATTTTGGATCCACTAATCCGTAACAGAATTAGGCTTCCGAATTCAGCAATCCTTCATCCTGAAAAAAAATGATTCAGTTTTGGATTGATAAATCCGTAGCACACTCTCAGATCCCAATTTTCGGTAACCACGGTGCTCTTTTTCAAATAAAAGGTCAATGCCAGTTTCAGGATTTAGAAAATTGAGGAGTGCAGGAAGAAAACTGTAGGTGTGCAGGAAGAAGTCTAGGATAAATATTTCATATTTATTGGTTAAAAGTGGACTGTTCGTACCAAACTCAACGTAAACATATTTTTAAATTGATTTCTTATAAATCAATTATTTCAAGTATCATAATCTTATTTTGACTTTTACATATGTTATATTATTTTTAAGATATTTTTATCTCTTTTACTTTATTATAATAGTTTCATAAAACTTACACTTTTTTGTTATACTTTAATTTTTGAAAATTTTAAAGATATTTCTTATTTTTATAATTTATATAGAGTTTTATTCATCTCAATGAAATATGTTATCGAATGTAAATTTCAAGCTTATAAGTTACAGCTCTAGATTGGAAATGTCAAACATGAGATCTCTTTCTCAAACTTTTAAATTTTTTTACGAGATTCTTTTGATAACATGTACAAATAATCATTTTAGAATTTTTAATCAATTCTTAGAATTGTTTCTGAATATGGTCTCCCTCTTCATCTTTAAACTCATTAAAGAAAATGTTTTCTTTATTGGTTTCTAGTATAACTAATTTATAAATTCACTACATGTTTTTAAATTTCAGTAACACGCTTGTACTTTTGATCTCAATTGTATTTTCAAACTTTGTTCTCTACTTCTAAGATACATTTACGGAAGCATTTTTTCAAATTCATGAACTCATTTATAATATTAATATTCTTCCCAATATAAATTTTACTCACACAACATATTTTTTCTTTGCAATTTTTTTTCATTTTCGTCTTTTATGGGTATTTTAAACCTTTCTTGATATAAACGTTCTTTCTAATATCAGATATGAATGTAAATCTCTTCTTATATTTTTTGTTCTAATTTTTATTTATTTTAAATCTGTGCTATATTCATTCATCTTTGATGAAACTTTCACTTGAATATAGGTGAATGAATATAACTGATGTAAGTTGATTTTATGATTGTTCATTTTATGATGTGACACTTTACTTAGATTGAGATTTTAAGAATTTAAGAGTGAAGACCTAAGGAAAATCCCCACTGGATATTAACTTAACCAAGTGGTTAAGTAGATGTGAATGTTCATTTCACAAAGGCAAAAGGAAAAGACAATTATAAGGTGAAAATGATGCTAGAAGGTGCATAATTAAAGAACAAGAAAAAGAAACCAAAATAAAATTGGTGAATGGAAAGAAGGAAAACCAAACAAGAACATGATACAAAGAGTAAAAATGGAATGACAAATGGAAGAATAGATGAAGGAAGGAGAAAACTCTCGATACTCACAAGATAAGACCTAAATGTTAATAGGAATTCAAACTTCACTAGCACCTTACACAATTTGTGCAGAGTAACTCTTCTCTTATTAGGAGCCTTGGAGTACAAGCTAAAGGGTAAGATGAGAAAAGAGAAAAAATGGACAATTTTAGGGTTTGACTAAGTCAAACCCGCATCCTAGGCTTGTCCTTCTAGAAACTAGGTCAAAAAGCCTTCCAAAAGGGTTAGGAACAAGCTAAAATGCTACCCACACCCCCCTATTATGCTAAAGATACTTTATTCTAGCCTATCTTTGCTATTTAGACTTCTAAAGTAAGCCCAATTTATTTATAGCATATTTGTATCTTATAAGAAGACCAAAAGGAAGAACTTGAGATACTTTGATCTTTGTCAATTTCTCCTTTAGTGAGGTCTTCACTTAAATGTTGAGATGACCTTTCATAGTATACATCCTTGGTCATCTTGTTGTTGTCTTGGTTTGTATCAATAACCAAGGAGTATTCAAGAAATAAATGAGAAAAAAAAAACAAACTAACTTGTACTAAAAAGTGTATTGTATGAGATGTAAAAGAATACTAAAATTTCCACACTTCAAAAGAACATTCTCACTTTGTAATGAAAAAAACTGTACGACTTTGGAATTGATTAAATATATATATATATATATATATATATATATATATATATATATATATAATATTTGCATAATATTATGTGGTGTGGTGGTGGGAAGTGTAGTGAATAGATGGAATGTAGTGAATAGATGAAGAGTTATCTATCCGTTAGTGAGAGTTAGCGTTGGTGGCATTGGCATGGGCATTCCCATGGAAGGGTTGGCGTTTCTTCCATTTGCACACTCACAACTCCTCCTCCCGCTTCCAAAGCTTGCCGCCATTTCCAGTCCTAACAATATTAATAATACCAATGGTTCGTTACTTCCTTCAATTCTAAGTTTCTCTTATCTTCTCTACACCCTTCTTTGTGATTGTGATTGTCATCGTAATCCTAATTGCCATTATTATTAGGATTTGTGTTCCTCAGACCGCACCGTCGACGCTGCTTTCGTTTTCGCACTTCATTGTTTTCCAAGGCACAGGTCCTTCCTCTTCCCCAACACCAACAGCAACGGCAACAAGTCACAGTGAATCGCAATTGTGTGAGTGGGGATTCCATACGTCAGAGATTTCTTCATTTTTATGCTTCCCGCGGTCACAACCTCCTTCCCAGTGCTTCTCTCGTCCCCGATGATCCCACTGTTCTACTCACCATCGCAGGGATGCTCCAATTCAAGCCCATCTTCCTCGGCAAGGTATGCCCATGCCTCACCATCAATCACTTTACTACCTCTCCTATCTAACTTACTAATTACAGGTTCCAAGACAAGTACCTTGTGCTGCTACTGCACAGAGATGCATCCGTACTAATGATATCGACAAAGTTGGCCTAACTTCCAGACATCATTCCTTCTTTGAAATGCTTGGAAACTTCAGCTTTGGTGATTACTTCAAAAAACAAGCTATTCTATGGGCGTGGGAGCTTTCCACCTCAGAGTCAGTACTTTTTCCCCCTCCACTCCACCTCTTTCTTATGTCAAAATATATTATCATTTATCTTCTCTTCCATTTATCTTTTTAGGTTTGGTTTGCCACCGGACCGATTGTGGGTTAGTGTTTATGAAGATGATGATGAAGCTTTTCAGCTATGGTCTGATGAGGTTAGCTACAAATGGTTTTCCTCAAGGGTCATCTTATTTGCTTACATGATTAACTTCTATTTTGACTAGCGAACATTTGACAAAGCATATTGGATTGTTGTTCCTATTGCTTACTTGATTTCTGTGCAGATTGGTGTCCCAGTTGAACGTATAAAAAGGTTGGGAGAAGAAGACAACTTCTGGACCAGTGGAGTGACAGGTCCCTGTGGCCCTTGCTCAGAAATTTATTATGATTTTCATCCCGAGAGGGGATATGTAGATGCTGTAAGTATACCATTTTTAGATTGAAAGATTAAAAATCATTTCAGTGACATGTATTCTGTTGGGTGGTTGGGACCTGGGGGATGAAAGCAGGATCTCAATGATGATACAAGGTTTATAGAGTTCTACAACTTAGTC
>Ga0123342_1007285_pt1 | contig 14708 bp, 11 predicted proteins | sample Turbeawhitnodule_FD_89960 | JGI IMG/M metagenome (GOLD analysis project Ga0123342, IMG submission 89960) | Root nodule microbial communities of legume samples collected from Mexico - Turtle bean Mexico white nodule | ecosystem: Host-associated > Plants > Roots > Nodule | place: Mexico: Nepantla...
AAATATAAAAAAAATATATATATATATATATATATATATATATATATATATATATATATATATATATATATATATATATATATATATTAAATGTTCGAAGTATAAATTGTGTTAGTATAACATTTGCACCAATTAATTGAGTTATTATAGAGTATAAGGAAATAAAAAGATATTAAAAAATATAATTTTCTTGTTTTTTTAGAAAATCATTAAATAGAAACTAATTTTAAAAACAAAAAATAATTAGTTGTTGTATTGATTAAATTAGATATTATTTTAAAGAATAAAAAATATTGATATTTAAATTACTTTTTATTATTAATAAATAATTTATAAATTAATATTTAATTAACAATCAAGATTTTAGTTACCAGTTATTTAGAAGTGGATAGTTAAAATCTTAGTAGTTAATTAAATATCAATTTAGAAACTATTTATCAATAATAAAAACAAATTTAAATATCAATAATTTTCTTAACATTTAAAATAATATCTAATTTAGTTAATATAATAACTAATTATTTTTTATTAATATAATTAATTTCTATTCGATAATTTTTTCAAGAGGAACAATATTAGTATATTAAAGTTTCATCTAACAAAATATAAATTATATATCAAAATAAAATTTCAGATTTAAGTAAAGAAGAATATCAAGTATATTTATAATAGAGGTAAGTTTCCTTCAAAGTTTTGTTACTTGTTATGGCAGCCAATTCAAAGATATATTTGATGTGGATTATTTCATGAATTCTTTGAGAGATGAGGTTGTGATACTGAAAGAGCTTCCTTCCCAACAAAAGCACAAGATGGAAAAAGGGTCCCTCTCTTCCATGCCACCCATAAGTTGGTCAAATATGTCATATTACTATCATGTGGTACATCACCTTCTACCATAAACTTACAATGTCAATGTGTCAAATCATACAAAAATTAACTATTCAATTTTCTGTATCTTAAAAATCACAGATTCTTCCCCGGATAAAAACATATGGGGTAGTACACTTCACTAAATCTGATGCAAGACTTGCAAATAATGGAATTCCTGAAGAAGTTCAAAAGTTTAGGTGCAGGGTTAACTACCATGCTTTGAGATTTGTTCCTCCAATTGAACAATTGGCCAGGAAGATTGTTAAGATTCTTAAGGAGAAAGGACCCTTCTTGTCACTTCATCTTAGATATGAAATGGACATGGTTGCTTTCAGTGGCTGCAATGAAGGATGCAACAAGGAAGAGATTGATGAGTTAACAAAAATGAGGTGAGTAGCATTGTTCATTCAACATGGAAAAGTTATCAGTTCTAATTCTGTGGTTTGATATTTGCACACCACTTTTACTCTTGCACAAAAACAACTTTTGAAGTTTTCTAATCAACCAAGCCATATTTTAATAGAACTTTCTTTTTCTCTCTCACTAGTTTTTCTTCACAGAAAAAGTATCATGGCACTAATCCGTATCTGAGTTACTATCAAATTTAAATTTAAATCTTATAGGATTTTGTCTTTAAAAAATATCTGGACAAGTTAAAAGAGAAAGATATATATAAATTATCCTTTAGTGTAACTTTTTTATATGGAACTATTGGAGGTACCAGAAGAACTTTTTTTTTCATACTAAAATTAACAATCAAATACAATCTACTCTTTTTTCATGATACTTACATTAATTTTCTTTGTTCATGAGGTGTAAACCAAGTATTGTGAAAAGTACATTTCTAATAATATCTTATACTAAAATCATTGTATAGATATTCTTATCCATGGTGGAAAGAGAAAGAGATAGATTCTGATAAGAAAAGAAGAGATGGTCTTTGTCCTCTGACTCCTGAGGAAACTGCTCTAACACTAAGTGCACTGAACATTGATAGTAATATTCAAGTTTATATTGCTGCTGGGGATACATACAAATCAGAAAAAAGAATGGCAAGTCTCAAAGAAGCCTTCCCAAACATGGTTGGTGAAAAAAACCTTTTCAAAACTCCAATCAACAATTTCTGGCAATTCAAACAAAAGGAAAACTGACTTATTATTATCTATTAATCACCTCAACAGGTTAAGAAGGAGACATTATTGGAACCCTCAGAACTTGATCCTTTCAGGAACCATGCAAACCAAATGGCAGCATTGGATTATTGCGTGTCAATAGAGAGTGATATATTTGTACCATCGTACCAAGGCAACATGGCTAAACTGGTTGAGGGCAACAGAAGGTGCATAAATTTGTTACATGAAAAGTGTGTTTAGATTGAAATGGTTAACTTTTTTTGACCATATGTTGATGAATTTTGTACCAACAAAACCGAATCTGATTTCCTTAAACAAGATTTCAGGTTCTAGTACTTAGATGAAAAAATGTGACTAATAGGAGAAAGACACTGAATATGATGAATCAAGTTTTCTGATATACATTAATTATTATCAATAACATTGTTAACTAAAATTACTGATGAACTCTGTTATGGTTTCAGGTACTTGGGATTCAAGAAGACAATTCTTTTAAACAGAAAACTTTTGATTAATCTCATAGACCAGTACAAAAATGGGAGCATAAGCTGGAGCCAGTTCTCCATGTCAGTGAAGGTAGCTCATGCAGAACGTGTAGGGAACCCAACTACAAGATCAGTGGTGCCTGGAAAACCCAAGGAAGAGGACTATTTCTACACAAACCCTCAAGAATGCTTACCACCATTGATGGACCATAATTAACTTAACATCACAAGCTTAATATTTTATGCTCCATTTGGTCATAAAATTGAAGTAGAGTGGAAAAGATTCACTAACACAAGGATCACACTGATTTGTCATTTAATATTGAAAACATAGTGCAGAGTAAGGTGGGGCATATTGTGTAATCATACATGTATAATTAAATTCAATCACTATGGTATAATAATTATTTAACATTTGGCTAAAACAATCAATCATAAAAAAAGTGATGACATTTTGATGAATGAAAGATCATAGTACATTGGTTTGACCCTAGTGATCTAATCATCTTGAGTGTGACAAAGACTGAGAATCTTATAATTTTATAAGCGTTATTTATAAAAAGAGAACTTATTTAGTTATTTTGAAAAAAAAAATTATTCAATTATTTATTTTATTAAATAAATAAATAAATTATTTTTTTAAAAGATGAATAGTTGCACTTTTCTTTTAACGAATAATTACTATTATTATAATAACTATTGAAATAAAAATATATTATTAAATTAAAAGAAATATTTAGTAAGGCAACTAAACAATTATTCTCAAGGAAAAACTCATAAGGCAAGAAAGGAGAAAGGTCTTCTCCCTTTGAAATCCTCCTTTTATATGAGAAAGGCAAAATGGTTTTGGCTCTTCCTTTCCTAAAGTCTTTAAGAGCTTCTAAAGTAGATTGTTATGAAAGTGTCTCAACTTTTTTTATCTTTTTACCTCTTAAAATAACCTGTAGATGTGAAACTTTAGAAAACTTATCTTGTGATAAGCATAACATATATATGAGGAAATATAGTATAGTAATTAAGGCATGTATGACAGTTCACAGAATATGAAGAAAGTTATGAGAGTATATCCTGGTATATATATGAATAGTACATGTCCTCTCCCAAATAGGATTATATAGTGATACTATATAAATAGTATTTAAAGTATATTTTATTATCATTCAAAGAGTAATTTGAATATGTTTTTAAAAAACTTAATCATTTAGAGTACATGAATTCTTACTATAAGAAACAAAATGTTTCTAATACGTTGCACAAGCTCCCAAATTTGTTAAGAGAAAAATACTGTTTGCACAGACTAGAAAGATTAAGTTCTAAAAAGTGGCTCTAAAAACATATCATAAAAAATACTCTTTTTTTTCTTTTCCAAACACTCTCCAAATGCATTATAAATAAACGTGTGTATATATATCATAAAATTTCCAAACAGATGCTGAATAATACTGAATAGCTATGATATAATATGTATCATACAGCTAAAATAGATGGCATGCCCCACTACAGCAGAAGCTTCAATATCTCCACAAATGGTCGTTTTCAAGTTTTATATGGTTCTAATATAACCATTAAAAAGTCAAACTTATGGGGAAGGATGTACAGTAGCCACAAGGAATATGCTGCGCCAGGAACAAGAAATCTGGATGTAAGTGGTTGCTCATGAAAATGCTACATCACTTGTATGTTTTCATTCGTTTTTGTGTTTGATCCGAGTCTTCTCCACTGCCTGCATCTCTAAAATGTGCAATTGTTTGATTATTTGAAGGAGGGTTGTCATGATTCTGCATAACACAAGTAAGAAAGGATCAGCATACACACCAAGGCCTTGAAATTTTGCATATTTTGGACTTTGGAGGATACCACTTAATCAAACTTTCCCCAAATAGATCGTTGAGAAGCATATTATCATAGAACCCACCTAATTTTAGTTTCAAATATCTCTTCATAGCTGAGTTTATATTTGAGTTATAACTTCAATTCAAATGATTACAATGGTCTCTCTACAGATTATGGGTCCATTTAGATTAAAAAAGTAATTCTTATGTCAAATGAAAATAATCTAGTGTTTATGTTTGAGAGATTTTTATAAAAAACAATAAAGTTTGTTTGTTTGTTTAGAGTTGTAAACGGGAGAGGGCACTACATGTGACAATACTGATAGTGAAATATTGAAGTTCAGAAACAAGTTTTATCACTACCCTAAGCCACAAGTAAGAATCACAGAATTTCTGCCTAAGTCAATAGTAGAACCAGCCTAAACACATCAAGCATAAGTATTTTCCAATATGAGATCTTCAAACTTCTAAAAGTCTCAACTAATTTTAATTATGAAATAAAGATACTAAAACCATAATTTCAATTATTCTAATGTTTGAAATTCAAGAATATACAATTCAGACTTCAATAAAATATTTGTCAAATGAATCCCATAATTTCATCCAAAATATTAATTTTGTAAGACACAATGTTTTCCATATTTCTTTTAAAGTGTCAGGGACAAATTGTGATATTCCTTTCTACAACATTTTCACATACATTAATAGTGCATCAAAATCTTCTTAGACAACTTGCAATAAGAAGATACAACGATTAATAAAGACACGATGTCATTATATACCTTGGGAGAAGAGGTCCCACAGCTTAATCCATTGTTTGCTCGTTTCCCAAGATTAATCTGAACTGAGATGCTTGCTTGTGACAGATCTAAACCGGCACTTTGTAATGCCTGAGTTAGATTATTCAATAACCTGCTTTTCAAATATGGTTTAAAACTTGCGTGTCATGAAAAGATCACAAAGACTTTAATTCTAAACGTTTGAAGAAGCATCTAGAGGATCCAAAATAGTACCACTGGAACTTAACAGGAGTAATGATATTAGAAATTTAGAATTTATAATTAATGACTTCAGCTTGTAGTACTCATACTCAAGACCATTAGAAATCTTTACAACACTGCAAGAAACATCACGGCAACAATGACCATCAACTTTTACAGATGCCAATTTATTTGAGTTCTTATAACCTGAATAACTGTTGTTTTCAGAACAAAAACATTCATGCTTTAAAGACAAGGGAGGGGAAAAGAGAGTAATATGAGCACAGCTGTTCAACATTTTGATGATGCTTATGATAAATATATATACGCAATATAGTGACCAAGCAACTAAATTCAGCACTCATCAAAATGGGCTGAACAAACGCAAATTCGCGAATTACATAGGGGTTACTACTAGTGGTCCTGTAATGTTCCCTTTTCCCTTTTCTATTTTTTCTTTCATGAAAAGCAAAAACCCATATGTTCGGTAATCTCTTAGTCCCCTCAATAATGATAAAGAAAGCCACAGCTCAGATTTTCTCCTCCGTGATCATGCATACGTGAAATAGAGAATAAAATCTAACAAGTTGGGTACATGAAATCAACATGCATATAACCTTGCAATTGTCAAATATGATAACATTATCTAAGTCTGTGCCAAAATGTAATATGGACAAGAATTAGATTATAACTCAAACAATGAATAGCAATTCAAAAATAGAAAATCCAAAAAGAAAAATCAGGTATGAAAGACTTTTAAAACCATAACAATAAGAAAGTTCTTTTCAAAATAAGTGTATCAAACATCTATATCAACAAAACCATACAACTTTACAGAAATAATAATAATAAATGCAGTAACACCAGAAATAAATTTTAAGCAATTACCCACCCTTGGGAGTATACACTAGAGATGCTAATTGTCCCTCCTTCAACTGTTAGTTCATCCTGCTGATTCTGTGGTTCACTAGTTGTTGGGCATTCAGTTGATTGTGCATCAGAAACAGTTCCCTGAAGAGGATGTGCAAGTACACCATCACTTCTGGCAGGAACGGACATGTTTGCATGCATAGGCAAGGGAAGAGGTATTCCCTTGCTCACTAAATCAGGTTGCCTCTCTGCTGTCTTGTTGACAATATCCCTGCTCTGATCAGGATCTATCGTGTTTTGTGTTCCACTAAGCATAGTTGGAGACATACTAACATTGCTTTCATCAAACTTTCCAGGAAAAGGTGATAGAGTACCCAAACCATTCTTTATAGTCGTAGGTTGACCAGCGAAGCTTTGGACACGCCAATGACTATTTCTCTGTATTATTACAGTGAGTAAGCAAGCTTAAAATATACATATATTTGCGTAAACATCTCCATAAACACTTCTAAGAGAAGAAAATGTGAACAAAAAAAAAAGCTTTTGCACACTTATTTACGCGTTAAAAATCTAAAATTGGAGATGCTAATACAAAAGAGCTTCCACAAATCAGTTTATAAAAAATTAGTTCCTTCTTACATTTTTCTCCTAGAAGTACCTATAGAGAAGTTTACCTAAACAAGCCGACATGACTCTATATTATCAGTTATGTACCTAAGTTAATTAGTCATCCAAATAAACTTGATGGCAATGGAGGAACCTCCTATGATAAAGAAAAATATTAGCATCACACTTTCTGACTGTTCTCTTGAACACACATTATTATTGAATGAAATTTATTGTAAACCACAAATTTTCATTGGCCTCACTTCTTATTTAATGAGTCTTCCACCTATTTTTGTAGTTTTAAACAAATTTTAACCAATAATAAAATGTGTTAGAAGGAGTGGGTTAGAAATTGTTTTGCTAGAACTCCTCTATGATAAAGCGCTACTCATAGAATTTGGGTTTGAAACTAACCAAACCCAAAACTTACACACTATGCAAAGAATTTGGGTTGGCCCCCTCACCAATACACACTATTTTGGCTATATTAGTAGACAATACGAGATCTCCAACACATACCTCTCACTTCAGAACATCCTGAGACTGAGGTTTTGCAGGGTCTGTTTAGAAGTGGCTAATTTGATAACAGATGGCTTGAAAGGTTCAACAACAATCATCACATACCATCTTAAAAGTTCGGCTTTGTACCTAACTCATCTCCAAAAAGCTAGCTCATGAGGTGAGAATTGTCCCTCACTAATTTACACTACTTTGGCTATATAAGAAATCAAATAATTGTTATCAATTTGGAAAATAAGGCATAAAAAATAGAAATTCAAACTAAAGTTGAGACAAATATAATGAACAATTACTTAAAAATAAAGATAACATTGATTTCTATTTCACTATATATCCCTATTCGTTAAGTTTCATCAATAATTTTCTTTACATCCTGGTACTCAATTGTCAACATATTTGCCATAATGGTTTTGCTAAACTTCATGTCAGCCCTGTTTACAAGCTAAAAAAGCATTTTGATTGTGTTTTGGCTAACCATTATTAACAATAAGGGATTTACATATAGTTAAAAGCAAAAGATCCTAAAACATTATGGTTTTTCTAATTTACCCATGGCATCAACTTCGAGGGCTCTTGACCCCAACCTTGATATGAACCTTCATACTTTTGTACCTTCTCCTGTAAGTACTGAACATACTCGATCACCTGCAAAGGAAAATAACAAATTGACAGGTTGCATATATTCTCAACCAATTTAAATAATAAAAATTTAATTATTTCTCACTTTACAAAATTTACCTCTAACAAAAATGATGCTGTGTCCCTCTTTTGATCACTATGAGGTATGAGATCCCTCAATATCTGGAATCTGGAGGAAAAGGTTACCAATCATCAAAACTCCAACTGAATGCACTAAAATATAGATTTTCAAGATGTTATTGCTCTTTACAACACATTTAAGAAGCCATTAACATGAATTTCATTTCAAATATGAAGAAACGCCTAAACGATAACATACTCCCAAAATGCTTACAACCAATTCTGCAGCAGGACAAAAGATGAAAATAAACTGAAGCAAAGAAATGACAAGATCTACAGCAATGTAAAACTGCTGACGAACATATCCACCTTTACCTCACCGTCCATCAAATAAAATATTTCTCATATATCTCGGAAACTTTGGTCTTTAACCGAGTCAAATGGCATCATGTGATTCATCTAACCGATCTCACCTAGTGGAATAAGGCTTTGTTATTTTTGTTGTTGTTGTGCATAAGCCAATCAACAATTATTCAATTTTAAACCCTAAATTACCTACGATAATCTATATTTTTGTTCTTGTTTGTTTTCAAGCAACTTACACTAGAACAATCAATGCAGTAGAACACTGACTTATGAATAAGAGTTACACATAAGACATACCTCTCATTTATCTTGCTTCTTCTCCGCTGCTCGGTTACAGAATGCTTCGATCTTATCGCACTAGCCTTATCAATGGCTTTTCCATCTGCCATAACAACCAGAACTCTAATTTCATTCAAACATGAACTTGAGATCGCAAATGAATCCAATTCTACATTTCATACGCTAAACAAAAGCTTCCCCAACTAATTAAATTCACCAAATTAAAAAACCTCACAAAAAAGAGTTTTTTTTTAGAAGCACGCACACATCAGCAGATTTAACACAATCCACAACATAAAAAAGTACAGAAACCCGAGAACAGCCACAACCTCGAAGGAAACAAAGAACCACCCGACAACTGGATCTAACAAGAGCGTAGGAATGACAGGTAATAATACAAACATGTTTGTCAATGAAAATTAAAAGGGGTACCTTTGTTGGTGTTGGGGGCAGAGGAAGTGCTTTGTTTCTTGGAAGAACCGAAGTCTTCTTCGTCGTACTCATCCTCTTCCTGATTCCCTTTCCCTGCTCTCATTGTTCTAAGAGAAGGGTATCAGTGACCAGTTCTGAATCACGAAAAAAAAGAGAACTTTGGGGTAAACAGGGATACCCAGATGGGGAATTGAGAAAGGGAACGTCGGAGGAGGAGATTCTGCGAAGGGCGTTCGCCGGCGGCGTTGAGGTGGCAGCTGGTTTTTCCGTCGACGGACATGTGTGAGTCAGCAGCAGGTGAGAGAGAAGGAGGGATAGGATGTGGGTGAGCCCATGCGTGTCTCGTGAGCCTTCTTCATTTGACAATAAACCAAACCACCCTCTCCTATTCTCTCATCTCTTCTCATCAAAATTCTCGGAGTCTTTACCTGAATCATCATAATTTCAAAAAAGGTTATAATTTGGTCCATGTTAGGTACTTAGAAGCTATGCAACTATATGTATTATAATTATTATTATTTTACTATAATCTATAACTATATCTATATAAATTCTTTATTTCATGTACACATTTTTACTTTCTAATAATTTTCTAATTTATGTAAAATTATTTTATTTTATTTCACCTTCTAAATAACCGTGAAAACAGAATTATTTCTCCTCTTTAGATTTCATTTGTTTTTTTTTTTATTTTTCAAAAAGGATTATTCTTTCACGTTATATTCTGTTTGTTCTATGACTTTAAATTCCGTTAATTTTAATTTTAATTTCTTAAATAATATTTTGAATTTAAACAAAGTAACATAAAAATAAGTAAATTAGATAAATAAAAATATATTAAAAAGATTAATTTTAAAATTATTATACATGTTGACATATAAAATAATAAAATTTATCATCACAATTAAATTTTAACTCAATAAAATAAAATAACGTAATAAAAAACAGACACACAAACGTATTAGTACCTACGCTTTCACTAATCAATCGTAAATTTAATTAAATTGTGCTTATGTTATGGAAAGCATATGTTCATTTCATTATACATTGAGATAATAAATATGTTAATTTTGTATAGTAAATTTTACACTTATTAAATTGAAAATAATATAGTCATACAACACAAATAATAATTTTAAAATTTAAAGTTAAAAATTAAAATAATGTCATTCATTGTTAAGTTAACTTCGTGGTGTCTTAAAATTATGATATTTTTTAAGTGTATATTCATTTTTTTTATTGTAGCTTTTTGCTTTAAATTCTTTTGTGATAGAACTTACAATGGTGGGATATTTAGTAGTGTAATGAAACGATTTTTATCAAGTATTTTATTTTGTAGTTATTATTAGTTATAATTTTTTATTTTTTTTTCTTCTAACTAATTATGTATTTTCCTATCTTCTATATAAGAACTTAGTGTTGTATGCATTCCTAGGTGACGCTAGGTTGATGGTTTTTATACTTGTGTATTTTGCTTTTTTTTTTTATAATATATGAGATTGTGTTTTCATATCTCTATTAGTGTGATTTGATTTTTTTTCAGACTTCTTCTCTTGATTTTTTTTACAAACTTCTTGATTTTATTTTATTTTTATTTGACATTTGTGCACGAACAAACTAATATTTTACAAGAAAAAATGTGTATCACATCCGAGATCTAAACATTAAATGGAAATGATACTTTCAATCTATGGAGAATTAAGATGGGAGATTAGGTGTGTAAGCACCACTATCAAAGAATACATCACATATAGAAAAGAATACATCACATATAGAAAGACAAGTTCTAGAGATGTAAGAAGAAAAGACATAATCCATGTTTTTTTCTTTATCAAACGATGTTCTTTATGATGTTGCTAAAGAGAATACTTTGATACAATTGTGGCTAAAGCTAGAGAAACTCTTAATGAAAAAATTTGTAAGAAGTTGTTGTCGAAGAGACTACTCTTTTGATTGTGGATGAAGGAGGGGATGCCACTAAAAGCTCATATTGGTGAACTCAATTCAGTTTTCATGGAACTTCAAGACATATATGTGAAAGTAGAAAATGAAATGTAGAGATGATATCATCATCCTTTAAAAATTTGGTGAATTCTTTAAAAATGGAGAAGGACTGCATAACACTTAAAAGATGTTAATGTTAAGACAAATGAATTTCATATTATTATACACAAGTCTAAATTCAACGATGTTACCATAAACACAAATGGTTTCTTTATCATAATAAATAATACCATGGTTTCTTTATCATAATAAATAATACCATGGTTTGGTATGTCTAACAATGTTACTCACTGTAAAAAATATAAGTTTATAAGAATAATTCATAAGAAGTTTAGATGAAGTCCTCGAGAGAATAGTAGTAACACTCAACATGAAGCGTCAAATGTATACAAAGCATATATATAGTATGCAAGAAGAGGATAACACACAATGTACTCAAAAGCTAAAAAAGTGTAAGTAAAAGTCAATTGTACACCGCCAAGATGAGGTTAATTGGTGTTTTAAAAGTTTTTATTTCTCTATTAACAACCTCAGAAAACTCTTGTTCAAACAATAAAGTCAGAAGATTAAGTTTATTACAAACAAAATTATTTGCAAAATGCATCTTCCTTTAGTGAGCACAAACTAATAAACACGTAATGTAAGACATTAAAGGAAGAAGATTTTTATCCCAGTTCATTTGTCGCAACAAATTAGATTTAATTCTTGATCAATCAGTCATGCTCCACTAGGCAAACTACCATTGTACTGTTGTTCATAAATCAAAGATACTTAGTTTCTCTAAATTTTACAATATATATCATAATCAATGTTGATTATTAAAGGACACATATTCAATGTATTCAATCTTTTGTATTATTCCATACAAACTAATTTACAATATATTGTGTTCACATTGCTTGAAATCCATTTTCCATCCTTCTTGTGAAATACTCAAATCTATATAAAAGTCAAAGTCTCTCTTGTAAACTACACTTGGATATTGAATAAAAATAATTTTGTGAGAATACTTTAAGTGTCTTAAGGGCATGAGACTCTTACCTTTGGTTTTTATCTAGAAGATCTTCTTCAAGTGACAAATCTCCCTTACATTTATCCTTGAAATTCTTTCTCAAGATGGCGTGTTCTAATCCTTTCCAAGTCTTCATCCATTTTATACTTTCTTTTACAACTTTGTACTTATTTTTGGGTTTTCTCCGTTATGTTGTAAATTTCCATACCAACCATATGGAGAAATATTCTTCAACACTTTAGTAAGTTGAAAAATCCTTCTACCTTCCAAGAAACATATTAGAAGTTCACCATTAGTGATTGGTCATTTGGTGCAACAACCACTAGTGAAATGGAGTTTTTACGAATAATAGGTCATTTATAGGAACTAACTGGATTGACTTAGGTTGTTTTAGTGGTTGGTTCTCCAACATCCAAATAAGTTTCTACTTAATTATTATAAGCAACCATAACTTTACAATTTATGGTATTATGTCCATTTTGCTTACAACTATTGAAAGTCGTTATTGCTCCTACCTCGAATAATCATTCCTTGTTATTCCTAAAAGTCATAATTTAGTATTGTTTCCCCTTTCTCATCTTCTTTGATCTTTCAACACCCCTTTTATACAATGGTGGTAGAAAATCTTCATTATCAATTTCTAGTCACAAAGTTGGATCATTGATGAGACTAATTATGAATTCATAACCCACTGATAAACATCCCTAGAGTAGTACATGTTCATGTAATGTTCTAAATCTCTCTACTAGATATGTCATGTCTACATAGAATTCCACAGAAGTCCTATAAGTATCATTACAAGTTTTCAATTCAAGATTAACCATAAACTTTTTAATGAAGAGTGTATTTGTGACTTCAAATACTAGTCCATTAGACCAATTAATAATTAGTTACCACTTTTGTCATCTTCCCTATTCAATCTTTTAAGGGATTAGGTATTATATTACCTTTACGTATTTTATCATTTTATCACATTAAACTAAATCTCTTCATTAAATAAGTCTCGATCCATTGTATCATACTAATAATTGTCTTGTTTCTTCATACTAATAGTGTGATGTTAAATGATTTCACTGGGTTGTTCATCAATACATCACATTTGACTTTGAAATTGAATATATATTTCCACCAATCACTCCTACTCTAGTTATACAACTATTGATAAGCAACAAGATTAACTTCGTTATCTAGTCTCATTTACCCTCTCACGCATATGCATAACTTATCTTTGTTGTTTCATATCAAATCTTTTATTTGATTTTTACCTTTAAATTTTTTATTATATTATTGTATAAATGTTGAAGACAAAATGTTCATTGTGATCATATATTTGTTCCTTTACGCTCATAAAAAACCCTTACTAAAAGGCACAAAATATTATCAAAATCAATATAATGTGTCTTACAAACCAATTTTTAATTTATTAGAGAATATATTACATCATATTTTTAGCACAATCAATTATCGATTGCACGAAAAAATTGATATTATATGTCTTCCATTAGTCTCGATAAATTAGTTTGCAAAACACTTATTACACGAGTTTTGATCATAATGATGATAATATTTCTTAATTTTACATTAATTTAAGAATCAATATAAAAATTACGCAACTTATTACACGATAACATCTACATCCAATCTTAAAAAATCAATATAAAAACTATGAAACTTATTATAGTATAACATCTACATCAAATCTATATCAAATCTGAAATCAGTATAAATATTAATAAATAACTAATATTAAATATTTTTTTAAGTAGTGTCTTTATTTCCCGGGACAGTATTGCCTCTTCAATGAGGTTGTCCATGTCACTACTTTCACATCTACATTAACAACAGCATTAACCAATTTCAAACAAAACTTCATATGCCTTTACATATACATGAAAACTGGTCATTATTTTTTTCCTTTTTTATTATATTAAAAACGAAATTTTACAGTGCTTGTTGTAATAAAGATATATATCACCTTTTTCTTAAATAATGAATAGATGTTATTCTAATTTCTTGTTATTTTTTAAGCATGTGTTTTTTATTTCTAAATTATAAAAGAAAACTTTAATCATTAAAAATATATTTCTAAATATATTTTTAATGTTTCCATACATTTTCATGTGTTGGAGAAATCTAAGGAGGGATTGAGATGAAGTTTGATGAACAAATACTGGTCCTTCCTCCTAGTATGGTTGAGCATGGGTGGATATTGGTTAGCTTCAATATGGTCCTTTCCTCAATAATGTTTGTTTTTAAATACTAAATTAAGGTAAGTTCATTTTCTTTGTCTCATGCCACTGCATTCACCATATATGATCAAAGTTTACTGCGTGCCCTAGCTAGCTTCAGTAGAAAGTATTACAATTCAGATTTATTTTTACAACCTTAATCATACTCATGTTATTCAAACTTGTTAGTAAAGTAATATAGCTAAGTCAATCATCCCCAAAATGAATTTTTGTTCAAGAATGAAATCTTATTGGAACTGTCCAATTCATCATTTGGAACCATATCACATCATCGATAGGATGAAATAGGATGAATTGAGACGGTATTTTGTAAGTACATAATTATCTTGAATAAATTCACTATTTCTTTCTTTTCCGATCGCCTGGAAAGAG
>Ga0123342_1007286_pt1 | contig 14707 bp, 16 predicted proteins | sample Turbeawhitnodule_FD_89960 | JGI IMG/M metagenome (GOLD analysis project Ga0123342, IMG submission 89960) | Root nodule microbial communities of legume samples collected from Mexico - Turtle bean Mexico white nodule | ecosystem: Host-associated > Plants > Roots > Nodule | place: Mexico: Nepantla...
TATTCAGGTTATGACCACATTCTATCCTTTTATTCCCATGTTGAATAGTCTTCAGAATCGTGTCTTTGGTTGTCCTGCTTTTGTCCATGTTCATAGTCCTTATCGGGGTAAGTTAGATCCTCGCGCCATCAAATGTGTCTTCACCGGTTATGCCCCCAACAAAAAGGGGTACAAAAGTAGATGAATACATTCAGAAGTTTGAACAAGCACCGCAAACAGGAGATGAACAGCTGTTGGGATATTTCTTTGTTGGGTTACAGTCCAAGATTCGAACCAAATTAGACCCCATGATCCCAAGGAATTAATGAGAGCCATGGAAATTGCACTGGATGTGGAGGAATCCTTCAAGGAAGAAAAAGGGGGCAACAATGGGTATAGGAATAACGCTTCCTATGGACGTTATCAAGGAGGTACGGGAATAACAGCCCGCACAAAAGTGTATAGGGGAAATAGTGGGCAGGTTTCGGCTAGCAATGCAAGAAAAAAGTCCTTCAACTCAAGTAGAGAGGTTCGATCAGAAGGAGTTGCAAGAGAAGGTTCAAGAAACAAGGGGTCTAGGACCCTTCCCTATCCTGAATATGTGCGACGAAGGGAAGAGGGAAGATGTTTCCACTGTGGAGGGGCATATGGTCCAGGGCATCGTTGTCCTGAAAAGTATTTGCGGGCAATCATTTGCGTAAAAGATGAGGGAGTCCCTGCAGAGGTAAATCAAGGTATACTGGGGCAGATTGAGGAGAGTTTGGAGGATGAAGAAGAGGAGAGGGAGTGTCAACAGATGAATTTATCCATTTTTTCTATTGGGGGCCTAACACAACCCAACACCATGAAGTTACAAGGGAAAGTGAAAGGAAGAATAGCGTTGGTGTTGATTAATAGTGGGGCTAGTCACAACTTCATATCTGCCGAGTTGGTTAGCCAATTGGGATTACCAGTTGAGCCCACACCATCGTATAACATGAGGTTAGGTGATGACCATAAGAAAAGAGTGAGTGGGTGTTGTCCAGATGTGGAGGTGAACCTGGGAAATTATATGCTTAAGGAGGCCTTTTTCCTATTTGAGCTACGAGGGGTGGACGTGATATTCGAAGTAGCATGGTTGGCAACTTCGGGCAATGTGAAAGTCAATTGGAAAACATTGACAATGAATTTCTGCATTAAAGGTCAAAAGGTGCAAATTAGAAGAGACCATAAGTTATCTAGACTTTGGTGACTCCTAAAGCTTTAAAAAAAGGATAAGGAGATCGAAGCGGTGTTCCTGATATGGGGAACAGAGAGTGTTGACCAGCCAAGTACAGATCAACCTGGGAGTGACAAGGAGATCGTTGGGCTAACTTTGAAGCAGACAACAGAATTGAATGATGTTTTGAAGGAATGTGAGGGGGGTTTTGAAGAAACCAAACATTTGCCACCCAACAGGGAGATTGATCATAAGATCCCAATTAATGTGAGACCTTATAGATACCCACATTTGCTGAAGACAAAGATAGAGAAACAGGTTGAAGAAATGCTGAAGGCAGGGATAATTAGACCCAGCAACAACCCTTATTCAAGCCTTGTGATTCTAGTCAAAGAGAAGGATGGCAGTTGGAGGTTTTGTGTGGACTATAGGGCCTTGAATAAGGCAACTATTCCGAATAAATTTCCGATTCCAGTAATAAAGGAATTGTTGGACGAATTCTTTAGGGCACATTATTTCTCCAAGGTGGATTAGCAGGCTAGCTATCACCAGATTCGTATGCATGAATCTGACATACAGAAGACTGTTTTTCGTACTCACCATGGACATTATGAATCGCTAGTTATGCCGTTTGGGCTAACTAATGCACCTGCTACTTTTCAGTGCACCATGAATAACATTCGTCATTCTTACTTGAGGAAGTTTGTGTTGTTTTTTTTATGATATTCTGATGTACAACAGCACGTGGGAGGAGCATATTACACATTTGAAACAGGTTTTTTACACATTTGAAACAGGTTTTAAAAACTCTCAAACAGCACCAAATTACGCAAATCACAAAAAATGAGTTTGGTAAACACGAAGTACGGTATCTGGGGCATGTAATTTCGGGAGAGGGAGTTCAGATGGATCATAAGAAGATTTCAGTTATCATGCAATGGCAACTCCCAAATCCTTGAAAGCTTTGAGAGGGTTTTTAGCCTCACGAGTTACTATAGAAAATTCATCTATAACTATGGAAGAATGGTGAGACCTTTAACATAGTTATTGAAAAAGGGGAATTTTGCGTGGACGGAAGAGAGTACAAAAGTCATGCAGCAGTTAAAGAATGCGGTCACTAATGCTCCGGTGTTAATGATGCCAGATTTCAGCCAATCTTTTTGCATTGAATGCGATGCTTCAGGCACAGGTTTGGGAGTGGTGTTGTCCCAAAATAAAAAACCTATTGCTTTTTCCAGCAAGGCTTTGGCAGAGACTTCTCTGACAAAGTCTATATATGAGAAGGAATTAATGGCCTTGGTGTTAGCAATTCAACATTGGAGGCCTTACGGCTAGGACGGAAATTTACGGTATACACGGATCAGAAGAGTCTAAGGTACTTATTGGAGTAAAGAATCACCACCCAGAACAAACAGTACTGGTTAGCAAAATTGTTGGGTTATGAATTTGACATTGTGTACTAAACGGGAGCATCTAATAAGGTGGCAGACGCGTTATCACGAAGACTGGAGGAGGAAGATGAAGGGGTTGTGGAGATCAATGTTCTATCCAAACCTTATTGGCGGGACATTGAGTTAGTAGAAGCAGAGAATCAGCAAGATCCAACTTTAAAGAAAATCATGGAGGAACTAAGGATCAGTCCAGAGTCACATGGGAATTATACCCTGGAAAATGGAAGACTCCATTACAAGGGCAGGATGGTCTTATCATCATCTTCAAGTTGGATTCCCAAACTACTCTAGGAATACCATACTACTCCTATGGGAGGACATTTAGGAATTTTTCACACCTATAGAAGAATAACTCAATCCTTGCATTGGATGGGCATGAAGAAGACCATCACTGAATATGTCCATGCCTGTGCGGTGTTCCAGCAGAACAAGTATCAAGCGAAGGATTGCTTCAACCGTTGCGATTCCAAAAGCAATTTGAGAAGAGATAAGTATGGATTTCATTGTTAGACTTCCTAAATCATGCGAGAAGGATGCAATTTTGATGGTAGTAAGTATGGTCATTTCATTCCTTTTAAACATCCGTATTTAGCTAGATCAGTCGCACAGGTGTTTGTTAAAGAGGTGGTGAGATTGCATGGCATTCTAGCTTCCATTGTCAGTGATAGAGACTCAACGCTTCTAAGTCTTTTTTGGAAGGAATTATTCAAATTGCAGGGGACGACGCTGAGGATGAGCACGGCGTATCATCCAAAAACGGATGGTCAAATGGAGCTGTTAAATAGAACTGGAAAGATATTGCTACATGGGAGAATGTGGCAACCATCAAGGAGCAATTTCCAGATTTCAACCTTGAGGACATGGTTGTTTTGACAAAAGGGAGTAATGTTAGGCAAGAAAATAAGTATTGTATATGGAGGGTGTATCATAGAAGTAAATTTAAAAATAAAGGATAAGGGGGTTAATAAGTTAGTTACATGGGGTCTTTAAATAAAGACCAACCTAGTATGGGAGAGGTTAGCTGATTTGTATGAGTAAAGTGTTGACAGGATAATACCTGTGTGAAAGGAACTATTTTCCTTTGTAATTCTTTTGAGAGTTTTATAACAGTGCTGGAATAAAAACAAAAGGAACTATTTTCCTTTGTAATTCTTTTGAGAGTTTTGTAACAGTGTTGGAATAAAAACAGAGTTATTCTTTCTTTTAACTGTGTTCTTTGAGAGACTCTTGGTTTTTCTTTTTGGGAACCTATCAATCCTTCACACACACCTTGAGCAAGGGTTTGAAATTCAGATTCTACACTTGAACGAGATATTTTATCTTATTTTCTATTGCTTCTCTAGGTGACCAAACTTTCTCCCAAGAAAATATAGTACCCAAAGGTAGATTTTCTACCAATATATACTTTCAAGGTCAGAGTGTCTTTCTTCCAAAATACTAATCCCTTTCTTGGGCTTGACTTCAAGGATTGAAGAATTTTGTCGACTAATTACATGTGTTTTTCTCTCCTAAAATAATCATGTTATTCAAATAGACCAATCATAGTGTAAGCTTACTTGTAACGGAGTGCTTTATGAATACAGTATGAATCTCCTTGAATTTGCTTGTATTCTAAGGAAGTTATGGCTTTTGTAAATCTCCCAAACCATACTCTAGGAGATTGTTTAAGACCATATAGGATCTTCTTTATGAGGCTTATGTTATTCCTTCCACTATCAGTTTCAAATTCGGGAAGAATCTCCAAGTACACTTCTAAAGCTCCATGAAGAAAGATATTCTTGACATTCAATTGGTGCAAGTCTCATCCAAAATAAGCAGCTAGAGCAAAAACAACTTGAATTGTGTTCATCATCTCTACTATAGGAGAAAAAGTCTCCTCATAGTCAATTCCATAAGTTTGAGTGTACCCCTTTACAACCACTCTAGCTCTATACATGTCTACTAACCCATTTGCACCCTACGACTCTTTTATCTTTTGGTTTGTCAATAATCTCATATGTTGAGTTTCTTTCAAATGCATCCATCTCCTCTCTCATGGCTTGAGTCCAATGATTCCTTCTCATGGCTTTCTGAATTGAGATATGAATCTTAATGGCATCAATGATAATAATAAAGCTTCGATGTTTATTAAAGAGATTGTCGGTGCAAACATAATCAGATACAGGATATTTAACACAATCTTTTTTCCTTTCTCAATGTAAATGGTAAATTTTGAGTAACACTTACCTCGTCACTGTTACCTTCAAGATTTCACACCTCTGAGTCAAACAATTGTTCTTGCTTCAAAATTAAAGTAAATTAAATCAAAAGGAAAATTACTCTTTTTATTGCTACTGGGATATGATGTACGACAATGCTTTGACAATTAACAAATATCACATTTGAAAGACTCAGCAGATTCTTTGGTAAACCGACGAAAGAACGAAGATTTGATAAGACTAAATGAGGGATGTCCAAATCGTCTATGAGGAAGCCATATTTCAGAATTTGCCAATGTTTTTGTTGTTGCTCTTTGACTTATGAGTTCACTTGTTTTGGGGTCCTTGGACTCCAACACATACAACTCACTTTGTACCTTGGCAATTAAAACCATCTTCCTCATGGCAAGGTCATAAAAGATGCAATAAAAGGAGAGAAACGTTATTGAACAATTCAAGTCTTTCGTAAGTTTTTGTATAAAGATAACACTATTGACCAGTTGTGGGACATATAAAACATCCTTTAATTCAATAGATGATTCTAACATTATATTCCCAGATCCACTTATAGGTATACTATCGCCATTTGTAACTGTGATGAATTGTTCTTTATTCATTTTAACATATGAATTAAAAAACATAGGAACGGAGTCATACGATATGTTACTCCTAAAGCAAGAATCCAAACATCATGAGATACATGTCCAACTGTATTGAATGAACTCTTACCTCTATGGACAAGGTACACAATCCAAAAGACTTACTCATTGATTTGATTGTTGTTCTGAGACGATCAAGTTCCTTCCTATAGGCTTTCATATCAAGATCTAGTTGAGAAGGAACACTGGGTTGATTTGTTTCTTTGTGTTTTGAGATAGTATTGCTTGTCCATTTTTGTGAGGTTCCTTTGTTGTTTCCGATGCATTCTAGTACTTTGTCTCTCGCATGGAGTTTAAAGCAAGTTTCTTTAGTATGCCTAGATCATTTACAGTATGAGTAGTATTCTCCATGGTTGCCTTTTGCAGTAGGCTTTCCTCCAATGTTTGATCCATTAACCTTCAGTGTTAGATCCCATAATGACTTCTTTGTTGCAAGTGGCCTCGATTATCCCGTGGCATTGGTCAAGTGAGTCAAGTCACAATTGAATCTTAAGTAGAAAAAGTTGCACTCTGACTATGAACTATAACTTTTGATCAAGTGGTAACGCTCGATCTAACAATTGGTGTCAAAGCTAAGGTCATAAGTTTGATTCCCAGTAGAACATATGTTAAGGGAGAGATTGTTGCAGGTTGCATTAGTTGTCTCACGGTGAAGGCCCAAGTGGACCAAGTCACAATCGAAAGTTTGATTCCTAGTGGGATAATTGTTGAATGTCAGATTTTGCAAATGACATCAATTGTCCCAGGTGGGCCAAGTCATAATTAAATCATGGTGCTTGGATTGTTATGCGCTTTTGTAGAGAGAGTTGCACTCTGACTATGAGCTATAACTTTTGACCAAATGGTAAACAATCGATTCAACACCTTTTTCCTATTGTCATGGCAAAGCTTGTACGACAATGGCTTCAACATAGATATTTAAAGATTCTTCTTCATCTTTCAATGGCTTCAACAACATGTACGACAACATCTCCTTTGCGTATCTTCAAATTTCGGTACTTATCTAGTTCGATCCACAACTCATTCAACAATTTGTAATATTCTGATAATGAGAGAGAACCTTGTTTGGCATTAAACCGTCTATTTTAATTGTCATAACAAGCAGAAAAATCCTTTTTCATTAAAAAGATGTTATTTAGGTCATCCCAAATTTCTTTATAGCAGAAGAATAGAACAATTTCAATTTATCTAGGGGACCATGGAATGTTACATCCAAATCATGATCAATGAATCTTCATTATCTCAAATCTCAAAAATAGGGTATTTAACCTTGGTCCTCCTTGATTGTCTTTCTAGAATCCTCCTTAGGTACTAGCTCCATTGCAAATAATTTTGGCCAACAAACCGGTAATGACCCATTTTGAAGATTATTAAGATCTATGAAGACAACGAAGCATGATTGTGGTGGTGGCAACAAAAACAGATACCCCAAGATCAAGATCAAGAGCTCTGATGCTAACTTTAATAATGCAAGAGAGGAGAGAAATATTTTATTCATTAAAATCATGATAATTACATTCTCAACTCCTCTATTTATAACAATCACACTCTCCTAAAAAAGGAAATAAAATCAACTGAAATGAATGTGTAGATTCTAGGGATAATTTTCCTAATTACTACAATATATCAGGATATTTTTATCATAATAATCCCCTATTCACAACAAAAGTGTACTTTTTTTCTCTTTCAATTTTCCACAAAATAAAATGTCCATGCACCAGAAACAAAATAACAAACCTTCGTCCAAGGTTGAAAGGTCAACCTGAGATATTGAAGCCTTATTAGAGTCAACTGAGTTTTGAGGAACAGGAAAAGACGTGGATCTAATTGTTAATATACAAGGATTGGCACCAGTATATCGAACAGTACAAAGTGCATTTCCAGCATATATTGGCCTATACAAGAAATCACAGTCTCACATTTAGTTAGACAAAGAACCCATCATGTATTCATACTAGAAATAGAAGCAAGATCATAATGAATTGCTCAAATACAATAGGGGTGCTGCACAATCAGCTGCAAAAACCACAAAAAGGAAAAAAAGATGCATACCTATCTCTTCAACTATAAACATGCCTTACCACATGCAAACTCATTTATTTTAAATTTCTAAAACTAAGATAATTGCAGTAGAGGTCCATTTCAGAAAAAGAAGGAACATTCATTTGTTCACTTTTTCTACTCTTTATTTAGGTAGCCTTAAGAAAGCGTAGAAAAAAATTCCCTATATATGAACCACCATCCATAATGTATCACTTCAGTACCACCTACGAGTCGGATTATCACTAGTTCATATCTATTATGATGTCTTATTATCCAGAGCCAGAAGTTATCTATAGCAAACATGCTCTGATTGCAATACCTTCCCAGAATTCAAAAGTCCGAAGATAATACAGGTTTTTCAGTTGTCTACTCTCTCTCTGGACTTCAACTTAGTATAAGATAAGATCTCTAAGCAGTCAATGCTTTGTTTACAAAATGTTTTTATAATCATAAAAAAAGAAAGAATGAGAAAACTATTAACAGCATTGATTACTGAGCAGAAGAAAAGCTGACCATACTAAAACTGGGATGAAGTGAAACATGCTGAGGTTCATAGCTAAGGCACCAAAAGTTAATCTTTCCAGGCTGAGATTTTTAATATTGTTGCGCAAATAATCTTTCCAATAATTCATAATATTAAACAGTAATGAAGATTAAGAATATGATGCATCTGTGGTAATTTTATCATTACTTTAAAAGCCTTAAAAGTTTAGAAGCCAGATGTACATTGGAGTGGACTAGATGGTACAGAGGTTTCTTTTTAGATACAGTCCAAAATCAGGGAGATCTTCCATGAAATCCATGATATGAACATGAGTAATGCATGGCAAAGGCTAGAATAGCAGTAGCATGGCCCCATCATTACAATAGCTTAAACAGTCAATAACTCGCACAATGACAATACCCAACAGGGAATCTTGGTTAACTAGCAAACAACCAATAGCATGGAATTTACACAATAAAAACAACAATTTCATGCTACCAAAAAGTACAAGATAAAAGCTAGCAGTACAACCCAACCCAGCCATGATAGATTTCATAGTAGGTGACCAGCATCACAATTTGCAGCAAACAACCAGGTTCCAGTTATTAAAACACAAAAAAGAAAACACAGAATATCATACCTAACAAAAGTATTGGAATCAGAAATTCCAGTAACATCGGTAATTGGAGAAACATCTAAAAGAGCAGCGGCCCGTGGCATTACATTTTTCCCAAAAGAATTTGCAGCAGCAAATATGTGAGAGTAACCACCACTCTGCTGAACCAAATGAACTAGTTTAGCCCAAGGCTCTGCCAGAGGGTTCTTGAATTTATCAGAATCTGCCACGAGCACCTACACCACAAGCAGCACACCCACACCAACCATCAAAAATCCTGAAATTCAATCTTCCTTTCCAATACATATCTTCACAAACATAACCCACAAAACCCTAAAATTAGCTTATGCATAAGAAGTTAATTTATTTTTTCTTTATATTTTATTGTCCTAAAAGTTTTAACAGGGAAAAGCTCATCCAAACAGCCCTTCATAATCTAAAAAATAAGTTTTCCCAAACACCCCTTAAATATATAAACCCATGGATTCATTCTTTTCTTTATAATCGCTAATATCTTTCTTTCACAGGCAAACTTGTCCAATTTAATTAAAACCATTGTTGACTGCAAAACTCTCTTTAAAACAGTTGTATGTTTTTTTACTTTCAAACAAAAAGAAAAACTTGTAATCGAAACCATTGGTTAACTTAGAACCACTTGGAGCTGGTAGTTACTTTAAGAATTAATTTGAATAAAAAAAATCATAATTACATTTTATTTTTTTTTAAATGAACGTTTGGGTTACCTTGGAGATCGAAGGGTAGGACGAAGCAGCGTGTGAAGCAGCTTGATGAAGAGAAGGACCGGAACCGGCCAAGAGCACCGCAACGGAAGAGTCAGGGTCGGGAAGACACGTGGCAGCGGCAAGTGCAGAGAGAGAAGGGGGTTTGAGAACGCCACCTTCGTGTTCCGCCACAACGAGCGTGCTACCCTACAACACCACCACCACAGTGAATAGCATAACACACAGAAGAAGAAATGAACCAAAATAGCTTTCTCTTTTTGGGGGATGAATCGTTACGTGTCGAAAAATGGAGTGGCCAGCGAATGCGGGGCACGAAACGGCGCGTTTCTTGATCACTCCGAGCAAGGCGCGAGTGGCCATTGATTCTTAACGGAAGGGTGCGGGTGGCGCAGACAATTGCTTTGGGTTGCGGCTGATGGTGAAGGGAAAGAAACGGTGTCGTGTTGAGGTGGGAGAGTTGTAAGATGATGATGATGATAAGTATAAGGATGGTGCTGACGTGTTGTTGTGTTTTTAAATGTTTGTTCAATAACTGGTAGCATGCAATGTGCTTGAGGAATGGAGGTTCTCGCCCTTTGGTTGGGGTAGGGAAAACGTTGCCTAACAGAGAGGGTGGTGAAGAAAATGAATTTGGCAAATGCTTCGTACAGGCAATCATTTTTAACCTCCACTCAAAATATTTTTTTAATTTCTAAAAATGTTCTGAAATAAAAATATATTCAAGAAAAATAAATTCAAAAGAGGTTATTAAGTTTCAGAAATAAAAATTCGAAAAAAAATCAAAATTTTATTCTGAAAAAAAAATCTGAAATTGAAAATAATACATTTAAAAAATGAGATCTATAAGAGAAATTATTGAGTTCTGAAAATAAAAATCCAAAAATAAAAATGAAAAGCCTATACCGAATAAAAAAATTCTTAATATAAAAAATTCGTTCCAAAACACATTTTCTAGAGAAAGAATCATAAGGTATTTTTATATGCACCTATTTTTTTAAGACATTTTCGTCTTTTACGCACGCTGAAATCGGGTGCAGTAATATGGTGCAGGGAGCAATTTCTCATGAATTTTAGGTTCATTCGTACTTTTTTTTTAAGTTGAGATTAAGGGTTAGGGATGACTTTCCCATCTCCATCTCATGTCCAAAACTAAAGAATATCCGATCTCTACTTTTAAATATTAATTAATTTAAATAAAAAATAAATAAAAAGTTCTTTTTTTAAAAAAATTATAGTTATATAAATATCGAATAAGCGTGAAAAATAAAAAATAATCAAAACATTTTTATAAAAATTATAAATTAAGGATTAATTAAAAGTTAATGTAATTTTTTTATTATACTTAATCAATTAAAAGTATTTTAATAATTTAAAATAGAAATAAGGATGAGAACATAAACAAACTTAATGTGTAAATATATATTGTAATCTTTGTTCATAATTTAAAAAGTTAGATATTATTCATATTTATAATTAGATAAATTTCTAAATAAATTAGGGGTAACAAAATTGGTTAGTCCAATATATTTTGACCTGACTCTGGTTTGCCAAAAGTAGAAAGGACGGGTTATCCGTCAAGGTTATAGGGATTGAAATTGGTAACTCGTCCGTCATAGGATTGGCGAACCAACTCACCACTTTTAAAAAAAAATCTAATTTTTTTTTGTTTTGTATCTATTTATTTTGTTGTAGTCATTGATACCATATTTTTGGACAATAAAAATGGAAGGAAGAGTCATAAAATTAAATCAAACTTTAATATTCTAATCAAATAAAGTTTAATGCCTAACAAAATAAAGAAAATATGAAAAATACTTTAATGAATCAAATGATGTATAAAGAAATGAATGTAAATAAAGTTCTATATAAAAATATTAATTATCACCAATTTTAATTATAAAAGCATGAGATGCCTCTTTAAGAGTGTCAAAAACAAAAGAAGGTCGATCCACCAGCATGTGGTCAGAATGACAAATTAGGCTGATCGGGTCAACATGGACTGACGGGTTCAAAAAGTTGACTGCTCCGCCTAAATGATGGTGGGCTCGTAAGTTGGCCCGTCAAACCCGACCCACCTTGTCATCCCTAAAATAAACACCTTTAAAATATAATTAGGTAAATTTTTAGACAAACAAATTTAGCATAGTGAAATAAAATAAAATAAAAATCTACCTAAGTTAAAATTGATTTATAGAAATTTCATAATTTAAGGTTTATATACAATTGTGATTTTCTTAATATACTTTTCAGTTTTTATTTTTCTAAATGTATTTTTTTTTCTTGTATAAAATATTATTGTTTTGATCTTTACACAATCTTTTTAAATGAGAATGTGATAAACGAAAATTTCACGTTGATTTAACACATATCATACTTTATACTTTGTTTACTACTTTCTTGTCAAGGCATGAAAAAAAATTAAAATACTAAAATTTTTATATTGTAGAAACTTATTAAGGCAATAATTCAACACTTCAAAATTTTAATTAGTATTTTAAAATAATTAAGTGTAAAATATGATTATATAGTTTCTATGTAAGATAATAATACTATAAAAACAACAAATCATATAAGATACGACTAATCATATAAGATACGACTGATATTTATTGAAAAAATTTAAAAATTAAATTATAATATAATTACATTTTTTTTATTTGTCGGCTTTTCACAATATTAGAAAAATATTTTTTTTATAGTTGTAAAATGGAAATATTGTTGAGATCCTTTACTTAAATAATATAAAATTATTTTCACCAAATAATAACTATTTATTTTTTACTTGTATACGCGGATAGGGTCTAGATAGTACTTGGAATTGGTTGTAACAACTGTCTTTGATCCCTCAGTCGCTCCTCTTTCGTTCTTCTTGTACTCGCTCTTTCATGCTCGGTCGTTCCTCCTTCGTTCCTCTTGTGCTCCTTCACTCTTCATGTGCTCACTCCTTGGTGCTCAGTCAGGAGTTAACCTGTGAAAGGTTCTCTGACAATTAAGTAAGTGCTCTGTATAAATGTATTATGTATTGATAAAAGCGTACCTTACTCTTCTGTAGAAGACTTATTTATAGTGTTTAGTAGTGGGCTACTTTATTCATGCCTCATATTTGGCGTGTATCTTCAATAAAACAGTCTTATCTTATTTATCTCATAGCTCCCGAATTTATCGGGGTGCAGTCCGAATTTATAGGGGCGTTACTTCGATTTGTAGGATGTTATCATACTTATCCTTTGTTTTGCTATTTAATGTAGTTAGTCACCCAATCGGTCGAGTCAGCAATGTCAAGTGACGTGGCTCGTTCGGCTTCAACCTGTACATTTTCACCCCAGGCTCGATGAAACATTATTCAGAAGAGTCAAGATGTGCTTGCTTGGTACTTCGAGGTATGAAGTGACTGTTACGCATTAAATGCATTGTGTCAGATATGAGACATGTGTCATTCAACACATCGTTCGAGTTTCACTTTATTTGATCAAGAGATCTAACAGTCCACCTGACTATGTCGATTTGAGGGCAAACGTTGATAGAAAAACACTCTTCTTCTAGTAGTGATCTTTGTAATTTCTTCTTTGGATGGATGACAAAGGAGGAGCGGGAGAATTAAAAAAAACTAAATAGGAGTTTCCATGGATTGAAGTGGAGTTAGAAATTTGTGAGAGTGAGAGGTGGCTGGGGCCAACTCACTAGGAAAGAGTCTAGGCTAAGTCTTGAAGGAGACTAACCTAGGGAGAACTTAAAAACAAGTATAATGGCCAAAAATAGGCAGCATTTCATTACTAATTCCAAGTTGAAAATACATATACAAGAGACTCCTTTTTATAGGAGGAAGTCTCTCAAAACCTCTCAAATGAAAGTGTGACAAGTGTCACCACCTTATTGGTGCAAATCCTCTCCGTTAAGGAGAAGACATATGGAGCCTCATGTCTTCCTTGCCTACATTTCTATTTTCACCCCTCTTTTACTATTTTACATTTTACTTTCTTTTCTATTTATATTGTTCTCTACTTTGGCCTAAAATACAAGGACCAAACTTCCTAACTACTCTATACATTTTTTACAAGGCTAAGAAGAAGAAAAAGACTCTACAAACTCTTCATTAAAACTCGATTTTCGCCTATCTTTTTGGTCGAAAGTTTCGAGGCTAGACGGTTGCCAACAAACATTATGACCTATTGGATTTAAATGAATTTAACAGTGAACGTTTCGTTCCCTCGTCCTTAAAAACTACAAATAGAAGCTCATTTTGAAATTTCTTACGTTTTCACTTGCTTGCTCTGAGTCCGAGTGCAAGAGGAATTTTCAAGTGTCGAGCTTCGTATTGAGTTTCCAATCTTGTCTTCAAGAGGTTAGTGATGGCTTCTTCTGAGTCTCTGCGCATTCCTTCATGATCTACGTATTCTGAATGAACAGAATCCAACCCTAATGAGGTTAGGAATGTGGCTTGTTTGAGTCAGGCGGTCGACCTTGCTAGTCGATCGCCTCGTCATTCTAGTTATGATGGGTTGACCCACGCGTCCTTGATATTTCGACCAATTTTCGTGGTTCATCTGCCATGGATGGATTCATTTCTAGAGTTTCAATGTTAAAACATGACTCCTCGCCGGACATGATTGCAATCGATAGTTGTAGTCATATCGATCGGGTTTGTCACGATCAAGAAAATGGTCCTTAGAACTTTTTCCATGTATATACCTGTCTTTTTACTGGTTTGCATGTGACTTTGCCTTTTGATGAATTCACAACGGGTGTCCTTAGGATCCTCAATGTAGCTCCCACACAACTTCATCCTAACTCGTGGGTGGCCCTCCAAGCCTTTAGGCTTATCTACGATGTTTTTGGTCTGAGGTCGTCCCTACTACCTTTTTTTGTTTTATTACAATTCTCGGTCGGCCCACCCGTGGGCTGACTTTCTTTGTCTAGTTGTTCGAGTAGCATTCGTTTTTGCACCATATACTTCTTCGTACAAAAATTGTAAAGATAGATTTTTCAAAAAATTATTGAGCCAGATGACAAGCCCTATTTTTATGATTTCGAGGGTAAGCCAAAAGTTTCCTTTTCACTAGACTCGATCGCCCACCCGCTATAAGTCGTGGCCAATATCATCCATGACCCCTCTAGATAAAGAGATTTTTCATGTATTTGACCAACTTCTGAATAGACTCCTTACTCAGAGAATTTTGGTTGTATACCAATCGCCCCACCATTCACTAGTGCAAAAACATAAAACAAATGCGGCTATTTCGAATTTATAAATGCGGCTTTATAGCCGCATTTGATCAACACGCACTTGTAAATCAAGAAATATAAATGCGGCTATATAGCCGCATTTATAAATACCA
>Ga0123342_1007287_pt1 | contig 14704 bp, 13 predicted proteins | sample Turbeawhitnodule_FD_89960 | JGI IMG/M metagenome (GOLD analysis project Ga0123342, IMG submission 89960) | Root nodule microbial communities of legume samples collected from Mexico - Turtle bean Mexico white nodule | ecosystem: Host-associated > Plants > Roots > Nodule | place: Mexico: Nepantla...
ACTGGTTCTTCATCACCTAATAAAATAATAGAATCAAGTAATAGGATCAAGTGCTCGAAGCAAATTGATTAGGGATGTATGAACTTTTGAACAATTATGTGTTGTAATTTTAAATTTGATTAGAGATGCTTTTTATGTGTTTTAATTTTCAATTACATATAAACTTTTGAATATTATTATTTGTGTTTTAATTTTCAATGAAATGAATAGATGATTATAACTTTATACATTATTTTATTTTATTATGAAAAGGTGGCAGTTAAATTTTATAATTGTATAAAAAAATTATAAAAAAGGTGGTGGTTATATTTTATTTATTCAGAATTAAAATTACATCAGTTAAAAATGCCACTACTTACGTATATAATGGCGTCGGAATCTTTTTCAATGAATGTAAATTGCGACAGTTATAACTGACACTACTTATGTATATTATGGCGCCAAAACCTTCTTCAATGAATGTAAATTGTGACAGTTATAACTGACACTTGTTACATATAAAAACCGCCACTACTTACACTATGTTTAAAGTGGCGGGTAACATAAAACCGCCACATTAAACTTTGTGGCGGCCAGTTCTATGGCGGGGTGGGAAACCGACACAAGCGTATATTGTGACGGTTATAAACGTCACTTTATACAAAAAAAAACCGCCATAATATACACTTTTTTTTGTAGTGATACTTTTTATTTTATAAAAACTTTTATGTTAGGAATTATTATTAACTTCACATCTTAGCTAGGCTGACACTTCAAGTAACAACAATCATCTATCATCACATAAAAAATATATTATTAAAAAAAATACAACAAAAATATGAGAGACTAAACTAAAACTTATATATTAACAAAAACGATACGTAAGTAAATTATACTTATTCATAAAAAAAAAATCTAAGAATAGAATAGATGAAAGTCTATTATACTAATACAATTGTTTTCTATAATTAATCATGAATTAGTCAACTTATCAGCACACACATTTTCTTCACGAAAAATATGAAAAATTTTAAATCTGATTTTTCCACAATATTTAAGACAAGTATTCTTCTATCAACTACGAAAATCCTGATTTCTTTTTCTATTAAACTTTCGAACAAAATTCTCCGCATGAATTCTTTTTCCAATAAAATTAATTTTGTGTAAACTAATTTGTACTTTTTATATTAATTTTTAGTTTAGGAGTAAGTTAATTTTATATCATAAAAATATTTATATTCCTTTTATAAGACTTATATAAAAGTTTACCGAAGCTTATTTTAAGTATATAATGATAGTTGTGAGGGTGTTGAATATAATATAAAAAAGGAGAACCTAATTTAATGGTAAATATATATTTTCTTGCATTAGGATATTTTTCAACAGTGGGAAGACTACTATCTTTTGAATAACAGAGATTATTGTATGATATTTTATATTTCTCTAATTTTTTTACATAAATAAATTAAAGAATTCATTTATTAAATCAATTGTGTGGAATTTATGAGTAAGAGAGTGATATTTTAGCGAAACTAAGTTTAAGTTGTTTACTCTGAAATGACAGTTTTTTTTTGAAGTTTGGGACTATATTCAAATTCAACTTTTAACTCATTAATTTAACCAAGTTTCAGTGGATTTTAGTTTGGAAATTTTATACAATTTTACACAAATGAATAAATTTTAAAATAAGTATAGAAATAGATAAGATGTGTTCGGATAGTACAACTTAACTTTTTATAAGTCATTTCATTTCACTTTTTAGAAAAACTCCAAGGAATTACCGAAATCACCTAAAAAAAATTCATCTTCATTTTATCCTAATCAAAATTCACCAATTCACCGGTAGGAAGAAAACAACCATCCCAGATAAAATCCACACAAAATAACACTTTCCAGAAGCAATTCAGAAAACCCAGTTGAAAGAAACACCTATTATCCCCTTACAGCAATTAAAAACCCAAACAAACAAAGACTGAGAAACAAAACCAAAACACACAAGGGTTAAAGAGTTAGTTAGTTGGTTACCACCACAGCAAAAGCAACAGCTCAAGGCAAAGGGAAGCTACCGACCCAACTTCAAAATTGAAGAGGTTTAATGCTTAGCCGTTGCTATCATCCTGGTTATCATTTTCCAGAAACTTCTGTTTCGTGGAGGATTGTTGATCCTTCTCCATTCCCATTCTCCGGTAGTTCCATTCGACCCTTCTTACAGTAAAGTTTTTTTATAAAATAAATCCAAAAGTTTTAACATAAAATAGAGAAAACATCAGAATTCTCAAGAAAATGAATCGAGATGAAATAGAGAGAGAAAGAGTCATATTAAAAAAAATATAAAAAAGTAACAAACCAGGTTTTTGAAATAACAAAAGAAGCAAGTGTGGCGAAGAAGAATCTTAGAGAAAGGAGTGGTTGGTAGCAGAAAATGGAAAACTTGAAGATAAAGCAGTTGAAAAGAGGAAAAAGTTGAAGCGGAACTTATCAATCCACAAAACTAGAATATGCGTTAGGGTGCACTCGCTGGAGGGTGCAGGGCGAGGTCGTTGATGGCGGAGTTGCAATGGGAAAAGCGTTGGAGTTGCGGTGGACGGAGAGCGCGGTGAGGTGGACGAAGTTGTTGACATCGAATATGGAGAGAGAGCCAGAGGCGTCGATGGAAATGAGGGTGCAGGGGAAGGGGAGGAGGTTGGGGGAGCATAGAAAGAGAGGACGGTGACGAAGGTGGAGTGTTGGTTGAGGAAACCGAGGGAGGACGCGGTGCAGAGGTTTAGAGGTGAATGATGCACACTAGATTTTGAAAGATATGAAACTTATTGAATATCTAAAAAAAAAAAAACTTATTTTTTTTAATTATGTTTTATATACGAATATAATTTGTATATAATTATTTTTTTATTACGTTAAAATTACATAAGAATTAAATTCTTATATAATTACTTTGATGTACATAAAGAAAATAAATTCATATATAAAGAAAGTAGGTAAATATTTATATGTAACGTGATTTAGATTTGTATGTATAATCGATATATAAATAGAATTTTTTTTTTAATCAAAATAAAAAACAATGATGATAAAAGTCCACTTGTGTCATCTTCTTGTAAACATTTTTATCCAACAAAAACTATTGTGTCATCTTCTTGTAAACATTTTTATCCAACAAAAACTAAAAGAGAAAGATCAAGACAAAGAAAGTAACACTTGTCTCACAAATGATTTCTTCCCTATTGTGTAAATAATGTTATTATTAAAATATTGCTATATTTTTATTTTTTAATTAATCTAAATCCTACTTGTTTTACAATTTTTTTAAACCACAAAATAATGAACAATTTTTTAATTATAATAATGTTATTTTATTCAAATTATTTCTTCACTATTATGTAAATAATGTTATTGTTCAAATTGTTGCTATTTTTTTTAATTAATCTATAAACCCTACTGATTTTATTTACAAATTTCTCTAACCATAATAATAAATAATTATTTAAATTTTTCTAAATAATCAAATCATTATTATCATATTTAATAAATATATATACATATATATTTACTACAGGTTTAAACACATTATTTTACCTCATATTTCTAAACCTTAAACCCTAAAAATACTTATACATGCGAAATCACTCTAAGAGAAGTGTTGTTTGAAACTAGCGAAAATATGATGGTTGTAAGGTTAAAGATAAAAATGAACCACCATAATGACACATGGTTGATTGCAATAGTGTAAACGAGAATAGTGATGGAAGAGAAGGAGTGGTGAGGGTAAATAGGAAGAAACTAAATGTAATGCTTGAAATATGAGTATCCAATTGGTGGAAGGGGAAGGGGAAGTGCAAGACAACATAAGCATTTATTATTAAGTGTAATGAAGAAAGAGAGGAAATCTAAAAGCAAAGAGTAAGAGAGTAGAATTATAGAATAGATAGGAGAGGGAGAGGGAGAGGGAGAGGGAGAGGGCAGAGACAGTAATAATAATAAGTAGAGGGGAGGGAGCAACGATGCCATCTCTCATTTCTCTCTCTCTCTCTCTCTCAGTGTGAGACGGTGTTCGCTGCCTTCATGTGCTTTTGAGTTGTGCGTGTCAGCAATAACATCTCCTCTCACTCCTAGATCCAATCACTCTCACTCACTCACTCTCTCTCTACCTCAATTCAACCCTAACTCTTCTTTCATTTTCTCCTTCTTTCTTCACCTCTTCCTTTTCTTCCTGTAATTCACTCTCCTCGATCCGCCAATCAAATCAAATCTTCCTCCGCCACTCTTCCTTGAAGCCTAAACCGATCCCTGTCTTGAATCGATTTCATTTTTTCTTTTTAGTGGTCATGATAGAAGCAGCAGCAGCAGCATAGAGACAGAGAGAGAAATCAGATGGAAGATATATCGAAATACGCGCACAGTCCTGCACACGTGGCAGTAGCCAGGCGTGACCACGCCGCACTGCGCCACCTCGTTTCCACCATTCCTCGACTCGCCAAAGCCGGTGAGGTCAAAACAGAAGCCGAATCGCTTGCGGCGGAGCTCAAAGCCGACCAGGTGTCGGCGGCTATCGACCGCCGCGACGTTCCGGGAAGAGAAACCCCTCTCCACCTCGCGGTGCGTCTCAGGGACGCTGTCTCCGCCGAGATTCTCATGTGTGCCGGTGCGGATTGGAGTCTTCAGAACGAGCAGGGTTGGAGTGCGCTTCAAGAAGCCGTGTGCACTAGAGAGGAAGCTATTGCGGTGATCATAGCGCGCCACTACCAGCCTCTTGCGTGGGCCAAATGGTGCCGCAGACTTCCCCGCATTGTAGCTTCCGCCGCTCGAATCCGCGACTTCTACATGGAGATATCTTTCCATTTCGAGAGCTCCGTCATTCCGTTCATTGGTCGCATTGCCCCTTCTGACACCTACCGTATTTGGAAGCGTGGTTCCAACCTCCGCGCTGATATGACCCTCGCTGGCTTCGACGGCTTCCGCATCCAACGTTCCGACCAGACCTTTTTGTTCCTCGGAGAGGGTTATGCTTCCCAGGATGGGAATTTGAACCTGCCGCCGGGTTCTTTGCTTGCGCTTTCTCATAAGGAGAAGGAGGTTACCAATGCTTTGGAGGGAGCTGGTACGCAGCCTACGGAATCTGAGGTTAATCATGAAGTTTCTTTGATGTCTCAGACTAATATGTATAGGCCCGGTATTGATGTTACTCAGGCGGAGCTTGTTCCCCATCTGAGTTGGCGTCGACAGGAGAAGACTGAGATGGTGGGGAATTGGAAGGCTAAGGTTTATGACATGCTTCATGTGATGGTGAGTGTCAAGTCGAGGAGGGTTCCGGGTGCTATGACTGATGAGGAGCTTTTTGCTGTGGATGATGGGGAGAGTATGGTGAATGGAGAGAACAATGATGAGTATGATGATGTGCTGACTGCTGAGGAAAAAATGCAGTTGGATTCGGCGCTGCGGATGGGGAACTCTGATGGTATTTGTCAGGAGGAGGAACCTGGAGGGGGTTTTGATGGTCATGAGAATGGTTCAGCAGCTTCTTATTATGAACCCAATGGTGGGGCTAAAGAGAAGAAGAGCTGGTTTGGTTGGAACAAGAAAAACATGAAGGGTGGCGGCGGTGAGGAGCTTGAGGATTTGAAGACTGCGAAGAAGCTTTCGGGTGATCAGCAGAAGCCACAACCTGAGGTTGTGAAGGATAAAAACTTTAAGAGGAAAAAGAAGAAAGGAGGAGTTAATGAATCTAAGAATGAGAGTGAGTACAAGAAGGGCTTAAGACCTGTCTTGTGGTTGACACCAGACTTTCCTTTGAAAACAGACGAGCTTCTGCCCTTGCTTGACATCTTAGCAAACAAGGTTAAGGCTATTAGGAGACTCAGAGAACTTTTGACGACTAAACTTCCTCATGGAACCTTTCCTGTTAAGGTAACCCAAATATCATCATATTCTCAACCTTAGTTTATTTTTCACTGTTGCTTTGCTCTGCACTCTTGTGGTCAATATTGATACTTTTGGAGAACAAAAAATAGTTTATTTGAGTTGTAAACATCTTCATCCTCCTCCTCCTCCTCCTCCTCTTCAAAGTTATTGTTGCTGGGTCTGAGGACCGGGTTTTCTTTGATTTTGCGTATGTTACAGATTCTTCTCCTGCTGCCACAAGTTGGTGCTATACATTTTTTTATATCCAATTGATGAATAGATGACTCAAACAGAGATTGATGAATAAAATTAGACAAATTCTATTGCCAAATATGTGGTTAGAAGTTCGTAGCATCATTATTTGAGTTATTTATGATTTTTAGATGTCTATTTCTTCGGATCTTTGTTACGCTTAGAAGAATGAAACTTTTCTCTCTGCCTTACACCTAGCATTCTTTAGACTGACACATGTGGTTTCCCTTATGCGGATAAATTTGTGAAGATATACAGTTCTTCATTTTTTATGCAGAAGTAGCGCTGGTTTCCTTTGTATTGTTCATTCCAGATTTTTCTTCCAGATATGAATTGACTAGCACTCCCAAGAGGGGATTCGTGCTTGTTTTCTAAGTGTAATGGACATCGACACTTAGAATGCCACTTCTAAATACAATTGTTGTACGATACTCAAATGAAAAATACTGAATGCCGCTGCAGTCTTTTCTGAACATTTTAGAGACACTTTTACATGTCAAATCCATACTGATATATGAAAATTATGCTACTTAATATTTCATACATGTCAATGTATCGCATAATATTAATATTTCGCGTGCATTGCTTATTTATTTATCATATAATTGCTCATACCAATTTCCCATCGTGCCATGATAAAATAACATTGTGTTCTTGTTTCTCTATTGCGGGATACTTTGTATCAATGCAAGTTTTTCATATTGCCCTGGTTATTCTTACTGGTATGCAGGTAGCTATCCCTATAGTCCCTACTATAAGGGTCCTTGTCACTTTTACCAAATTTGAGGAGCTTCAGCCAGCGGAGGAGTTTTCAACTCCACTCTCCAGCCCAGCATACTTCCAGGATGCCAAATCCAAGGAATCAGAAGGGTCTACATCATGGATATCATGGATGAAAGGAAGTCGTGGTACACAGTCCGGTGACTCTGATAGTCATAGATATAGGGATGAATTCGACCCTTTCAATATACCTTCGGACTACAAATGGGTGGATGCCAATGAGAGGAAACGCCGTATGAAGGCAAAGAGAGCCAAAAATAGGAAACATAAGAAGCAGACAGCTGCTAAAGGAGGAGATGGAGTGCAGCTAGTGGGTGAGGATGTGGAAGAATACTAATAGCAAGGTATCTCCCTAATTGCTGCCTTGATGATCGTTGTCAGAAAGAAAGTGTATGTGTCATTGTGCACAGCTGACTTTACTTTTCACATTGGATGATCTAGCCAAGAATTTACTGGAAGTTTTTTGGGGGATCCATTGTTACTCCTTAAGAAAAGGGTGTCTCTATGTTTTCCCCCTTTCGCGATGTTGGATTATGAAGAGTTTACATCATCTGGAAATAATTGTATTGTCATTTGAAGAGAAAACGAAGAGGAAGAGTCTCTATGGCCTTGAATTAGTTGGCTCCATTCTGATTTTTCCCAAGATACATTACCTATATTTGTATGTACATCTGTATCGCTGATTATTGATTTTGTTTTTTTTTGAGTGGTATTTGTGTTTTCATCACTGTTCGTTCATGAAGTTTTGGATATTCTTTTGAACTGACTCTGGCCTAGTAAAATTTGTGGAAATTTGTACCTACATCATTGAATACAAGAACCTCTCTATTTTTTCACTTTAATAGTTTTTTTTTAACATTTTTCACTTTGGCAATAGTTAGGATCTTCTTTCTTTTTCTTTTCTTTTCTTTTTAACCCGAAGTGAGACAGTTTATAATGGACAAACTAAGATTTATATAGTTTGTATTTCTTTTAAAGTTTTTTTAATAAAAATATAACGTGTATATTATTCTATGATCACTTCTTTCTCTTGTATCAATTTTCTGTACGAGATGTAAACGATGATATGCTTATCATAATTTTATCAAAGAGCATACATAAATTCTTATATAAGCTCCATCATTTTTCTAATCCAAGTATCCATAACCAATTTTATTTATTTTTGGAACGAATACAAAGCAAAAAAAAAAACACTCATACACATAGTTCAGATCTAGTTTTTGACAAATTTTCTGAAGCATGCAAGATTTCATAATTTTGATAGTTTCACGAGTTAAATTGAACAAGGTATTTAATAAATTTGTTGTTACCCAGGAACTCCGCATGAAACACACACCAAGAAAGAACTAGGCAAGAAATAGCGTAATGGAAAAACAAGGTGCAAACATTTTGATTCTCTGAACATCATTATCAATTAGAGATGGTGTTGTTTTTATTCTTTGCATATATATATATATATATATATATATATATGTACAATAACTATACATACAAAGAATCATATTGATATGGCAGCCACTGATGATCTAATTTACAAACGTAACTCTTACCAAAATCTGTCTTTGTTGACAGTCAAGTACCCAGCCATAACCTTTCCACCAGTATTTCTCATTCCATCTATAAGAAAGGACCAGCTAGAACCCAACGCCCCGACGTAAAAATCTGAGTCAGCAGCCATCAAGAAATTAACAAGTGGATAGTTTGTGCTGGTCTCCCTACCCAGGCTGGCTTCGTAGTCTGCCATCGACATGTTAGTCTTAACTTGGCGTCTTACCTTTGTATAGTAGAAGTTCCAATGAGAATATTCTCTGGTCTTTTCAATCACTTCCTGAATCAAATTAGTCTTGTAATGTCAGTGTATAACAAACTACTATCATCTAAAAGATGAGTCCAAATAATTAGCCATTACAAAGCTGTGTCTACCAACAACCGTAATACCTGCATCTCAGTGGACAGCCAAATGCTATTAAGGTGAGGGAAGTGTCTCCGAATTCGATCCGCAAGCTGTATGTATTCTTCAAATCCAACTACCTTCATTTCACATGCTTTGTCTCCCATTCTCACATGCATACTTAGAAGAGGCCTTGGGACCCATGGCTTGTGATTGGACCACACGTATTCATCAATATCACCAGACCTTTCCTTCGCACTATTTTCCTGAATACATGCATGCAACTATTTTTCATTAATACAATTCTAAGAAAAATATAACACTACCATTTTTATCTAACAATGACAGTGACTTGAGGGCAAAATTTGGTAAATTTTCTAATCCTCTTAATTTTATTCTTCCCTGTTTAGATGAAAAACATGATGAATATATACTTCCACCCTTTAATCCTTCAATATCCATTAAGTAAAAAAGTGCAAACCTTTGGCCAATCCCCAGGAAGTCTTTCAAGAACAACTTTTGCAGCTAATTTTCCAAAGCTAACATGGCGTGCCTCATTCATTAAATTGCATGTGTATTCTGTTGGGAACCTCATTAAGTAACGTACTGCCTGAAAACAATATTTATGGCAACAATATCAAATCATGAACCATTACTAAAATGAGGACTCAACATAACTCCTTTTCTACAGGTCTGACAGGCACCTGTGCTCTCCACCACCGTCTATCCATTTTTCTATGAGAAGCTAACAAGGTTCCATTTAAATATGTTGTGGGTTGCAAATAATTCCACGGAAGCCCCCATTTCCTGGTATTGACATTGGAAGAATAAAACTCCAATAAGTTCAGGCTCTAAGCATGGAAGATATCATAAATATCTGATTGCAGTTGATTGAGAGGTTTGTTTACCTGGGAGTTGGTCCAGCCCATATATGCTTGGTTGTATAATTTTCCTTTGTGGTCATAGTTCCCTTACTCCACGCATCTTCACTTTTTATGAGTTCAAATGCACGCTGCCGACATTCTAGGGAGGTTTCAGGGAAGAAGTAACAACTCCAACTAGACTGGGAAGATCCTGCATATAAAACAGTATTATCATCATACTCGTATAGGTTCCTTATAATAATATTAGTAATATTTGAAGATTTTTTGTGGAGAGCAGAAGTTAACATTGTACATTGGTTGTTATAACTGAAACAGATAACACAATGAGTAATGACATGGGTTTTTCACAACAAATTTACCTTTGCAACCCCCATGGTGAGCCCTGTTGTAATAGTTAGTGACAAGGACTCTTCCTTCATTGATTGCAATAGCAAGAAGTCCAGTCATCCCAACAATCTGAGCCCCAATACCAAATCCAGGTAATCTCTCCCAGTCAGTAAGGAGGAACTTGACATCTGGGCTACTGCAGTTTAAGGGATGCTGATGGATCCAAAGGTCACGCTGCACTTTTCTTGTCAAGGGATAGTTTTCTTCATCTGACCCTGCAATCTGCAAAAGCTTCTATATGAATAAACCTAACAGCATTCCTCTAATTTTTCTATTAATAGTTGTATCCTAAATGTGGGAACCATGCATTAAAAGAAAAACATCGAACTGGACAATACCTAGTGAGTAAACTAATAACTGATAAGTTTGAGCCAAAAAAAAAAGTGTTTAAGAAACAAGAAACCATATAAAAAATAGTTGGTTATGAAAGATGATTGTCATGGAAACTAATGCCACTTTACTTGTACATTTGGAGATAACAATATATCAAGTGATGGTTTCCCACAACTACGCTAAGTAAATCATGTTTGATAGTGAAATAATTTATGGTGAATCCAAAAATACTACAGATATAGTTAAGAACACACCCATGGTGGATAGGCCCCCTCGGATGCAGCCTCATGCCTAAGCTTTTGCATCTGCTCACTGAATGCAGCCACAGAAAATGTCTGCAAAGACCCCTTCCAAGTTGTCCATGGCGGGAAAGCATCAGTTCCTGTACGCTTATCAAGATACTCATATAGCTGTGTTTTCACCTTGCAGTTTTCCAAATGTGGGGCATTAGGCAAACTGGATCCTCTAATTCCATGTTTTTGCAAGTACTCTTTACCACCACTTGTGGTTTCATTCAACACAGCACTCCAACCTGAATAAAGGAATGAGACTCTCTCTTCATTATCTCGCTCTCTCCTGCTTTTAGAATCCCATAATCTCTCAGTTTCCTTAAGCTGGAAATGGCAGTCCGAACGAGTAATCATGTCTAAGAACACAAAGAAAACACAATTCACTGTTAATTTCATTTGATATTTTCATCACAATCAATCGAATTGATCACGGTATTACTACATCATTGGGATCAGTTCTACGTATCTCGCTGTGCTAATACTATTACAAGCATGTCATAATTTGGATGCTGATTAAGCAAAACAACGTATATACTGTGTAAAATATGCAGTCCAAGTAAAAAGTAATGGTTATTCGAGTAAGCTTAACGTAAAACCAGTAATTACTAATTAAAGTATCCTTTAAAGTTGCGTCATGGCCAAGCCTAACCCGTTCACATCAAGTTCGCTTCGTGAAATATCAAACTTTAAAAAAGGTTGGAACTCATAATAAACTCGGTTCTTTTTCTTCAAGAAGAGAATAAAAACAAAATAAGAAACATAAAGGAGAAATAAAACTGGTTCCCCCTTCCTCCTTTTTTTGTGCGTTTAAGGTTTTCAATTAAATACGGCAATTCTTCACAACCCAGTTTCAAAGTTTCTGGGATAGGCAGTGTTCTATCTACAAAGCAAGAGTTATATGATCACAGAGGTAGATGCATCCACAACCCCACTTCCGTAAACAAGAAATGTTCCAAATCAAAGAGAGGAGAAGGAAATTGACTTACTGATATCGTTACGAAAAGTTGAATTCCCTGATGAATTAGCCATTGGCATGGTTGAAAATGAAATGGGACCAAACTGAAAGGTACCAAAGGAAGTCAAAGCAGCCAAGAACAGAGAGGTGAGGCATACTCCACAGAGAAATCCCACCACACAAATTTGGCAAGGAAACGAGCTTCCCATTTGCAAGGCTTTCTGCGAAACCACTCTCTCAATAGATTTCTGATTCAGTGGCTCCATTTCACTTTCCTCACAACGATTCTTTCTTTATTCAAAAAGCTTCTTCCCCAGTAACACTTTTCCTCATATACTACTACTACAACAACACTAACTCGTGACGCTGATCCACAGCTAGCTTCTTCATCTTGTGAGTTCTTCAACCACTTCAAGGAAAGAGAAAATTTACACACAATTATTTGCACCTGTCTCCTTAAACACTTTTGTGGGACCACCCTTGTCAACCTTGCAACTGCAAAATTAATGCAAAGTTTCCATCAGGATTTATCAAAGCCACTCTTATACAGAAACTTATGAAAAGACACAAAACACAAAAAGAAATCAGTATATCTTCATAGATGCTCCATCAGCCAGTATAGCGTCACAAAATTTAAAAAAAGTTGTAGCCCACATATTTTCTTATACAATACAATCATCGTATCACAATAATACAAATAGCACAGAGAAAGTGACGGGCTAATAAATTAAGCTGAAAGCAGAGAAGGGTCTAACCTAACCCAAGCCAATTATTAGAAGCTATGAGAAAAACACAGAATTGGAAAAATTGTAAAAAAAGAGAGTCTGGAAAGTGTGGCAATGCCGATTGCTAATTACTATGAGTTGTTGTGAAAAGACACGCGAATGCAAGGTGGAGGAAAAAAGCATTCGGAGATAAACACATGTGATGAAAGCGACAAAAGTTGCAATCGGGGGAGAAGATAAGAATATGTGGCATCAGCTTTAGCAGAACCACTCAGAAACAGTGACACGGATTTTTATCTGAACTCCGCGCGTGTCAAATTATGTATCTATAATATATTAATAGTTACAACTTAGAAGTGATAAAAATAAATTTGGAAAAGGTGAAAAGGATATGACATTTTTGGGAAGGTGAAGAACAAAAGAGGTTGAGAATCGTGAAGAGAAACAGTGAAGTGTTGGTGTCTGATGAAGTGTGGGGGTGGCTACCAATGGAGAAGGGATCAAATTGTAGTGTAGTTGTCACATATGTTCTTCATTCTTCTCCATTTTTGTGGTCCCCTCTTCATTCTTCATTTTTTTTATTTGTAATCTTTGTGTTAGTAGGTTCTTTTATTTGAACTACAAATTTTCAATTTTCATTACCCAAAAGAAAGGAATAAGTGCACCTGTCATTACTTGTAAACTGTGATGATGAAGATGAAAAAACACGGCACCGAGAACTTTCTTTCCATTACATTCTATTTAATACTATGATGCTTGTTCTCCTTGTTAATACCATAGTAAACAAACAAAACAAGTAATTAGGTTGAAGATGATGCTGACCTTGTAGTGCTACCATTGCATTCACCAACCAAAGTAGTTACTTTTTATTAAATCAATTTTAAATCATTAGGTAGGTTAACACGTGACTTTAAAATGGCATAAGAAAAAAAAACTGTATTAATTGAAATTGGACTTTTTAATTATATATGAAAATAGGTTCGTTAAGAAAGATAAGAACTCTCTACTTTATTTATTTTTATTAATACAAACAAATTACTTTACTATTTATACATGCTGAAAAAATTATAGCGTGAACTGGTGAAATTTGTTAACACTTTTTTAGTAAAGAAAAATGTCTTATTTGGCAAAGTTTGTTAACACTTTTTTAATCCGTTTTATGTAATTTTACCAAGTAAAAGATATGTTTTTAAGAAAATCAAATATTTTTTACTACAGATATCAAAATTTGTATTTAAGACTATTTATCAAGTAAGAATACATTCATAGATATTTACGCATTCAGTGGTTTAAATGAATTATTTTATAAGAATTATAAATGTCATTTAATAACATCATATAAAATATTATTACATTTTCTAGGGGAGTATCTCTTACAACAATAGTTTTCTTTAAGATAAAAGAGCGAAAACAGCGCATGTGCATCGTTTTTTTTCCTCCGCATAATTAATTTCAGCTCTTTTTTAAAGTCAATATCAACACATTCGCATTAAGCATTATTCATCTGCTTTATAATTGTAGGTATTCTAAAAAGAAGTTAGTTTATCTGTTATTTTTTAAATTTTAAAATCAATTGTGTAACATTTCAAAAACACTATATTATACATTATTTTATAGAGCGAACTTGTACAAAGTATAAGTATTTCTAAATATAGTTTAATATAGACAAACTAAGTGTATATATACAATTATTTAACGAAGAAAACTCAACGCAATTTTTCTTGACCTCTATATTGTGGTGGATAAATTTCAATTGGTGTTTGATTGAGTGGAATTTGACTTAAGGAGAGTCTAGCTCTACTTGGTAGGTACTGTTTTGGAGAAATTAATTGCTTAAATCATAAGATGATCAAGGCAAGGGGCAGTCACAAATACAAATACCAAAATACACCATACACTTTGAAGGACACAACAAAGAAGAGTAACACAAGTCAAAGGAGTGCCTAGCTGAAATTTAATTTGTGCAATTTAATTTCTTTGCATTTCTTGAATTGTAATTACTTTTCACTCTTGTTAATTAGTGGATTAATCACGACTTAGTCGGTGAGTGTGTCTTCAAAGGCTCAAAGTGTCTAAGAAGCCTCACCTAGGAACGACTAGTTTAAGCTTTCTAGGTTAGCCTTTGTTAATTTTTTAGCTAGTTTTTTCCTTACGTCAATATTTTGTTTAATCTTGCTTTAATTTGTGTACCGACCAAGTCATCGGGCGTGATGACGTGTCTTGCACGTGCCTAGGTGGGGGCGTGCTCAGTGGAACACGTAGGCAAGAAAAGATGGATGGTTCAGAGGTGAGCGTGGTCGCCGGTTCATGGAACTGGCGTTCTGCGATGA
>Ga0123342_1007289_pt1 | contig 14701 bp, 8 predicted proteins | sample Turbeawhitnodule_FD_89960 | JGI IMG/M metagenome (GOLD analysis project Ga0123342, IMG submission 89960) | Root nodule microbial communities of legume samples collected from Mexico - Turtle bean Mexico white nodule | ecosystem: Host-associated > Plants > Roots > Nodule | place: Mexico: Nepantla...
ATGAGTGACCTTGGTTGCACTTTGCATAGCCCTTCCCTTTAAACACAAAGAAGACCCTTACTTTCTAAAAGCTGCTCTATCTCTATCACAAAAAGAAAGAAAGACAAGGCTTAGGAATATAACGTGTGCTTCCTGTAGCCTCAGCAAGCCGTGTGCTTCTCTTTATATTTGATTGCATCTTGAGCCTCACTCCAAGGGCCCTCTTACCAACCACTAACGTGCTGCATTAACACAGACCCCTTTGCGAATGAGTTGGTGAATTTAGATTAGGATTCACGCGATGGTTGAGGTCGTTGTGTTGTGGTTATTCATCGCGTTCGTTATCGCTTACCTTGCCTCTTTCCATGGTCACTCGACTTGTCTCTGTCTATGGTTGAGCTCGTCGTGATTTTTCATTACTTATTAAATTTTTTTACTGTAATAATCTAACTAATTTATAATTCTAACCTAAATATCCAATTTAACATACTCATGAAAAAATAATATAAATTAATAATAATTACAAAACCTTTTTATAAAACATACTCATGAAAAACTAAAAAAAAAAAAAATTAACATAATCATAAAAAATATCAAAAATAAAAAAAATATTTAACAATAAAAATAAAAAAACCTCACCAACTTGGTGGTGGTGGGTAGTGGTGGCGAGACGGAGAAGCAAGATGGAAGACATCAAAACACACTCTATACTCCCTGGATAGTAGAGAACCTAAAAAAAGATGAGCAATGGAGCAATGAAGGAACAACATACAACCAATACAATGGAGGAAGAACTTACAAAGAGCACGAGGAAAGCGTGCAGTGAAGCAAAGTGCAGAGAAGAAAGGTGCAGGGAATACGAGAGCGTGAGAGAGAACAAAAATGGAAGTGATGAAAGCGTAAGTATGACGGACTCTGGTCAGGGTAAAATAAAAAGAAAATAGAATGCTGTTATCATAAAACCACAGTCTATGTGAGGCTCACAAACGACGGTTCTTGATAGGAACCGCAGTCTATGTGTTCAGTCATAACCATAAACGACGCTTTTACCATAAACTGTCATCTATATGTTCATTTTGATTTCAAAAGTATCACTACATTTTGATGGACGGCGTTTGACTCTAAACCAACTTTAGAATTTAAATAATTGATAACTACAACCTTGGTATAGCTAATTAGATACCAATTTAAAAATTATTTATTAATAATAGAAACTAATTCAGATACCAATTAGTTATATCTAAAATAATATCTAATTTAGTCAATATAGCAACCAGTTATTTTTGTCTTTAAAATTGGTTTTCATATAATAATTTTCTAGTAATGAAAATTTTTATTTTTTTATTTCTTATATAATATTATGCCAAAGTCTATTTTAAATATCACAAATGTATAAATTCTGGAAAAAGTTAAAATAATCGTACGTGGGTTAAGTAAATTGAAAACCTATATGAAGCATATATATATATACATTTGTGATATACAAAATATATTTTACAAAATTAGTTTTTTTATATCTCTTTTCATCCTATAACTATTTCATATTATATTTTTCTCTTTATATAATTTTTTTCGATTTAAATTAAAATTGTATGCGTATAAAGTTTTAGTTTCACATTTTTTTTAATCTGTTTCAAAATTAAAAGTTTTAGATACTATTAATATGTTCTAATGGCTAACAGAAAATATTATATTTTTGTAAATAATATTAGTTTCAATTATTTATTCATGTAAGATAACAATAAAATTTAGCAATGAACTTTAATAAATATTATTTTTTAGATGAATGCATTTGTATTTTTTATTAGCAAATACATTATAATTTAACAAACAATAGATCAAAATTAATTTTGAAAAACAGATGTAGTGAAATCTGTAATTAAAATTTTGCAGGAATCAAAATTATACATATCCACCAAACTAGTGGATTATTTAATTTCTTTTTCTTACAAAAGAGTACAAACTCTATTTATGTGTCTTCAATTCATGTTAGTTGAGGTTCTTCACATCACCAACATACAAATGTTTGGCTATGAAGCAGGCCACATAAGCTGAAACATTCTAATCAAATCAAGTCATTTTTCCTTCACACACACCACTCGATCATGCAAAATATAACTATATTTAAAGGGTTCAAGTTAATCAAAATCCTCACCAAACATTCCTCACTCACAACCACTTTGTCACACCACATTCCTTCAAATCATTGCCATTACAATTTATTTTTTGTCTCACCTCAAAGACTAGCAGCACAGAAAAGTCCCTCACTCAAAGAACACTATAAGTAGTGTATGCTGGTAGCAACATGCAGGTACATGCTTTGTTTATGTATTGATATATTTAGCATATGGTGGAATCATGAATAATATACATGCATTATTTACATCAAAGTTTATATGTTCTGTAACAGCTTCTTCAATGGGTCTCTAAAGGGCAAAATGATCATCAAATAGGGGGGAACAGCAACTTGAAAACAATCATAAGAGGTAATAACCATTCTTGTAACTTTCATTTATGGGTGAAATATTAGTTGTAATCTTTGTATAAAAAAAACTATATGTTTTTAATTCTTAAGTTTATTAAAAGTGATGTAGTTTTAATTTTTCCTTAGGACTAAAAAGTGTAGCTTTTGTTAAAATATATAAGGATTAACATTTAAAAAGTATAAAGTTTGATAGAGAACAAATTGATTTTTTCTTTTCTTAAAACTAAACTGGTTCAGAAAACAAGTTAGTCATTTATTCTTTAATTTTCACGAAAAATTCATTTTGGTGGTGACTTTTTCCAGTTACAAAACCTTATTTAAGCCATTTCTATGGGGTGTAAAGTTCAAAATAGCATGAAAAGGTTGTATTAGAAAAGTGATGAGTGTTTTTTGTGATGTTTTTTCAGACAAAAAGGGTAAAGGAAAAGATATAATTGCACTTAGGCATCATAGGGTGGATCGAGGAATAAAGGGAATAGAAAGGAGGAAGGTTGGCAGCAAGAACTTGAAGCTGTTTATTTTTATGTGTGGAAAAGACATTCCAAAGGCTTGTTTTTACAGAACCCTCAACATAAACAGAAACTTGAAAAGAAGAAGGAGTTTTATCCGATCTGTGAATATGAAGAGAGAAGAGTTATCTGGGGCAGTAGGAATTACTGAGAGGGCAGATTTTGTTGTTCATGTAGGAAACAAGGTTTTGCCCATTTCTGAGGAATCATTCTCCAAAACAACTAAAACAAATGATAAATATTATTTCAATGCAGAAGCAAAGCATCCAACTAAAGGTAATAATAGAAAGAAGTCCGTTTCAAGAATGAAAGAGTTACTTAGAAGAGTTGCTTCAACAAAAGAAGACAAAATAGAAGAATTTTATGAACATAAGGTAAAATTTAGAACCCTTTCACTCTCAACTCATTAAAGAAAGAAACCAGTTTGTTTTGCCTACTAAATAAGTTTGTTGGAGTCATTATTATAGTTTCATTGTTATTTTCATATGAAAAGTGAAAAATAATTGTGTATGAGTGTAAACTATACCAATATATTTGAAAGGGTTATCATTTTTCTGAAAAATAACTCAGAAGCATTATCAACTCTCTGAATATATATGGTCATTCATTTATTATAAAATTATTAGTATCTAAACTGAAATTTTTAATGAGAATTTGCTAATGACACTTTCGACTATGAAATTGCTGGGTTGAATATAGTATGATCGAGTGATTTAATTAGTGAACATCATGAAATTTTGATAGCAGGTCCTACAAAACATAGCATTTGCAGAAGATGAGAGAGGAAGCAGTGAATCACCGAAGATTAGTTTCATCTGGGATGTGGATACTCCTTCTGTCCTCTCACTAGCTACTTTTTGTGAAAATGTTCAAACCAAGATCTCACATTCACAAATTTGCATTCCTCGCAACAGCACTTGCAGAAAAGAAAACTGGATCACCACAGATTCTGAATGTAAGCCAATTTGTATTTACTATGAGAATTTTTTTCCATAACATTTCAAGAGAATATTATAATAAGAAAAAAGAAATATTAATAAACTCACTTCTTAAATGAAATATTTATGAAAAAAATCACCTAGACCAACCTTTGTGGTACATGAACCAAATATTGGATTAACCCTGGTTTTTTTTTTGGATTAACAGATGTGGTGCTGGAACTATGAAGAAAAGTGCGTGAGGAAAATATTCTACTATTTAATAGTGGGAGGAACTTTTACCAAACAATAAACTTCATAAGTTTATGTCTACGGGTTCTACGTATACCGAGTGTATATTCTTGGAATTCTAGGTGTCTTATTTTCATTGTAAGAAAAATAAACGTAACATCAACATTTAGTGATTTTCTTCTTATGTTCATCGTACCTATTATTATGTGTATGAAACGACTATGTTTTTGTTTTAGGAAAAGACTTAGTACACCGATAACATGTTATTTTTGGAATCCTTTTAAGAAATTTTAAATTTACTTAGTGATACTACGGATTATTATTCACAAATACATATAGGTAAATTATCCACTAATAGCACTGCATATAAAAATACAAATTTATAGGTAAATTCAGTCTTACTTTTAGATTATTATATATCTATAGATTAATAATAATAATATTAATATTAATAGTAATAATAATAACATTAATAATAATAATAATAATAATATTGATAATACTAATAATATTATATTAATAATAATAATAATATTTTTATTTAAATTATTATTAATATTATTAATATTGTTATTATTAATATTAGTAATATTGTTATTACTCATAGTTACATATTTATAGGTCAATTCAGCATTACATATGAATTATTATCCATTCATAGATAAATTTAGTATTACATACGATTATTATCCATAAACTAATAATAATAATAATCATAATATTATCACAAAATTCGTATAATGATAATAGATTTTATGTCTATTCCTAGAGCATGGGTTTGATTCGTAACAATAGATTGTTAATAAATATAACATTAATAATAATAATAATAATAACAACAACATATTTTTGTTGTAGATAAATGCAATACTTTTTTAGTGAATTAGCATCCCTAGGTTTCTCTCTCAACATGCACTAGCCCACTAAAATTGAAATGATATTGATTTAAATATTGAATTGTACTATCTTCAAATATAAAAAAAGGAATTATTTACTATTCATTAAAATCTCACATCTTAAAACATGTTTCAGTCATAGAAACCATTAAAAAATGGTGTTATGGGAATAGTGAAGGAGGATACAACCTCAAACCTACCAACAACATGGTTAAGGAAATATTGGTTTGAGATTGACTATGGAAAAGAGACCAAATATTATTTTAGGGTTAGAGAATGACAAATCTTGTTTTGTGCTTGAATAAAAAGTAAATATTAAACAAAATATTTGCATCTATATTAGTCACTACAAAAAATTGTATTTGTAAGGGAAGTTATTATTGTATATATTGTTGCTCACAAATGACATTATATATGTGTGTAACAATTTCATATAGCGTCATAGATCTTATTGTCACAAAGTATAAGATGTCGATTTTACTCGAATATCGTCGCAACATCTACCATTTAATACATTGTATAAGGTGGTGTTACTAGAAGAAAAACTATTTCTAATGGTGGTTATATTTAGCACTTTCGGCGGTTTTAATTTCGCTAAGTGCGTTACCCGCGGTTTGTTTTTTCCCTTGAAGATCCAACATCGTTAACGGATTACCAACGATTCTGTAAATCCTTGTTACTTCCAGAGGTTTTCAAAACCTTCGTTACTTCCATGGGGTTTCCAAACCCCCACTAATTCCATTTTTTGTGATTTTTTAAATGGATTGTTTTTTTTAATGGGTTATTTTTTTAATGCACATAAATTCTAAAACAAATGAAAAATGATAAAAGAAAAATATTTTAAAATTTTAAAACTCGATTGACTCTAACTTTTACATTTTTTGTTCTTAGAGGAAGAACCTAAACTTTCCAAATACTGCATATATGTTTATGAAATCATCATTTTAATTAGAATACTCACTAACCTTACTTTTAAAGCAATATAATTACTTTAGAGTCACAGTCCAAACCAAGACAACAAAATATTGTTTTTCTTCTAATACTTTCAATTTGCTAGTATCAAAAGTAAGTAACCATATCTTAAAGACACAATAAAATCGATAATCAATATTACATATCATGTAATCAATGTTAAATATAATTTGATATTAACAATAACACAAAAACACATGCACATGTCGGCAATACATATAATACTATTCATATGTATTAAATCACATCATTTACTAAATTCAAATCATTTGCAAAATAATAGCATGTGAGATTAAGCAGCATGATATAGTAATCATCTGCCATATTATATACCTACAAATGCATGACTCTAATCATACAAAATAAAAACTATATGTATAGTTCTTATTTAGTTGTGATTATTTAATAATTGCTAATAAAAGGTTGGGATGAAAACATAAATAAAATAATAGAGGATAAAAAAAATGGGAATTCTTTTTATGGAGTACCACCATAAACATAATGTATAAATTAAAGAAGAACCAAAAATTTATTTACACCAATTGAAAATTTTCTTTTCGTGGATGTGTACCATGTTGGTAAGCAGCACTAGGAGATTGCCCTTTTGATTTTTCTTTTAAAAGGAAAAAATAGGATATTATTAATGTGCATGCATAACGTAAGAAAATTCAGTGTCGTGACAAAATCGCAATCTTTTCAACCTAATCCCCCTCTGATTCAGCTTGTTGGTCAAACTTTGCATTCTCTATTTATTCATTAATTACATTTTTAACTGTTTTATTTACTTTTTTTGTAATTTCTTAGAAGCAATGATAAAGACTAATTATTTTTATAATTAAGCAATAAAACTGGTAAATATTAATTGACTGAGACCACTAGCTTCTACAAGTAGCTAGATGCGCAGGTTGAATATCCACATTTTACAACTTTTACATAAGTGTCAATAAAATTATCAATTAAAGCTATAAGACTCAAAACGTAGATTTTCAGCTATACCAGATGAGTAAATGAATACAAATGAGCGATATTGGGTTATATATTAGTTAGGATTTTTTTTACCTATCATTATATGACTTCCAACTATTCTTTGTCAAGCCTAATTTGGCACAAGTGTAGGTGACTAAAGCACTATAAATAAGAGTGCCTACCTATGTAAAATTCAGACTTCAATTTGAGTATAGAATTGTTGCCAAAATGGTTTTCCATTCCTCTTCCAAGTCTCTCAATTCTTTGTTATCACTTGTGAGTGCTCTAGTAAAAGGATTGTGCATAAAGTTGGCCTAACCTCTTCATTACATTCCAATCTCCATTGTTGTGCCTCTTTGCTCATGCAATTACACATCATTTTCGCTACCAATTCATCTCCTATTCCATTGGCACCGAAGAACATTGCATGAAGCCAAGGAGATCTCCATCATCTATTTTTGAATGTTTTTTCGTTGTCTTGTTGTTTGCAACACATGGTACAATTATAATATTATAATTTTTTAGAGAATGTTCATCTTAATGATTTTATAAGAGGATATAACAAAGACTTGTCTACATCAAAGGTCTCTTGAAAGACATGACAATGTTGCTCCATGCTAACAACTTTCTAAAAAGACAAAACATGACTTATGCTTAGACCATTAACTTCCTACCTTTTACTCCAATTTGGATAAAATTTATCTAACCTAGGTTTAATAAGTTATGTGGGGCATCAGGTTGTTGCTTTAAGAAGAGATATGTAATCAATGTTTCATGAAGAACATTTAATGCATCTTTACACATAAAATAGACAAAAAGTGACATGAAAAAGAATATTATCTTAAATGACTCAAGGTTATAAAACGATTTTCAATAACTCCTTTAGAAACCTCTCTCTCTCTCTCTCTCTCTCTCTCTCTCTCTCTCTCTCTCTCTCATAGAACAATGTTTGTGTTAAAATATTGAACTTCATATTTTATACATTGTAATACACAACACCTCTTTTAGTGAGTTAACCTGTGCTTTTTTTAACACTCTCTCTTTGTAACCAGGAGTCTTGGCCATGAGTGGTTGTGTTCCAAAAAATACTCATTCTCAGCTAGGAATGGTTGTATTGCAAAAAATATTCAGTCATAGCCAGAAGTGGTTTCATTCCAAAGAATACTTACTCTTATTCAGAAGTGGTTGTGGTCCAAATAATACTCAGTTTTAGTCAAGAATAGTTAGGGTCTAAAGAATGTTCGCCTCTTACTTTGTAGCAATAATTTTCCTAGTGGACCTTGATCTAGTTGATAAAAAAACTATATGTGGTCTGGATTTACAAATGAACCAATATAGAAAAATTAAGCACAAATCTATCTTTACTATGATCTCTTTAAATGGCATATTGTTGACCTATAACTAACCAAAGAATGAGAACCATTTTGATAGTGTGTTTGTTAACTTAAAACTGCATATGACTATCTTCATTAGACACTGGTTTTGTGAAAACATCTTCATAGTATTTCTGTGAAGTTAAAATTGTGTTTGATTGTATTTCATTATATACTTTGATTTCAAGAATCTTCAAAAAGTTTCTATAGATAATTTAACCCTCTCTTCTAGTGTATTCTACATGTTTTTAACATGGTTATTGTGTATGTTCGCTCGGAAGCCAAGAAACCTGACTAGTGATAAGAAATCCCTAAATATTACTTATAAAGATGATGATTATCTGATCTAGGGAGACAATAAAATAAGGAAGACTTTAGGTGTTGGAGATGTTGGTAACACCTCCTCTATCAAACAACAAACTTTTAAGCATTAGCCAACTTTGTGAGAAAGGTATAAATGTAACTTTGAAGGTATACTATTACATTCATCATCAAAATCCTTGTCAAGTGGTATTGATAAGAAAAAAAAAACATTATAAAGTTATTGCTAGACTTCGATCATGCATAATCTGACAATGAATTGTGTTGTTGTCCAAGGAAGAAAGTTCATGGTTGTTGCATTGAAGACTTTTACATATTCCTATGCATCACCTAAGTAAACTCGTATTTAAAGAATAAGTAAGTGTTTTGCCAAAACTTATTTAAAAAATACAAGATTTGTGATGCTAGTAAAATGGGAAAACAAACCAAAGAAAGAGATTTCAACCCAAAAAACATTGGAACTTATTCATATGAATTTATTTGGTCCCCTAAGAACAAAAAGTTTAGGTGGCAATTACTATGCTTTAGTAGTAGTAGATGATTACTCAAATACACACAAACTCTATTTCATGCTTCTAAAGGTGAAGTATTTAAATCTTTTAGAAAAATTTCCAAACTTACCTAAAATTTGAAAGAGCTTAAAATAAAATATTTGAGAAGCGATCATGCTAGTAAATTTAAAAATGAGTCTTTTGATAGCTTTGGTGAATAAAATGACATTTCACATAAATTCTTAGCCCCTAAAACACCACAACAAAATAGTGTTATTTGAAGAAAAAATTATTCTTTGGACGGAAATTGATTTGTCAAAATATATTTAGGTTGATGTAGTAAACATTTTGATGAAAACATTTTATGCACACTAATGAGATCATGAATCAAAAAGTACCAACATAAGAAGGATTGACTACAAGGAACATTATCAAAGCCAAAGAAATGGAGAGAAAAGTCCAAAGATTGGTTTCTAATGGAGTTCTGATAATATACGATACTAAACCGTTAGAGGAAGATTTTCATTAAATCAAGAAAGGACTCTTAAAGAAGACAAAAATATAAAAAGAAAATAGTATATGATTTTATATGGAAATATCCTCTTAGTTTTTTTTTTTTTTTCGTTTAGAGGTTAGAATAAACTATCTAAGGTACAAAAAAAGGAAAAAAATAAATTTTAAAAAAAATATATTCTCTTATGAACAAAATGACAATAAAAAATTCCAAATTTATTTTTCTTTAGACAAATTTATTCTAAGTATAGAAAAGCTATTACTTTTATTCAAACAACTAAATATTTCAATAATATACCATGAATGCTGGAAACCTCCCCATTTCAATTTCAAGTGTTGAATAAGAGAATAAAGTTAAATATTAGTTTCTTCTTATTTTTTTAATATTATAGTATTTAGAATATTAGTGGGTATACGTTATAACTCACTATAAGAAAACTAATTTTAAAGAAAAAATAATTAATTATTATATATAGATTAAGTTGAATATTATTTTATAAACTAAAATACAATTAATATTTAAAATAGTTATATTGTTAATAAAATTTTATAAACTAAATATTAAATTATTATTATTAATATAAAAATTAGTTTATAAATTTTGTTTAATAATAAATACTATTTCAAATACTAATAGTTTTTTATTTTATAAAATAATATTTAACTTAATCAAGAATTAATAATTTATGAACTTTATAATTTAATGATTTTATTATAATAACTATTTATTTATAAGAATTAAAAAATATTTAAAATATTAATTTTGGAGAATTTTTAAACCGTTAAAAATGTATTTTTTTAATTAGTCGGTCTATCCCATCTAACTATATCCAATTATGAATAAATTCCATTATAACTGAGTTAGGTAGATTGGTTAAAAAGAAAAAGTAAATAAAAATCAAGTAATTAACCCAATCAGATTTAATTTGGATTAATTTCCACTCAATCCTTCTCTTCATTTGCATTCCTACTTTTCAATTGCATATAGTAATTTAATTAGTCTACCATCAACAGTGCAGTAAAAAAAGTTAATAATTGACGGAAAAAGAGAAAAATAAGTCACCCTTTAACTTCTTTCATATAATCTTTTAAATAAATGCATGTGTTTTCACTGGGCTTTAATAATAAATAAAAAATAAATAAATAAATAAATAAAAGTCATCCTTCCTAGATAATGACCAGATTTCTGCACATAACAGTTGTCCTTTTTTCTGAAATAAAATACTTTGCAAGTCAAACTAAGAAAATAGGAATTTTCTTTCAAACAATCAAATAGACAATTCCAAAACTAATTTTTATTCTGCAATTTTCTAGACTCATAAATAAATTAATGCATTAGTCGTAATGACCTTGATTAGTTTCCTTAAAATTTCTTAATGCGCCATTAGCGGTGAGAATTAGTATATTTTTTAAAACGTTCCAACTCATCCATGTTAAAAAGAAAACATTATCCACAATCAAACACTTTTTTTTCCTTCATAATTCATCAAGAGTTTGAATGATAATCTTGTTTTCCTTTGACAAAGAGCTGATTTTCTGATTTAGTTTTGGACCCTACATCATACTTAATTAGATTTTGGATTAGACATATACTTGGTTTTAAGGTCAAGATGATATGGAGAGACATGTTAACTTAAGGATCTCGATTCATGATTCAGTTAGTACGAACATTACAATATTTTTTACTTTAGACAACGCTAAAATACACGGGTATAAAAGTGTTACTTAAACATAGTAAAGATCATAGATTTAACAAAGTGACTTAAAATATATAAGAGACCACTGTCATAAAAGCGTTGATACTTTAGGCCATGATTATAAAAGCGTTAACACTTTAAGTCACGGTTATTTATGTGTGGCCTTTTGAATTAAAAAAAAATCTAAAATAAAATATAAACAAAATTCCATTTTATGGTAAAATTTTTTCTTCTTCCCTCTCCGGTGACCTAAAAACCCACCTCAGGTCTCCCTCTCACTCCTCATCTTGCATTCTTACGAATTTCTCACCTTCTCACCGCCTGTTCTCCCTCACTTCTGACCTTTTCATCGCGTTCTCCCTCACTTCTCACCTTTTCACTGCGTTCTCCCTCACCTTCTCACTTTCTCATACTCACTTTGTCGTGCCTTTTTTTTCCCAAATCCTCTTGCACACCTTGTTTTTTCCAAAAGCCATAATGGTCCCAAATTATGGAATTAGATGGTGAGTTGGAAACCCTAACTTGTAAGGTTTATATTTTTAGAATTACTAATTATAATATATTAAATTTTTATATCTATATATAAAATCTAAAAATAAGTGTAACAAGTTAAGGTCTCAAATCTTATTTTATGATATTTTTAGAGATATATTTAGTGTTGTGAATGAGTTATTTTCACTAGTGTCTTTATAAGTAATGGAATAATCTCTTATAATTTTTTAATGGAGGGTGAGTTGGAACAAAACTGGTTAATTAGTCAAACTGGTTTAATTATAATCACTAATAGTTATTTAAAAACAAGTATATTAAATTGTATAAATACTTTATGTATAAAATTTTCATCATAGATTTTAGTATGCTTATGTCAATCATTAATGACCTTTCAACATTGCATGTGTAATGTACAAAATAAAAAGTTAACTACATCGTAATACTTAAAAGTGAAATTTTATCATAATTTAAATTTTGTATTTATTTATTAATTATATATATAAGCAAAATATGAATATATAGTTAGCCATGAATGATATAAGTAACTTTTATCTAGACTATTTAGGAAAATTGTTTTATGATTTTACATCACTAATAATATTTAAATTTTGATTAAATTAATATATATTTTAATACATGTTATTGATTATTTATACAATTATATTTTTGTAGTTGTTATATTTATTTTGTTTGAATTATATTTAATTAGTATATATTTATGTATTTTTTGCAGCTTGAAGGCAATGAATATTGATAGTTGTCGTTTTGCTGCCAAATTAATATGATTTTAGCGTAGACTTTTTAACACTAGAGAGATGATAGTATAATTGTGGTCAAATGATTCCAAGTCGTCTCCCAACGAATCCAATAGTGATTCAGTTAACCGAATTCAAAATCTATCTACAAGAAATGAAAAGTTAGTAATAACAATAATAATAAAAATAAGGGGTTGAAATAGTTGTGCAGAAAATACAAAAGAGATTTGAAATAACAAATAAAAAGCGGTTGATCCCAAGTTCTTCCACCATTGAATTCTTCACAGGTGTTCTAAAGATTAATCTTTTCTCAATCCTCCAACAGAGTTAAACCAGATAGAACATGCGCCAATCTAATTCAACTAAAACTCACTACTAGTAAAACATGTGTCTACTGGTTTAATCAATACTCATGTTGTTCCATGCGTATACTCCATGGGAATGCTTACCTCATCTCTCTTGAATCATGCGCCCAAGAAATTAATTAGAACGATGCGAACTAACTACGAAACCAAAGTTTAAGACAAGGAAGACTCTCAATCAGGCGTTCAAGTACAACCTCTCACAAAAACTAGTTTTCCAGGAGATTAGACAATAAAAACAACTGCTATAGAAACTTAAAAATCGAAACTTTTATTGAACAAAACCTCAGAACTCAATGGGAAATTACAAAGGAATCAACCAAAAAGATTTAGCCTTCATGCGGAGGCAAAACAAAGAATTACTAAGAAGAAAACCCTATGAAGCTCTCTCCCTTTCTACTTGATGCTTGTGTCCTTTTATAGGTTTTTTCTGCTCCAAGGATCTTGGGAAAATATTGCAGTTTAGATTTTGTAAAGAGTTTCCACTTTGCATAATTCTTTTTATTTTGCAGAAGATTTGCTTCCTATTTTGTTTATGGAATCTTGTAGCTTTTATTTTCTCTTTCTTCTCCTCATAATTTGTTTTCTGTTTTGATTCAAAGAAGCAACTTGGACTTTTGCATGTTTGACCCATTCACAAAGGTAGATGCTTCAGATCATTTACCCTAAAAACACAAAATTACCAAAGATAATAGTTAAGGCCGAAATAAACCCAATTATAAGAATATTAATTAAAACAATGGATTTATTTATTATTATAGTCCAATAATCTATGGTTAAGGCTAGTGAATGTGAATAAATATATGCTCATCAAATACTATGAAGACAATCTTGAAGAAGAATGAACTTATTGATATGTAGTAAAGAAACAATACATTATGTTTTTTAACTAATTTTAATTTTGAAGACTTGATCATTATCATTATACTTTAAGACAAACATTTTGATTATGTAGTTTGAACACATCCAATGAAATATGTAAGATTTCTTGTTAGGTCAACTTCTATTTTAATACACATTATCCTTCAATACTTATTCTTTCCATCCTGAACTTTTGTATGAGTAATTCCTCTAAAATTAAAAAGAATGTATTGTTGTTTTTGTCAATACTTCAAGCAACGTTTTTAAAATTGTGGTTGTCATAAATATTTTAGACAACGATTTTAAAATTATTATCTTTATAAAAATCGTGGCCTATTACAAACAGTCGCGCTCACCTCGACCACGGCTAAAAATAGTTGTCTAAACTTTAGGACACGGTGTTTATGCTTTAGACCATGGTTTTATGTTGTTTTTTAAAGTAATAATTTTTGGAGGAGGGGTGATTGAAGCTTCTCGGAAACAATATGCATGTCATATAGTGAGACCAAATTCTAAAACTCATTATTGCATATTAAAATAATGATTGATGATAAAAAAAATATGTGTACCAACATATTTGAGGTATTATACATAAAGAAAATATTTTGTTTTAGAAGCAATAAATTTACAAGTGTTGAGATATTTATTAGGTTGATTATATACTTTGGTTTTAAAATTTTGACTATTGATTTATGTAATACTAATTTTATGAAAAAGAAAAAAAAAAGGAAAGTTGGACCAAGTCATAGTGAAGTGAGATTGTGACCAAAGTGGATACTCACCTAAGTTTGTCTTTGGGAAGGGAAACAAAACAAAATGCCCCATAGAAAGTGGTGACCACAAAGAAAATATATGTGTGG
>Ga0123342_1007290_pt1 | contig 14701 bp, 4 predicted proteins | sample Turbeawhitnodule_FD_89960 | JGI IMG/M metagenome (GOLD analysis project Ga0123342, IMG submission 89960) | Root nodule microbial communities of legume samples collected from Mexico - Turtle bean Mexico white nodule | ecosystem: Host-associated > Plants > Roots > Nodule | place: Mexico: Nepantla...
GAGGTTTGAGGGTTATAAATTAAACTCTCCTCCTTCACTGTTATATATCCCAATTTGTAATATCTTCTCCCATAATAATAAAAGTGAGTTGTTTTTGCTGTGCTCGGAGATTAGGCTAAATTGACCGAACTCCGTTAACAATTTTTTGGTGTGTTTTTTTTCTCTTTATCTATTTTATTATTCCGCTTTATTTATTCAATATTATTTGTTTGGTAGCTCTATTTTAGTGGAAAAATTACCCGTTTTTCCCAACAAGAGATGGTAGTCGGATAAGCTCCATATTGCAAGCTTCTCTAAGCACCACCTCCCTAGCTATGTTGAAAGAGTATAATTCTTAAACTTCCAATCTTGAAGAGTGGCAAAGACGAAGAGGGTGTCAAAATCTGACATCAACATTTTCTTCAATGCTTATGTACCTAGTCGATCTTCCTTGCAATTTGTCCATGTGGATGAGAGGATCAGCGTAGAGGGTGTCCAGGAACTTACTCAGACAGAGCCCTACCAGTAAAGCGTACAAGGCAATTATTGGGTGCAGATTTGGTATGTTCAATGTGACCTTGGCGAATCGGGTCATGTATTGTCATAATCCTTCCCCTTCGCCCACGTTTTGTAATGAAACCAATGTTGCAACAATCGTTTTACAATTAGCGAATCTAGCCAAGAATCTGGCACAAAGTGTGTTGAAAAAGTCCACGAAATTTCTAGGCAAGGGTTAATACCATTCTATTGTTACTCCGACCAATGTGGTTAGGAAGAGTTTGCAATGCACAACCATACATTTCGAGAACAAGTTCAGTTGAGTCATGTACGCTTTTACATGAGCCTCGGAGTCTGAAGTCCAGTCATATTTTTCAAGGCTCAACCACTACCATTTACGAGATAGTTGAGTCCTTATGACTTTGATGGTAAAAAGGAATCCTTCCAAATTAGCCTTGATTGAGTGTAGGGTTTGACATTGCTTTGAATGGTATCTGCTAGTGACCCCAATTTTCCCTCCACGGCGACCTTAAGGTGTAGTGGGACTCCCTCCAAGATGATCTTGGTGTCTAGGCCCGCGGAAGGTACGCTTTTGCCCAACAGATGGTTCGTGAGAGAGAGGTTGGGATTTCGTCATATAGTCAGTAAATATCCTACCATTCTGAGTATGGTTGTCATTCCTGGCTGCCAGCTCATCCTATAGTGCTTTGATCTCAGCTCGGTTCTGTTCAGCTTCAACCTTGTGTTGCTATATCTCTTTCGATTTTATCTTGCATTTGCCCGAGGACCCTTTCCATCGTTTTGTGCATGCTTTCTTCATTTATCTGAAGAATGACCTCGAGCTGGGTTGTCATCTTATTTTGTGGAGAACTCATTCTGATAGGATGTGTTTGTTACGATGATCGTGCAAAAAGTTTTACTACAGGTTTTACGATGTGTGTCTAATGTTCTTACTGAAAAAGAACCTGGAGAGTTCTAAGGTGAAGTAAAGGTGATTCTGTTAATCACCAGAAAGGAGGAAAGTCAATAAGAGTGTTTTAAGTAATATAATATGAATAAAAGTAATCTTATATTTCTTGATGATCATTTATAAGTCTTTGTGTAGTGATGATTAATCATTATTTAAATGACTTTGATGATCTGGTTGACAATGATTAGCCACTTAACCAACCTATGAAAACCCTAAAACCATCGAAAGTATCCAACCGTTATTCGGACAGTTAGACACTTGGGCTACGTACAATATTCTATTCTTGAAACAAAAAGAATGTGAAAGAAGTTCATGACTGTTATTTGTCTCTATATTATTGTATACCACATAATAGAAATAAAAGGTCTAGACTGAAAAATTGAGACATGCCTAATAAAAGGTCATAATTATTTTCTTTCCACAACTAAAACCATTTATTATATTTTGAAGAACAGAGAGATCCGGAATGTTTAGCTTTTCTTAGAGAACAATAAATATGGATAATTAATGCATAAAAAATAAGATAATAAATGTTAATTTATGCAGGAAATCTTTAGTTGTATAACTACCATTCTTTATACATAGAGGTGTTAAGGTTTATTTAAAGAAAAGAAAATAATGATTTTATCTGTACACTTTCGAAGAAAACTCTACACATGCAAACAAGCAGATAAAAAAGAATTAGCATAACCTGTTGTGAAATTGCCTCAACACTGATAGACACAGTTCAAGAAAGAAACAAATTTATTTAGCTAGCTAAATAAAAAAGAGCATCTGAAAGCGAAAAACTGCTAGAGATATTCCAATACATAGCGGCAAGTAAATCGTCAACATATTAATCTATGTAAAATTAGAAACACAACTCGGGCTTGAGGTTCTAACAACTCACAAGTGAATTTTTGATTCTCAAATGCTATCACAAAATAATTTTCAAATCCTATCTCAGGCTAGTGACTGAGGATACATATCATATAAGACATTAGCACCTGTTGACTTACAAAAAAAGAATATAGTTCTAAATACTACATTTAGGAAATGAGCGTGAACTTTCCAATCGAACTTCTCTGTTGATGGGGTTTGAGAAGAAATTCTATAAGACCGCTCTCAATTCAAGAAAAAAAATTCCTGCCCTCTCCCGCTACAATAAGATCTCGAAAGGTATATCATGTGATGATAATTTATGTAAACAAATCCCAAAATTCAGCAAATGTATAAGCAATTAGCAAGCAGATTCACTAAGCATCTAACAGCAGACAAGTGCACTTGCAAACTACTCAATCACCCTCTCAGTAGCATAAGCAACCTTCTGCAATATCATAGATTCAGCTGTACGAATTGCTCTCTGGGCTCCTGTTATGGTAACTTTCCTGTAATAAGAAAGTACGAGCACGTATAAAATATTTACGGTTAAAGATATTAAGTCACAGCATTTGCTTAATAACTTGTTACACTAGGATATGAAGCAAAGCAAAATTTCGTGTGAACAAATTCCCACCTATCAGTTGTTCCAGAAATGTAATCACCTCTATCTGATATCTTTATCCTTGCCCCACTAACCTGAAAAGGCAGACGTCATTCAAGTTAGTTTATTGTATTAGTAATCACAATAGGAATACTGTTAGGCGTAACAAACCTGACTAATTTCTATAATATTCCTTCCACCACGACCAACAACCAATCCTATATGCTCATCTGCAACACCCATGGTCATGGAGTTACTCCGCTCCTCCTGGAACAGAACAGAATGTACGTGAGGTCAAACTGATAAAGCAAATCACTGCATGAGGATGCAAGGTATTTTAAAAATAATTTCATTCACTATTGATTATATATAATATCTCACGATAACAAGTCCATTAAGGGAAATAATAAAGATATTGAATGGAAAGTGAGCCAAATATGGTAACAGATCTCTCAAGCTTGAAACTCAATTATTTTTTCTATTTGACAAACTATTTTATGTTCTTTTACGATTTTAATATTGTTATCATGTTCTTATTTTCAAGACTCATAAAGTAGTATTTCCATATTTGTAAGATTTTACACACGCTGATAGAAACTGGTATTTGAACTAAAGACAGAATAGGAAAGAAATCGCCAATTTACAGAAAAGAGCACACACTGTAGAACAGTCGAGAGAGTCTGCACAAAGGCCTTCAATCCTCTCAACTGACCCAAGATAAAATCCTCTCAACCCCCTTCCTATTTATTTACAGCTACTGGTCTGCTAACATAAACTCACTCTTAACAGGCCTAATCAATTACAGGCCCATTCCCATTCTTTCTACATAACCCCTTGTATTTTTTTACCAACTATCCTAACTAACTGATAACCACACACACCTGCATACTCATGCAAACCAAACAGGTCTACAATAACCTGAAATGTTGGACTGAGGAGTTCAATTCATTGGACTGTCAACGCATCCTAACTTTGAACAAGGTTAGCCTTTTAACTAATGTTGGTCAAAAACCCATGTATAGCTAGATTCGAATCATAACTTATAGCATTATAGCATAGTCATATAAATTTTAACTTGATTCTTGGCCTTTATTTTAGCATCTAGTCAACGAAGAAACTATTGTCAGAACTTCAAAAACGTTCCATGAATTATGCATATATTTCACCGGTTTGATTGATGTCAATCTTGTCTGCAATTAGCAGTGATAAAACATGCATGATTACCCAAAATGCAAACCATAGTCGATGTGACTAAGTAACTACTACACTTCATAAACATCAAATGATGTTCTGTAAGCAAACACAGGAAAAATATGATTCTTTTGAATGCCACTTTATAAATTAAGTCTTCTTTAACATTGTCACTACTGTTACGCTTGTCAATTTCACTTTTTGGATGTTGAAATCCCAAAGATCCCAAAACAGCCTTAATGCCTATATTTATAGAACTTGTTAGAATAAGTTGCCTTAAATAGAATTTATTAAAAAGTTATCTGTGCTTTGTGCTCTACCTAGTTCGCAGATATGACCTTTCCTATTCTCTTTTCTTCCCTCTCATGCATATTATCTGAAATCTCCAAAGTTATTATGATATGAGATCCTAAGAGAGGGAAATTCCCTCTCTCAAATTCATTCTTTATTCTTTCGTATTTTATCTCAAGTTAGTATCATAACCTATCCCAGCAAGGTTTGTTAGACCTATCAAGTCGCTATTGGACCACCCCCAAATATCTAGTCCCACACACAAGATGTCCATGCCTCAGCGTGGGAGGGGTGTGTTAGAGGTCTCCCACAATTCTCACCTTACCTTACAAACCGATTTTGTAAGGTTGAGTTATACATAAACCCACTTACTAAGAGAACTATTTTGAAATCAACACATAGCATTGCTATTCAGCCTAATGTTCGGTAAGCTACACCAAACTGCTCAGCAATAGCAACTCCTGTAGCAGGTGGGAGCTTCTAAACCATTATAGTGACAATGACACACTGTTTAAAACCTTATACATCATATATTGCATCAATATACATTATATATTGCATCCTTATACATTATATATTGCATCCTTATACACTATATAAGATATATAAGGCTTAATTGCATATCTGATCTCTCAGGCATTGTTCAATTCTGGTTCTCTAGTAGGCTACTTCAGTAATGCAATGTAAATTCTCTTGGGCTCCAATTACCTAATTACATCCTCCAACTATTGCAATGGTTCCCCTCTAATTATCCCATTAAATATTTAACAAATTTAGCTTAAGTGACACTTGATGATGACATAGCAGCAGACAAGTTGCCAATAAGTCATTGTCGTATCATCAACACATTACATCAAATGTCACTGTCAGCAAAACCAGTCAAACATTTAACAGTAGAATCAAAGTAGCACAATCACAATTACTAAAAGAACTAATTCATGCAATTGGACATTGTTGAAGATCCCATGCCAACTAGAACTAAGGTCAAATTACATTACATAAGTGAGGTAAGCCTCACTTTACAAACCAATTTTATGATGATTAGTTAGGCTTAAACTCACTTCCTAGTATGGTATCATAGTCTATCCTAGCGAGGTTTTTGAGTCTATCATGTCACTCGCTATCAGACCACTATCTAACCATTACAAATATTTAGTCATACGCACGAGATGTTCATGCCTTCGTATGAGGGGAGAGTGTAAGATCACATCAACTAAAGATAAAGTCAAATTACCATAGATAAGTAGACGCAAAACTCATCTGCAACTACAAGCCAATTTTGTGAGGATGAGTTAAGCTTAAACTCACTTCCTAATATACACCAAGAGACTAAAATTAAAATTATGATACTCAAGGGACAAAAAGTGCAATTAAGTTGATATAACCTAACAAGGTTTGAAATAGTGCATTATAGTGTCGCTATAGTGGCAGAGCAGCCACTACAAGGGAAACTATAGCAGAGTGATTTGGTATAACAACCATAAGACACAATTTAAACCTTGCTAGACTATATAGCAGAGTGATTTGGGGTCTGTCACTACAAAACACTATCCAAATATTAAAAGTGACTAGAAAATCACTTTTCCATATTTGATTTGAAATGAGCGCATGACAAGTTATTCATTTTAAATTTTTAACTACTCGAACTATTAACCATTGCCTCATCTAGTATGAAAGTTAAAAGGATTATTAAGTAGCCTGAGAAACAAATACAGGATATCAACTCTGGAGCTTTTGTGCAAAAGGCTTAAATATGCTTCTAATCCTTGCACATATACCTATTTTTGTTTTTAGACCCTACAAATTTTTCACTTGTCTTGGTCTTTGGATTTTTAGATTTTAGCACTTTTGGTCCTCATGTTAGTATCTATTGAGAAAAGCTGTTGTAGCAGACAGAGTTCCATTGTCGATGGCATCAAGTGTCACATCATCAAATGATGTCATCAAGTGCCACATCATAAATAAATGGCATGCCATTAAAAACGTAATGTGAATATCATGTTTTTTAAAGGGTCATGTCATCAGGGATTGAAAAACAAAAAATTGACATATTCACAAGGATTACAAACAGATGAATGTAATTTAAAATCTTTCATTTGTTCTTGAGTGAGTGTGTGTGTGTGTGTGTATGTCTGAAAACTTGGCAACTAACAACATGAAAAACTTCAAACAAGATTAAATCAATGGATAGTGAAGAACCTTGCTGTTCTGGAACTTTGCTCCAGCACCATTTGGTCTGTAATTCACTGCATTGTAAGCAGGTGGTGCAACAGATGGAAGCACATATGTGTATGGAACACCCTGATAACCCGAGAAGTAAACACCTGATGTTTATGTTAAATAAATTTTAATTAGGATCAAACTCACAAATTATGATTCCTCACAAAACAATAACTACTTATACAAAGCACGGCATTTTAAATCTTCATTTTCAATGCCATAAAAAAGAGCACAACTGATTTTAAAATAAAAAATAACAAAAAATGGTCATACTTTAAGTATACTCTCTACTCTACTGTAGCTTTATTATATATATCCATGGTTGCATATTGCTGCTGTGTTTCAATAAATACCATTATTAGAGATATAATCCAGAATAGAGCCTCAATCCAACAGGTCAAGCACTTAAGTTGAATTGGACTATTGATTCTTACATGGTATCAAAGAGTGTGACTAGGTTGAAGTGACAAAGATATCCTTGCCACTCTCAATATTTATAATTAAATTAAATTTCAGAACTAAGTGAAATTTACATTGACCACACTTCAGACAAGAGGCAATATATGAAGATCAATAATTTAATGTAAATAATGCATGAGGCACCTTATCAAAGTTACAGATTCTCTCCTTTACAAGACCAATTCACTAGAACAAAGTACGGCAAAACAAAAGGGAAGAACTTGCATCAATATAGAAAAATATAGAAAAAAAAAAAAAACTATTTATTTTCATACTGTTCATCAGGGAAAATCAAAATAGGAAACCAACTCTCACATCAGGACAGAGTTTTAAATTAAAACTTGCAACATGAAACAAAGAAAATAGTTTTTTATAGCCAAAACATTTATGGAAAAAAAATGAGTTTGTTATGCAGTACTGCATTGAATATGAATAATAATGATACCAAGAAAATCTGCGACTTAAATTTCGCAATGATGGCACCCTAATCATGGTTGTGCAGATCCAAGCCACAAGGACCATAGTTAGTATGTGCATTAAGTGAAGTAAGATACATGTTTCATGGAACATCCAATTCAAGCATATTAGGCAGTATTCTTCTAACTAAATACAAGATTAGAGCCTAATTCACAATCATTCAAAATTAAAACATGGATCTAATCTCAAACAGATACCAACAACAATTATAAAACTCCAGTACACCACAAAAAAAAAGGATAGAAATTAAAAAAGAAAACAATTTTGAACCATGCAGTACAACCTAAACAAGTCACACAAAGGCAGATCAAGTTAATGAGAGCATTAAGTCAATTGCATACTATTCTAACAGTGTCTCCAGCTTGAAGCCTTACATACTAAACTGTGTGTCTAGATAATACTCTTGATTATCTCATATTAACACTAACTTGGAATCATCAAAACCAACAGCTCCTTCCTGATTAAGAAAGAGACAGTGCTTGAAGTATAAGTGGAAGCCACATGGCCTCACTGCCTTAAAGTAGGGTAGACTTTGTGGTTGCCACCCACGCCAATACCTAGCTTTTGACCTGAATAATAATTTTTTTTATCTTCTTTACACGCCTTAGTAGTCTTCCACATTATTCTAAAGCAACTGGCCAATGATGCCATTTGCAGCACAAGTTACATACTACATGATGAAAGGTGATATGAATGATTGGCAAGGTAATATAAAATTAAGTAGCCATTTTTTACCATCAAATGCAAATATGTTGTTATCAAGAAAATGTGCATGTACACCTATTAATTTAATAATATGTAGAGAAAACATCCACATGTTATTATGGTTGGCATCAGTATATGATAAAGAAATATCTTCAATTTACACTATTCTTAAAAACAATTATACAATAATAAATATTTGAAAAATAATATACTATACCATTAAAATTTTCTGTCATATAATTTTTTTCATACTACCAGGTTGGACAATCACTATACACCAGCAACAGATTAATTATAAAGCATGAGGGAACTAAGTTGCATTTTATTAATTTTTAATTCACTGCACTTAATGTTCCTTAACTTTCTATTTGCAACGAGAATATATACTAATGGTTTATTCTGGAATTATGTGAACATACACAGCAAGAAGTCAATAGCATATAAGCATTATATGTGCAAAGTAGTACAAAGTGTGAATCCAAGTATAAAAGAATGGTGAGAAAATGGAGCATGAAGAGGTAATAATAAGTAAATAAGGATTTAAAAAAATCATTTCATTTCAAAACAAAACTATTTTACATAATTACTCTCAAGGTTGTGAAAAACACTGCTTCAGAATTTAATGATTAGCATGGCCAAACAGAATATAATTAAACCGTGTATATATAGAGGGAGGGAGAGAGTGAATTATAAATAAATTAAAATAGAATAAACATCTGAATACCCAAAGATAAACAGGTCATCAGTTTGGTCCTATAACAAAAAATGCACACCAAAATAGTTCTCTCCAATGTCCATTGTTGATAAACAGATTTTTAATATCATTTTATAACATCAATTTTTTCCTATAAATGGAACAATTTGATGCCAAAATTTAATATTGGAATTTATTAGAAAATAAAATCAAAGGCTACATATCTCTGTAGTAGCAAACTAGATGTCTATTCACTGATATATGCACACACATACGCTGATAAATAAAATTGTAATATATACACACATCAACTCATTTATATTAATTACTAAGCAATAACTATATGCATGCTTCAATATGAATCTACAGCTTTTTTTTTATCAATATAGGCAATATTGGATGTCTCCAATTCTAGGAATGAATATAGTAGTAGGCATTAAAAAGACCATTTGATTACGTTATTAGGTGTCCTTCATACTACTTTCTCTCCAGTAAATACTTTTACCCATTTAGCAACACAGTTTATCACGTCCTCTTAAATTTTCTTCTCTGTCTAATAACTTTTCCCAAAAAAGAGCAGGTGCAGAAACAGTCAGAGCTTCCAACAACTAACAAATGATGCAGCCATTGGTGCAGAACTGACTAAATAACTGGGTAGATGAAGAGACATGGCTTAAGCAGATAGAGATAAAGTGAAAGCTTGAGATGGGCAGCAAAAAAGTGAGACGACAGGCACTGTTCACCACTAAAATGTTTGAACATATCTCATTCAGTTCACAACTTTTTCAACAGTTAGAATTAATATTTAAAGGTTTGTGATTATATAACCTGACCAGATCACCAAACCTGGGTAGGTGACCAATTACAGGTTGAACTGTACATAGTGCAGTTTCTGAACTCTGAAGTAAGCATAGACTTGTCATTTACAATTTTCCCTACACAAGTCTTGCTCAGTGGGATCAATGGGTATTGCAAATGTATTATGTTAGCCACTTTAAATGTTATATTATAAAATAATATGCTACTCAAAATTGAAGCGGGACATTCTCCCACCATGGCTATCCTCTAACTAAAGAATAAAATAGAAAGACAACTGCATCTCATTAATTAGAAACAAAAAAGGTAAAATATTCAAAAACATAAACAAACTAAACTAACAAAAAGTTAACATGATATGACAATTCAAGTAATGCCACCATTTACTCTCTCCCTGCAATGATGTAGACCATAATTGCAGGTTTCCATACATATAGAAAAACTGATGATAGAAGATATATGAGGAATTTCAGAATCAGCAATTACTTCCATCATCCATATTTGGTGCTCCAAAACAAATATACATGACGTAATATCAAAATCTAGAAATGGATAACAGATATTGCACTGTATGAACAAATGACACTAACCGGGATATGAAAATGGAGAATTCATGGACTGTGAATACTGAGGATCTTCAGCTAACTTAGAAACAATTAATTCAATTGCCCGTATCTGTTCCTCGAGAGTTCCTGTCAGGGTGACTAGCCTATCGTTCTGTCCATAGTAATTATTATCTTGAGGAGATATCTTAATGCCAGCCTGAGAATCTTCAATGAATGATCTAATCAATGGGAAAAAAGTAAAAGCTAAGTTTTTTATCTCCCTCTATGATTATGAATAACATTAAAATACAGAGAAAGGTTTCAGCAGAGAAAATAACAGTTAACCTAACAATAGAAATCTTTTTTAAAGAGGGGGCAGCAAGGGAAATAGAAGCTCAGCAAAGAACCAGAATCCATACAGGAAATATAACCGCCAAAATCAAGATATATCAGAATAGTAAATAAATAAAAAAGGGCAAACATCAAAGACTACTTATATAGTACATATTTCACAAACATGGCAAACAAGCAGGCCTTAAAAGTCAACAAAGAAGAGTGATTATACCTGATGGTTGCACCTCCCTTTCCGATTATTCCACCACATGAACCATTTGGAACAATAAGTCTCACTTTTGTTTTAGGCTCAGCTTCATTGTCATCCTCAGTATGAAGCTAATCATAGATAGCAAAATAATTTCAGAAGCATGCAGGACATTATTCCTTCAAACAACTAATAAAATCAACATCATAGAGATTACCTCACTGAGCAACTTAGAAAGAATAAGTCCAACAGCTGTTAGTATTTCATTTATCGCACCAGATACCATGATAATCCTATCAGTAGTCCCAGGAAAGAATTCATGATTACGTGACAACTGGATTCGTGCTCCAGATTGTGACTGAAATTCAGTGATAGTTGAACCACCCTTTCCAATAACTGAACCAGCTGCAGAATTTGATACAAGAAACCTAATATATGTTGGCTTCTCCTCAGAATCTGAAAGATGTAAACATGAAATTAATAACAAAGAATTAATTTAAAACTTTTACATGCTTACAAATAAAAGTAAAATTGATGCAGTTGAGAAAAACTTCTAATTCAAATATTAGAAAATGAGAGTAAAAAAAAAACACATGAGTCTAGCATTGAAGTTTCACTTGATGGAAAAAATTTAATTACATAAGCATTTTACAAATCACACCATTATATTTTTTTTAGAGAATATACAACAAATGGAGATTACATACTTCCACACTTGTTTAATTTAAATACGCAGGGAAGTAACAGTCTTAGGATGCTCATACAAAGGTGGGAAAGATACTTTGTCTATCGCACTCAGATACACGAGTTGGTAATGATTCACATAAGTATTCTATAACATAATTCTCTTTTCCAAAATTTAGATTAAAAAACAATTTGCCTCAGCGTAAGAAAGGATGCTTCCCTTCGACCCTAACTGAAAAAAAAAATTGTGAGAAACTCGATTCTGAATTTTCTACACCGATACCTTACAGAATCTTAGAAACTTTTTGTCAAAGCAATAGCCAAAGCGAAATTTCAGACTTCGTAACTGCGTATAGAATATGCCCCAAATATATTGAAACTGAAATAATTCGCAACCTTTCTCGAATTTAAATTGTTTTCGAAGAAGTTTCGTTAGCTTCAATGACATCAAAAGGACAACAAAAAATACTATTCCATCTACGTTGCTTGGTATCTCCAAAAATTAAAAACTAAAGAAAAGAATAAAGACGGAATAATTACTCCACTCAGAAACCATAATAATAACAATCATTCAATTACCAAAACAACAGAAGTTAAAAAAACATAAAACCGAAAATCACATCCACACACGACACAATAACACTTCTACTTCACTGATTTCATAACAAGAAAAGAGAAACAGAATTTAAATCTAGCGAGAAACAGCACTGAAGCTCCATTGTTAAGAATTAGGGTTGGGAATGAAGGCGTTGACCGTGGAATAGCTCGCCGACATTCAGTCACTAAACCTACATTATCGTGCGCTGCAGAGAGCAAGGTTAAGCGAAGCGAAAGGACGAAAGCGATAGAGAGAGAAAATAGATCGGATCGGATCAGATACCTAACGAAGGCGATTTAGGAGGTGGCGATGCAGCGTGCTTCCTCGGTCCCTCGGGAGAAGACACGTAGGAAGATTCCGTTGACTCCATTCTCCTTCTTCCTCAGCTTCTTCTACAACAACGACAATGAAAACCTCTTTCTCCTTCCCTGAGAAAGAGAGAGAGATAGAGATTATATATGATGAATGATTCAGAAAGAGAGCGAGAACAGGGAGCGCGAGTGTTTCATGTGAATGACGCAACGTGAGGATTGTGAATTATGAGAGAGAATCGAGGGAGTAGAAACGGAAGAGTGAGTGGGTGGAAGCGTAGAGAAGAGAAGAAGGTGCAGCAGTTCTGCTTGCTACATATCCAACGTGACCTTTGTCTCTCTCTATCTCTCTCAGCGTTGTTTTGTGTGTGATGTGTCAATGTGCGTGTTCTGAGGTGTGAGTCGGTGTATTCGGAACCGGATCCTCCCCAGCGCTCTCTAGCTTCTTGTTAACCGTTCGATGAAATGAAATAAATGGTTAAGATTAAAATATACCTCCTCCTATTTCTTAAAAGTTTTTATTTTCTTATAAATTTCAAAAATAACTTTTTCTTTACTACTTTATATAAATAAAAAAACGTTACTTATTAAAAATAAAACATTTAAGATATTAAAAACTTCAAACATTTCAAGATGTATTATTAAATTATATGTTATCTTTGGAAGTGTTGAACATTTAAAAAACTAAAAGTCCTGAACTTTTATAGGAATAGCTTATTTTTTAAATGGTAAAATGTATTTTTCTTCTTTTGAAATATTTAAAATTCAATTTTAATTTTAATTTTAATTTCATGTCAAGCATTATAAAAAAAAGCTATTTGTTCTTATTTTGGATAATTTTTAAATATAACATTTTAGATCTTATAAATAAATTTTATAATACTTTGATCTAACGGTCTATAGGATATGGTGGATGAGTGGAGAGACAACTGGGTGGGGAGGATCCGTTTCCATCTCTCTGTATCATTTGCTTCTCGTATTTTCTATTCAACGTTCAGGCGCTAACTAATATTATTTCACGCCCCACACCCCTGTTACAGCATTACCTTGCTGGCCATGACTAGGGTGTAACCACATCATATTAATTAATAATTATTAATAAAATTGTCTTCTTTGACTTAAATACTTTATTCAAATTAATTAGCCACTATGTTGTTTATCATTAACGTAAACTGGACAAAACGTTATTAATAAATAGTTTGAAAAATATTTTAAAATTTTCTTCTAACTACATGCAAATACATTTTAATAAGTTTTTATCTTTGTCCTCAATTTTTAAAAAAATTGAATATTTTTTATTTTATGACAAATGACCATTAGGATTTTTTTTCAAAAAAAAATATAATGTATTTTATTAATTTTAATAAAGTATTTATAAATTTTGTATTTTATCATTTTTATTTATTTTGTTATTTTTTATATGTATCAATAAATTAAAAATTAGAAAAAATAGAAATAAATAAATAATGTTATGATAAAAATAATAATAATATTTAAAGATATAATTGTGTTAAAATAAGAGTTTTTTTTATAATTAAACACAACAATTAAAAATACATATCTCATCTCTTTTTCTTGTCACTTTAATCAATTATCAATTAATAACATGCTATAATCGATTATTCATGAAGGCATAATGGATTACGTTTATTTTACACTCCAAAATATTTGTAGTTTTCATTCATTATCATGTAAAAAAATTGATCTATACACCTAAATGTCCACACCATGTTTCACTCTTTCCTTTTTAAGGAGATGACTATTTTCTCCTTTTCCTCTCCTTTCTTTCAAGCAATTCACCTTAAATCATGTCTACCAAACATGAATTATAAAAACACTTTTAGAAATATATTATTTATCATTTAAAGTAACTTTGAAAATAAATATTTTTAGTGTTCAAACAATGTCCTACATCTATATAGTTTTAATTATATGTTGTAACAATAAAGTGTAAACAATGAAGATGTAGTTTTAATCACATGTTTATCATAATAAAGTGTAAATCATGGAGATATTTTGTCTATAAAAGGATGAATTATGAAAAACACTAGATTAAAATAAGATACAAGTATTTCAATGAACAATATATAATATCTTGCAGTCTTTGCTTCGTCTACTACGTAGAAGTTTTCTTTAGACAATAAGTTCACGTGGCTTTTAAGTTTACACGGTACAAAACAAAAAATATTTTTAAAGCCTATTTTTTTGTTGTAGGGAATATCTTCATCTTCTGACTATTCAAATGATCCACAAAAGCACA
>Ga0123342_1007291_pt1 | contig 14699 bp, 12 predicted proteins | sample Turbeawhitnodule_FD_89960 | JGI IMG/M metagenome (GOLD analysis project Ga0123342, IMG submission 89960) | Root nodule microbial communities of legume samples collected from Mexico - Turtle bean Mexico white nodule | ecosystem: Host-associated > Plants > Roots > Nodule | place: Mexico: Nepantla...
AAAAAAAAATATATATAAAAAAAAAATATATATATATATATATATATATATATATATATATATATATATATATATATATATATATATATATATATATATATTGGCCTAGGAAGAAGAAAAGACAAGTTTTAAATAAATTAAACATTAATATAGAGTTAAATTGCCTAATCTTACAATTTACTCTTTAGTTAGCTCATAAATTAGATTAACACATGGTAATTCCTTGAAATTAGGAAAAGTACATTGATAGTTCCTTAAATTTCAAGTAATTCCTTGATTTAAGGAAAAAATCATGATGACTCTTCTAAGACATTCAATAAGCAAAAATTTCAAGTAATTCCTTGATTTAAGGAAAAAATCATGATGACTCTTCTAAGACATTCAATAAGCAAGACAAGAGGTGTTAAGACATATGTGAAGAAATTATAATCAATCATTACACTTATGAAAGTAACATATGTTGGTTGAAACTCTTCATGTGACTCTTCTAATCCAAAATGGTCCAACGTTTTGTCTTTGATAACTCTTGGACTATAAAATATTATAAGAGAATGAAGAATATTTTATGATCTAATAGTTTTAAAAAATTGATAACTTTTTATTTATTTTTCTAAATCTTTAAGTCTCCCTCTTCTACATCTTCTTTGGAATATTCTCTTTTTATTTCTTTCTCTTTATTTTTCTTTGTCAAGCTTCTTATATTTGTATATTTTTTGTTCCTCTTTCTCTATTTCAAGAAGCTTTTTCTCTTCCTTATTTACATCACCCATTCATCAGTCTAAGTTTGTGTTGGACTCCAAAGATCTACATAAAACATACTCATATGACCTACCAAACATATGTTTATAGGCCCATAATTTAATTTATGAGATTTTTTATGTGCACTAATTAAATCACAAAACTTCAACTTCTCCAACTTATCACCATCCAATACGTTATTTTCCAACTCTACCAAACCTCTCTCACCCAAATGTCCTATATTCTTAACTTCATATTCTCTTGCATTAATTAATTAGCCACATACTCATGCACAAAAAAGTTGAGCCATCTAGATTGTAAAGATTGTTTATTTTGACTTCTTTAGAAACTATAAATGCTCCATTTAAATCTTTATCATGCCATGTTCAATATTGATTGACATACCTAGAAGATCAAACAAGTTGGTTAACAAAAGATTTCTTTTCAACTTTGGAACATACCTTAAACTTTGCAACAACATCTCCTAGTTGTTGAACATCTTCAATCTGACTAACCCCTTGATTTGTAATCTACATACTTTATTGTTCCTAATGAGAATCACATTTCATTCCTTCTATTTTATAGTTCTAAAACTCTCTTTTAAGAGACACATGTTGTAAAGGCAATCCAATTCCATGATAAAAATCATCTTTGTATTTGAAATTAATATCACTAACACCTCTTCATACTCGTAATTGTTAGTTACAACTACAACATTTATAGACTCTAATGAGAATTAGAAGCTTTTACCTTTTATCCTCTCTTTTACAATCTTTCTTAAAGTAATCCCTTTTCTAATAGTTATAGTACTATTTGGACCCTTTTTTCTCATTTGCCTTCTCCCTGGTGATTTCTTGAATTTCTTTCTCTTTCATTTCTTCTTCTTGCTCTTGAACTTTGAGACATTTAAACCAATCTCTTTATCATTTCCTTATATTCTTAAAGTTTTTGAAGATCCTTAGTTTGAATGGAGGTTTTTAGAGTAATGATTTATTCCTTCTCAAATAAAAAAATCATTGAAATGTTCAAATATTTTAATTAATGCATTAAGAAGAAGCAAAACCTTATCTTCATCATCAAATTTCACTTCAATGTTCTCAAGATCATCCATAATCTTGTTAAAGTTTACTAGTTTTTCCATTTATTATTCTGGAGTTTGTCATCTTAAATGAATATAATTGTTGCTACAAATAATGTTTATACATTAGAGATTTATTTATATACAACAACTCAAACTTTATCTATATTGATATGAGAATTCTCTCCTTTACATCTTCCATTAGTACCTTATTAGTAAGACACAATATTATAATACTTCTTACTTTATTCATCATGTCAATTTTTTTCTTTTATCACAAATAAAATAAGATGTTTGTCTCATTCTTTATTAATACTTTATAATTGTATCAAGATAATTTTCATCTTTATCTTCCAAGAGAAAACTTTTTGATATAAAACTTATAGATTATCTTTGATATGTTTTTTACTTTCTTTCTGATTCTAATAAACAATATTAATGGTTGAATTTACAACAATAAAAAACATAAAAATCAAGAGAACAAAAATAATTATTATGTTGTTATGATTAAGGTTTATAGGTATATTCTAGTTTCACGATTTATTTAGAAAAATATTTTTTTTGGTACATAAACATACACTTCATAAACTAATAAAATAATATTTTAATTATATTTAATTTATTTTTAAATTTTAAATATTATAATAATATAATTAAAATATTATTTTATTAGTTTGTAAATGTACGCTTTCTACTTGTTAACATATCACCACCCCCACAATTAGCCTACTACGTTAACGCGTTAAATTCCGACGGTAGAGGACCAATGTCCCCACACCTCAGTATTCACTTTCCTTCTTCTTTTCCTTAGGCAAGGGACCCGCCAATAAAAACGCACTTCTCTATCACATTCCGCTTCGCTCTTACACAACTCGCTTCTCTCCGTTTGGTAATAATCTCAGTTTCGCTTCTGCGTCACCACGCCACTCTGATCCAGCTAAATTAATCACGTTTCACCTACGCAATTTCACAGATCAAACACTCGCATTGCTCAATCTGAGAACATTTTCCAATAACTCTCGTCATCGCCTCGCACTGCATGTGCTTTTGAAATCACTTTCTAATCTATCTGTCGCAAACTTGCTTCGGGTGTCTCAGCTGAATGCGGCAATGGCTTCTCAATCCTCTCACGGCAATTTCATGAAAAACTTCTTGATCCCGGCCTACGTGCTGGTGCCGGAATCCGTGGTTGAAGGTAGCAACACTGATATCGACGGACCTGATTGTCCGGTGCTCGTTTTCGTTAACTCCAAGAGTGGTGGTCAGCTGGGAGGAGACCTCTTGAAAACGTACCAGGAGCTTCTTAACGAAAATCAGGTATTGTTGTTACTTGTTACTGTGCAATTTTTCTAAATTATTGTAGGAAACCTCGTTATGCAGGACTGAATATAGCGTGTGGTTTTAAGGTTTTCGACTTGGGGAAAGAGGCTCCTGATAAGGTTCTGAGCAGGATCTATGTGAATTTGGAAAATCTCAAGCTTAAGGGCGATCGAATTGCCATAAAGGTCATGGAGAAATTGAGATTAATTGTGAGTTGAAATTATTTTTGATGAATTAATGTTTCAATCAGAACTGCAACGTCGTGGATACTTTTTTGGAAGCAGTTTTATACGCAAATGAAAAAAATTCCATGATTTTTTATATACTTGTTTTATACGCCATTATATATACAGTTTTTTCCCTTTTATGGTGATATGTTGCTTGGCTTTAGGTTGCAGGGGGTGATGGAACAGCTGGCTGGCTACTTGGAGTTGTTTGTGATCTCGAATTGTCTCATCCGCCACCCATTGCCACGGTTCCATTGGGCACAGGGAATAATCTGCCGTTTGCATTTGGTTGGGTAGGAAATTGCAGTTCTATGTTGTGTGCTTTTAATGGGACTTTGAAGTACATGTTAAATGATATGCTGCCTCTGCCATGATTTGGTAGTTTTAGAGCTGTAAATGCCTAGCATTTACTTAAAAAAAATTAATCATCCTCTTGTTCCCTTTTATACATGAAGATTTGTGGTTCCTACTACGTCCTTCGCTTTTGAGTGGAAGTCGAGAAAATTTTCTTCACTTTGGTATATGTTGTGACATTGATGATAAACATCATCAGATTTTTCATATTTATAAAAAGTAAAGAAGCCGATGGAACTCATTTTTTCTGCTGCTTTATTGCAGGGAAAGAAGAACCCAGGAACAGATGAACAGTCGGTCAAGTCATTTATGCATCAAGTAATGAAAGCTAAGGAAATGAAAATAGACAAGTAATGAATCTTGGTTCTATTCTTTCATATTACAATTAATTGCTGTTCTGCTACTTCAGTGGCTCGCTTATTGATCTATAGTTCCATTTCCCGCCTTCTACTGCGAAAACCTCAGGCGCGCATATTATTGAGCGTAATAAATTTGTATGTTGCTAGGTTATGATTGAGATCCTGATTGAATTTTTGTGGATTAAAAGCATTTTAGTTGGACTCGCTGCAGTACCAACCAATGTAAAATGAATTTATAGTTCAGATATTCAAACTGAAAATTTATGATTTCCTTTTTTATTTACTAATTTAATTTTCATTTGTTGGGAATCAATTCAATATGAGATTCTTCTGTCATGTGTTCCCAAACCTTGTTAATCGTAAATTATCATGCTAGCTGTTATCGGCATTATTATTTTCACTTACTCTTTTTTGTTCATTATTTTATTTTCTTAGGGGGTATATTAGTGGTTTTTTTCTAGTTTTGTAAGAGTCCTTTTTTTAGCTTTGGAGCTTTAGTTGTGTCCCTTGCTGACTTCCCACATCCTTATGGCCCTTTAATTCACAGTGAATATATGACTATTGTTCTAGATATTTATTAAAAAAAAATTCATTTGTTTGGCAAATGTTGATTGCTGATTCTCTATGTTTTATTTTCCCAAACCCTCAGCTGGCACATTCTTATGAGAATGAGGGCTCCAAAAGTAGGTGACTGTGATCCAATTCCACCTCTTGAGCTACCACACTCTTTGCATGCCTTCCATCGTGTATCTGAGGCAGATGAGCTTAGTATGGTAAGATTATACTATTTACTATTTTTCAATCTAATACTACATCTTCATGGTGACTAGAAGATATACTTTGGAACTTAACGAATTTCACGGAAAGATACGTCGAGTTTCATGTGCTCTATTTTGTGATTTGATTGGAAACTTCTGTAAATATGACTAGATGATATAGGTTTTATAAGATAAAACTAAATTGCACTGACTTAGAGATGATGTGTTTCGGTCTGAGTATTTAATACTTTATCCTTGCTTTTAATCTTTTTATTTTGGGGGTGGGAGGTGGGTGGGGTGAGGTTATTGAAAGTAGTTCTTCAAAACTATTTTGCTTACACAAGTTTTAGCTTCTTTTGTACTCACTCTACTTACATGACTGGTTTTCTTATTGCTCCTCAGGAAGGCTGCCATACTTTTCGTGGGGGGTTTTGGAATTACTTCAGCATGGGTAAGAATTGCTTTTCTTTGGTTCTTTTATGCATAAACTACCTTAGATGACTTCATAATTTTATTTTCCACTAACATAAGAATTAGTTGATTTGATTTACTCTTCATTATAATGTGTGTGTGTATGTATACATATATACAAGTTTATTTTTTGACTATATAAGATCCATTTTATATTAATTTTAGAAATAAAACTTACATTACATCAGCTTAAAAGTATGAATTTGTATAAAGGGCAATGCTAGTGGAAATAATCCTTGATCAGGCTTTAGTTACCTCCTGTCCCAGCAAGATTAGTCTAAGGTGAAGTCTTGGGAAACAAAAAAAAAGTATGAATCTGCAATGATGCAGACTGATTTGTATCATGTTAAATAAGTATGCTAGTTACTGAGATTCCTTGACTACCTTCATTGGTGTGACTATTCTTAGCATCTCTTGAAATAGTTTTAGATCATGGAAATAGTATATTTTGAGGACTTCATTTTTTCTTCGTTCCATCAATTCATCCTACTTCAACTCTTATGACTCCAAAATGTAGGAATGGATGCTCAAATCTCGTATGCATTTCATTCTGAACGGAAATTGCATCCTGAAAAGTTCAAAAATCAGTTGGTCAATCAGGTATGCCTACTTTTGCACTTGGTAGTAGTCATGGTATATACGTGGAAAGTATTGCATAGACATAAATAATAACAATACTATTTTGACATTTTCACTCTTGATTGAAAAGTCTATATAGTATAGGTCTTTTAGACCACGAAGATGTGATTGCATCTACTATTTTGTTATTAATTTTATTCTGATTTTAATCGTGTCAGAGCACTTATGCTAAGCTTGGATGCACACAAGGATGGTTTTTTGCTCCTCTGTTCCACCCTCCTTCCAGGTCAGTTTGTGTAGATCTGTCATTGGTTGGACAAAGGTTTCCTATGTTTTTTAGGTTGTTTTTCTTCCAAGGCAGTAAATTTGCAAAAAAACCATTTAATATAGGAGAATGATAGAAACTGGTTCAGATTTAGCGCACCAAGAAACTGTTATTGATTAGCAGAAAGAATAACTCCGTGGCTATTGAGAGATCCAAGACTCTTCCTATTTATGGCAAACCTTCCTTATTTTTTTCATCCAACTGACCAAATTAGCTAACTATGTAACTAGGTATCTGTCAGGGGACCATGTAAATTCATTAAAATTCATGCTCGTAATATAATCTACAGGAAACATATTGAAAACTTGCTTATGAACATTAGTTGAATGGGCCTTGCACTGGTTTTCTAATTGAATATAAGTATATCTTGTATTTAGTTTTGTTATTTTGTCTTATGAGTCTTCTGAATGCAGAGTTCTCCATCCAACCATGAATTTGTTATCGTTAGTTAATTTGGAAGTACTTTATTCAGCATCATGATCCAAAACCTACAGTTGTTACTTTTTAATAATATACACGGATGGACCTTATGTGAGCAATTATTTGCTCCACTTCACCAGTTGAGTTTTTTGCAGTGACAAACTGGCTTGTTCACCAGTTTTCCAGTTGAGCCAGATGGTTCGTTTTGGCCTTTTTGTTGCTTTCAATCTGTAGTTCTGGCAAGTTGTACGTGCATATGCCCAAGCCACACACACAATATCAATTCTTCATTGATCCATCTAAGCATTGTTTTCATATATATTTGCTACTTAACCGGTTAAGTAAATGCATTTTGATCTTTGAATGCAGAAACATAGCACATATTGCAAAAGTAAAAGTCATGAAGAGGCATGGTCATTGGCAAGACCTGCCGATTCCGTCCAGGTATATCCTTTTCTATACTCATATATGATCTTTTCTTTTGTCATATGGAGGTATAAGCTGTTGTGTTACTTCAGTAGGGGAAAAACTCCTGGATTTTCGAATTACCAAAGATCCGAAGACACACTTAACTATGCTTGACAGCTATCCAATTGTATTGCTTTGCAAACCATGTCTATTCATGTTTCTCAGAAGTTCATTGCTTTTATCGCTGTCTATTTTCATTATTTGGTGATTACTTGGCGACTTATCAAGTATGGATATTTTGGGATTAAATGTCCATTTAATCCACTTCCATTTTATCCATCTTCTGTTCTTTCTGTTCCAGTTTACTTCTGGAATAAAGATATGTTTTATTAACATTCTTTCCATTTTATATACAGCATCAGGTCCATTGTATGCCTCAACTTGCCTAGCTTTTCTGGTGGATTGAATCCATGGGGTACACCGAACAAGCACAAGAGGCGTGATGTAAACTTCATACGCAAATTCTGAAATACTTCATTTCGAAAATTCTTTTTCCGCTGTTAGTTTTAAGGCCAAATACTAGGGGTAGTAAATAATAATTAATATATAATATTTTTATGCACATGTTTTCTGAACAACCAAAACTCTGAGTATATTTTCTTGACTCAATACATTGCAGAGAGATTTGACACCTCCATATGTAGATGATGGCCTAATAGAGGTGGTAGGCTTTAGGGATGCTTGGCATGGTCTTGTTTTGCTTTCTCCAAATGGACATGGAACCCGCCTTGCCCAGGTATGTGGGTGCACATTTGAATTTATACACTTTGATACTCATGCCACTTTCTTCTTTCTAAATCAAACTTTTAAAAAAATTTAAAAGTTTATTTCGGATTTTTATTCATCATTTTATATTAATTTTAAATGGCTTCAAATTATCTTGGCATTAGGCACACAGAATCCGCTTCGAGTTTCACAAAGGTGCAGCAGAAGAGACATTCATGAGGATTGATGGGGAACCTTGGAAGCAACCCCTCCCAGTTGACGATGATACTGTTCTGGTGGAAATTTCTCACCATGGCCAGGTTAACATGCTGGCAACTCATGAATCCAAGTCTAAAAGTGTGAATGATCCGTCATCTCCACACCACCATGATGTGGAAGAAGATGATAGTGATGAGGAAGACTCTAAATCAGATGAATTCAAGAAGTTTGGTGCGGCAGCAACACTTAAAATCCCAGATCACGTAGACCTTTCTCATCTTAGTTAGATCTTTCACTGTGAAAGCCATTCTTTGAAGTTATGCAGCTGACAACTGTGCCTGCCTAGCTATTCATAGGATTTTTATAAATATTTGCCGTTTCCCTTGTCAAAACATTCACCTCTTTGCTCTATTCTAGCAGCGTTATGTCTGTAAACATCTTAACTGTAATTTATAAGTAATATGCAATAATTGTTTTACTTTAACATAAACGTATGTGCACTTTAAATAAATTCATACCTTTAAGAAGGAGAAATGTTACTTCTTGTTATAACCGTTTGTTCAGTCGAAATTCATAAAATTAGGTAGAATTGTAAGTTTCTCTCTGTTTTGATTAAGTTAACATTTTAATCTTGCATTCATTTCTAGATTAGTTTAGTATAGTCGAAAGATTCCAACTTTTGGTTTTTAGGCAGAGTTAGGATTACATTTTTCTCATCGTTTGGATTTGTTGTGGCAATGTTAAAAAAATGTTCGCGTGTACAACATAAATCCTATGTAATTTGAATTTTTGTACTATTTTAATGTTTTAATTTACATATGAAATTAATATGCGTATTGATTCTTTTAGAAATTAATATTACCACTTAGTCTTTGTCAAATTAATGTATCCTACTATATTTATGGTTATTTCTAATAGGAATTTTGAAGGATAATTAACAAGACTGAAATAAAGCTTGAAACCAATCACGAAGACGTACAAGGATCTGCTTCTAGATAAAGTTGATAAATTTTTATACAAATCCTTTGTCTGCTTATAAACATTATTATTATTCAACTCCTACAATTGATTATTATTAGTACTAGTAGTAACTAATGGATAGAAAAATAGCTTCAGATTAGCTAGTAAATTTGTTGGTGGTAAAAAAAATAGTAGCAAAGTTTAAATATTCCTTTGGTGTGGTAGTTTCCAAGTCCAAGTTAGACCAGTAGAGAGAATGGTTACAAGGATTTAGGTGGATCATCGTGATCGAATATTACAGTTTACAATAAGTACAATGTGCAAAAATCAAGGATTTGTTTTACTCTAAATTGTACACTGTATAGAATAAAGCAGGGAATAATAATTTTTGATTAATCAACTATTGAGACTATAATAAATTTATTTTCACACATGTATGCATTTTATTAAAATCTCAATCATTGATTATCAATTTTTATTATTACATTTTATCCTTTGAAGTGTACCCTGTAAAACCAAGATGATAGAACTTTCTACTTTGCTTATCCAACTCAAAGATCAACTGAAAAAACATGTCAAAGATAACAAGTCTCTTGAGTGGGAGATTGATTCAGATGAACTTGACTACAGACCTGGAAGTTGTTCACCCAAACATTTTGTGATGGCCTCATTAGCCTTCTGTGGTTCAGCCCTTTCATCCCTTTTCTTCTTCTCCCTGAGGCAAAATATCATTTCAACTAATCAAAACTTTGCTCAGCAAAACAAGCAAGTTATAAGTGCAAAAATGTGTCACATTTATTACATAGACTTTGAAGTAAAATAAGATGTGAGCTTCAGACTATTGATATCACTTCTCAGTTCAGTTAGTTACAAAAAGTTTTGAAATCTTCCTAGGTCCTTGTTAGATTAATAGTACAAATCTCAATCACATTCAACATTTCAAAATCAATTTTACCAAACTCTAAATCAAATGAACACCCTCAGTAGAGTTACAACTACAAACTTAAATAGATCAAGCCAAATATCTCAAATTTAAATTATATGTTAACATGTTAATACATATGTTAATTTAAGGCTGTAAAGTCAATAATATTAATATAATTGCAAATCCAAGTTTGTGGCAATGTCTGGATTTTATGTTTTTTTTTTTAAGCTTTTACATTCACCAATTATATATCTCAAGTGAAAACCATGAGATCAGAGAGAGACAATGGAATGACAAGGTTTGGTCTTTACCTGTCAACATACTCCTTCAGCAGCTCTTTTGCTTGAACCAACTTTGAGAGCAGGTTACGATACACGTCCAAGTCCCGATCAACACTTCTTTTGTTGATGTTCAAAGCCGCACAAAGCTGTTAAGTTGACACCAAAGATGAATTCATAAGAACTACAAATATTAACGGATGCACAAAATAGAATTTTTTGTAACCTGGTTGGAAGACACAAAAGGTTAATCTCTTCAAATATGACACAGTTTCTTGATTTACAATTTTCTAGAACTCATGTAAATGAGAACTAGGCTTGGTAGCCTGAACTTCAAATTGCAAATGCAAAATAATTGTTTGAACAGACTTCCCTACGAATGCAAAAATTCAGTTTCTGTGTCATGAGCTAAAATCAGCTTCCACACTGAATTTATGCAGAAAGTTTTCTCATTCAACTTTTATAATGTGCATATGTTGATTTAGCTTGTGACAAAAATTCAATCCGTTTTACCTTTCTATTTTCTTTTCCCATGAGTTCTTAACAAAAGTATATCTAAACAGATCTAAATTGAAATCACAAGTCTTAAATGAATTGGTTAACCTTCTCCAAAATTGTTGGTTCCGTAGCATTTGCCAACTCAAGAAGACGAAAGAGTCCGATTGCAAAGAAACGACTATAACTGAATTCATCTTTCCCCGCTGCTCTTTCTGCTATGTCCTTTAAAATCCCTTCAACTTCTCCTTCTTTGGATGAAAACTCAGGAAGGGAACTTGAGTTTTGAACCATAGCCCACTCTTCCAACTTCCGTGCATCTATTCTGCATATATCATCATTTAATATAACATCAAAATTAGAGAAAGTAGTCCTTGCGCAGATACTATTATTCAATCATATGAATCATAAATGAACATGTACAACAAGTTTATTGATCTTTATAAAATCCACTTAAAAATGAAAGTCCAATGCAAATCATTAGAAATGACACTGATATCAGTGCTTCCATTTCTGCTAATGATTTTGGAACAGGAGTCACAAAACAAATAAAGAAAACAAGAACTACGCAATGTTGTAACCTGTATTCTTGTGGATCTTCCTTCAATGCCTTAATGTAGGCTTGGAAGATGGCATCTCGGTCCTCATCACTGGGATACCCTTCCATGAGTTTATCATATACAGTGACAAAACCAAGAGCAAATACAGGGTCATAGCGGTATGATCTCTTGTATTTCATTAAATGTTGCTGCACAATTAGCTCCTGCAGCACTGTGTTGTAGATACTAGGGATTGGTCGCTTATATGCCTTGAGGAAATTTAGCTTTGTCTCCGAAACAGTGGGAGCATCTGCACATCATGCAAACACAAAAATGTGTGTATGAAGAGAGAGAGAAAGAGAGAGTGAGGGATATACTCATATACCTTTTCATTTTTAATTTATGGGATGACAGAAATAACTTGAGTTTTTCTCTATATAACACATATACACAAAGCAAGTTCGAAAGAAAGAGAAGAACCTGTGACAGAAGACATGCATTGAAAAACCATGTTAGAAGTGGAGTTGGACGCTGGAAGGCGAACATGGTGGTAGGAGAAATGGGTGCGGAGGCCAAAGAAGTCTGAAGAGGAGGTGAGAAAACGAGTGGAGGAAAGGGTCAGTTTTTTTCTTTCTGGGCAATGAGTGACTGCAGAGAAAGAGAGAGAAGTGAGAGCCGCCATGAATGGAAACTAACTGGAAAAGAACGAACAGAAGAAAGCAAGAAAGAGAGAGAGAGAGATGAAGGACAAAATCCAAAGGAGACCTGCATTGCATTGCTTTCAAACGCACGTTTGTGTTGGAATGGAAACAAGGCATAACAGATCGAAAAGCTTATCCACACTGTGAAGTCTCAAACTGAAACTGAAACCTTCTTTTGTCCACTTTCCAACCAGCCACTCACCTAATGACACGTTCAACTTTTTCAAAGTCCAACAATAACAGAGTTACAATTTTCTGCAACTATTGTGTGAAAGACACACCAGTATCAGAACAAAAAAACTAAAATACATTTACCATTAATTTGAATTGAAATATTTTATGAATACAATTTCTTTAGACTATCACTGATAAATTATTAAATATATTCATGAAAATTATAGCTATATATTTGAGAATTTGTAATGTAGATAAATTATAGAGTTCTGTATTTGATATGATTATTGGTATTACAGTGGGTTGTTTGAGGAAGCTAGAGTTGCTTTTCTTCTACGGTATTTATTTGACAGCTCTCTCTAACTGGTGGCCCAAACCAAATTGATTTTGGAGCAGTCACATTCACCTATCACATATTTTGTTGCATTGTATATCCCTCCATCTCATATTTTATAAGATCATTTTTTTTAAAATATTTTTCCTCTTTATAAGAACTTTTGTAATTAAATGATGTATTAATTTTTCTTTTCTGAAATAAATTTAATCAAATATTTAAAATTTGAAATTATCGATGAGTTTATTGTTCATAACTAATTCTTTAAAGGGGATATATTATTTGAAAAATCTTATAAATATAATATTCAGTTGAAAATTGGATTTTTTTAATAAAAAAATCCCCAATAACACATCGCTTTTATTTTCCTAAGTAATACAACAAATTGCTATCCATGAGAAAAAAAACTATTCGAAAATTAATTTATGTCATTCTAATTTTTTAAATTTTTTTGATGAATTGATTAATTAGAAATCAGTTTTACTTAGTGTTCTTATACAATATATAAGAGAGAATGTAGAGAATGTATTCAGCTAAGTCTTCGTTATCCATCCATTATTTTATTATCATCAAATTATTCTTTAGTTATTTAACTTTTCTTTTGGCAACACGCTATTTGACCTTCCCTTTTGGTAATATGTGAGTTTTCAACTTCTCTTCTCGATATGACACATATAGAGTGATACTTAAATTAATTTTGATTCTTAAGTGTTCATTAATTATATAATTACTAAATTAAATGCATTGTTATTTCTAGTAACTATTAATGATTTATTATCTTGTCTTCATTCCAGAATATGTTAATTAATTATTTTTTATAATCAAACTTTATTTTATAATTTTGTTTTTAGTTAATAATAATTTTTTTTACCATATTTATGTGTTATTGTTTCAAGAAAAAACATGATATTAATAGTTGTTTTAATAAGTCTTACTAAAAGTCATTTAGTCTTTAGATAATTTGGCCTACCACCAGTTCAGTTAGAATTACATCAATGATCATAAACTATCATTTTTTATACTTATTATGAACTATCATTTTGTATCCTTAATATAAACTATAATTATAAATTTTTAGCATGATGGTAAAGAACAAATTTCGCATTAAAACTTTTAAAAAGGATAAATTTCATTCCTATTTAAAAATTATTTTTGTATATAATTTATTTTAACTTTAATAATTGGTTTTCTTATGTTAAATTCCAAAATAAAAAACTTGTTTGAAACGGGAGGCTTAAATTATTTTAAGAAAGTTGAATAAGATATTAATTATTAAATTTCGTTAGATAAATTTAATGATTTTTTTAGGAAAACTGGTATAATAATATGAAAAATATAAGATGATAATTGCCAATAAGTTTTTTTTTAAATATAAATTTAAATTATGTATTTACAAAGTTTAAAGTAAATGGTTATGATTTTTTTAAATAAAAGTTTTCATCACTATGCAACTTAAGATCTCAGCTATGCTGACACCTCAAGTAACAATAATCATTTGTCATCACACGAAAAAAGTATTATTAAAAAAAGAAAAAAGAAAGAAAATATAAAAATACAGGGGACTACACCAAAACCTATATGTTAACAAAAACGATACATATGTATACTATACATATTCATAAAGAATTCTAAGAGCAGACAAGATGGAAGCATATTATACCAATGAAAAGTTTCTCTATGATTAAAACCTAAATTAGCCTAGTTATCAGCACACACATTCCCTTCACGAAAAATATGAGTAACCATAAACTTAATTTTCCCACAGTAATTAAGACAAGTATTTCATCGATTACGAAGCATCCAAGGAACATTTGTCCTAGCAGTAAACGTAGCACAAACCAAAGCAAAATCACATTCCAGCCAAACATTAGTAAGCCCCATCTTTTGAGCTTCCTCCATAGCACGTATAATCCCATAAAACTCAACAACTAGAGCATATTGAACTTCAAGAAACATAGAAAAAGCTCCAATAAATTCCCCCATACTCCTACGAAAAATACCTACACAAGTAGCAAGACCATGATATCCCCTAGCAGCCCCATCAGTGTTAATTTTAACCTAGTCTGGTGAAGGAAACTTTCATCTAACAGGAAGAGGACGTAGAACTTTACCAATACAAGTGTTAATACCAAAAAACTTGAGCACATTAAAATCGAACATATCATTCTTCATTGAAGCTTTAGACGAATTACCCACTAGACAAGTTAAATCTTTAATAACCAAAATAGCCCTAGAAACCTCAATCTTATCCTGAAAATGAGCATAATTCCTC
>Ga0123342_1007293_pt1 | contig 14694 bp, 1 predicted proteins | sample Turbeawhitnodule_FD_89960 | JGI IMG/M metagenome (GOLD analysis project Ga0123342, IMG submission 89960) | Root nodule microbial communities of legume samples collected from Mexico - Turtle bean Mexico white nodule | ecosystem: Host-associated > Plants > Roots > Nodule | place: Mexico: Nepantla...
GTTGGAATTTGAAGAAGATTGAATAATTGAGAAATTGGCCATGTAATTTTATTTTCTCTTTTAATTTAATTTCGTATATTATAAAATTTTATTTTCACTAGCTTACCCTTGCTTTTTGTGTTGTGTTTAAACTGCAATGACTGTACTATGTACACGAGCAGATGGCCATACAGGTGCAGGAAAGCCTTAGAGGTTTCAAAGTTTTATTTTGAGTTATGGATATGTAAATATTTGTATTTCTATAAATCTTAATCATGTATTAAGAATGTTTTGAAAAACTCCAAGTTTGTATAGAAATACGTAGAACTTGTATTGAAATATTTAGATGTTATTTTTTGGGGTGTTACAGCGTCCGACTACCCGGTTGAGAGATATATCAAATTTTGCAATGAAGGACAATAAAAACACTTAATAAGTCATATTTATATTCTTATATATGCGAAAAATATTTATGATAAATGAGTGACTTAAAGACTAAAAATATTATTTATATTCGTATTTCCATAACCAGTCGTATAAATAAACTCCTCTAAAGAATTGTAAGGTACATTTTTACCATTTACCATAATACTTCTTTTATAGAGTACTTATTTGAACGTCAAAATATCTTTTATAGGTCAAACTCCAAACTGATCGTCAACATTTAGGTCAAAATTTTATGGATTGAGATGAAAATACTTACGTATTTTGATTGACGCATAGTATGTGTTATGATGTAGACATAGTTATTCCAGAAAGAAAGTACTATGTTGAAATGTTAAGAGGGTGTGAGTATTTATTTTTTGAACTATGTGAAATAGATGATCTCAACTCTCCTGATACATTGAAATCACATATATAAGGTGTTTAGACGTTGAGAGTCGACGAAGGTTTATGTGACCTATCTTTTGGTGTGAATTGTATCAGGTAGGTTATAAGGAATTTACATTATCTTGTGAGGATGGATTTTTCTCATGTTGAGACTTTATTGTGGGGACAACTTAGTGATATGACATGTATAAAATTCTCATTCTAATTTCAACACATGAGATTTCTAGAAGTATAGCCAAGTGTTTATTATTGAAATTTTCACATGAGTAACGAATGTTATTTAAAAATTAAAAATAGATATAACAATAATTTATCCTACTTTCTTTCTTTGTTTTTATAATATGTGATGATAATGTATTTCACCAAGACTTAATATAGAAAACTGAGAAACATTTTTGTCATATAATATATATTTAAAAATCTCTGAATAATACAAAAAATACTATAATGAAAACAAAAAAATTAAAAATATAAATATAATTTAGGAAATATCATACATTATTATAGTAATATACTTCAAATTTAATTTAGTCTATAAAAAGTAAGAATAAATGGCAATCAAATCAACCCAATAAAATATAAAAAAAAAGGTAAATATATAGATAATGTTAGCTTGGTATACATAAATTAGCATTTAACGTATAACAAAAATAATAATATTTAACATGCATATGGTTTAATTTGTGACTAATTTTAAAATGCATTTGCTTTAGATATTTTCTCATTTGGTTTGGACGATCAATTTTAAAATTTATGATAAATTTTAATATTTATAATAGGTTGTGTATAATAATAATAATAATAATTTAAATGAAAACGAATAGGAATAAAAATCCAAACGACAGAGCAGAAGATAGCGATAACTTTGTACACCAACGAGGACTGCACATGACTTATTTAATAGCTTAATAAATACACGACCTTTTCTACTTAAACTTTTTAGAAATGAAAAAAAAAAATTAAAATTACTCTATATAAGTTAATTTTAAAAAGTCCTCTTATATATTTTTTCTATTTAATTTATCCATATCTTTTAAATTGTAACATTTTGTATTAATTAACATAAATTTATGTTTACATAAATATTTAAAAGGGTACTGAAAAAATTTAAAAATTTATTTTACTTATCGTACGATAAAAATATTTCAATAGTTTCTTGTATAAATAGAGAAAAATTAATTTTCTCTTCCAAATAGGTATTTCAAATAGCTGCAAACAAAAATTTAGAATTGAAAATTAATTTTCTTATATAGCAACGCGTTTTTACGAAAACCACTTATTCTTAAATAGCTTATTTTATTACCTGCTGTGACAATTTTATTCTTGTGAAATATTTTATAAATATGAAGATATGGATAATATCTAAAATATAGAACACGAGAACACAAATTTATATATTATATAATCTTAAATTATATAAATTAATAATAAAAATTTGTGTGCAAAAGTGGGTTTGACAGATTTTTTTACTTTTTATTTTTCTAATAAGGATGATCTTATTTCTTTTATTAAGAGTGATGATAGTCCTTTGGTTAAATTGATTAAGCTTGATGTGATAACTTTTTTTATTTAAATGTGATTGAGGTTTCTAGGGCTATTTCGGTAATTAAATATTTAACTTGTCTAGTGGAAAATTCATCTAAAGCTTAAATGAAGAATGATATGTTGGATTTCAACGTGATTAAGTTTTTTGGTATCAATATTTGTAGTGATAAAGTTCGTCGTCCTTTACCTATTAGATGAGAGTTTCCTTCACCAAGTTGGATTAAAATTAATAGTGATGGGGTTGGTAGGGGTATCCTAGTCTTGCTACTTGTGGAGGTATTTTCCGTGGGAGTATGAAAAAGTTTATTAGTATTTTCTTTGCGTTTTTTGAAATCCAATATGCTATGGTTGCTAACTTTATGGAGTTATAAATGTTACGGAGGAAACTCAAAAGATGAGACTTTCTAATGTCTAATTTGAATGTGACTTTGTCTTGTTTTGTGTTGCGTATAAGACTAATGTTCCATAGATGCTTCGTAATCATTTAAATATTTGTCTTAATTACCGTGAGAAAACCAGGTTTATTAGTATAATAGACTTATTATTCATTAGTATAATAGGTTTTCATCTAGTTTGTTCTTAAAAAAATTTATGAATAGATATAATCTACCTTTGTATCGTTTTTGTTAACATATGAGTTTTAGTTTAGTCCCACATATTTTTGTATTTCTTTTTTTTAATAATAATACTTTTTTTTTCATGTGATAACATCATATGATTGTTGTTACTCGAGAGATGAGATGTGAAGTTGCATAATAATGCCTAACATTAAAACTTTTATGAAAAAAAATATGTTTCAGTTTTTTTTAACCGTGATATGTTTCTCATAACTGGTTCAAAAAGATTTATTTCTTATTTTTGTAATCATAATAAAAATTTATATAATAAGTTAGAGTTTTTTTAAAAAATAATGTATTTATCTTTTTCAAAATTGTGTTAAAACTGTATTAGAATTATTAGAATCCAATAAATATTTTTTGAATTTGACATACAACTCTCGATAGTTGATACATGTGTTCGACATATATATATTATTTAAGATGCGTGTTGAGACTGATGTTTTATTGCAATGGTTGATGATTTTTTGGAGTTTGGTTAATGTTGAATTGTTAAATTATTATTTTCTATTAGTACCATTAGAAATGTTAAAAATTGTTAAATACAAATGATAAATAACAATATTTAACAAGTTATTTGAAATATTAATAATATTGACGTGTATATATATACAAGTAGTGAACAAATCCCTAGAAAAGAGAGGGTTGGCCACTACCAGCAACTCAATCGTTACATACTTTAATGTAATCACCTACTTCACATTCTTACTTTCAATTGGTTTATTATGATAAATATACTATTTTTTGCAGTTTTTTTAAGAGATCAAGGTGGGTAAATATTTCCATAATTATTTTCAATAAAAGATAAATTTTATATAAATTCAGCTTCAGAAAAAGCACCTTCACCAATCAATCACTATTTCCATCATTTTTTCAACCATGTAAAGTTATGCAAATTCACAGTATGTTTCATTATATGACCCTACATACTTATAGAACCCATGAACGTACAAATTACTTTTAGAATTATTTAATTGGAATAAGGTTGTATATGGACGGATTTTTTTAAATTCTAAAAAATAGAATGTTTAAAATTATATTTTTTTCAATTTAACTTTTATTTTTTTAGCATTTTGCATGAATAAATTGATTATATTTAAACATTTTATTTGAATAGAATAATTTAACTTTTGCTACATATATATAATAGTTATTTTTATATAGGTAGAAATTAAAATTTTAAGTTTCATAAAAATCAATATTCATTAGTATTTTTTAAATGTTCAGTTATCAAAAGATAATATTGTATGATATTTAATAATTTAAAATATAAATATTGATATTTCAATTATGTTAATAAAGTGAACAAAAAAGTAAGAGTGAAAGCAAATGAGAGAGGTACAACATAAAGAGAAAGGGAGAAAAGCGTGAGAGATGAAAGAGGGGAAAAAATAAGTGTGAACAAAGGGGAAAAAATAAGTGTGAACAAAGGAGAAAAAATAAAGGAAAATATAAGATAATACTCACATGATTAAGAAGAAATAGATTATTTTTATATAGAATATTTTATAGTTTATATAAAAAAAATCGTTTGTTTTATCAAATAAATGTATTTGTAATTAATAAATAATACAAAAAAAAATAAAAGCATTGATTTATGTGATTTTATTAGAAGTGATTTATAGTAGGTAGAAAGGGAGTGAATAAAACAATAATAGGATTGGTGTGTCTTTCTTTTTCGCGTTTTCCAGATAACACACCTCTTCTTTTTTAAAAGTATGTTTGAATTATTTGATGAGACTGTGGTGGTGAGGAAAGTGAGAAAAGTGGTGCAAAACTAATTTGATGAGAATATATTCAGGAATATGTTAAAGGTTTCACTTTTTAATTTTTTTTGCTAGAAATTAAATAAAAATTGTGTACCATGCAAGAATAGGATAGTAAGATACTTGCATTTATTGAGTTATTTTTCATTTATATAGATAATTAAGATTTATTTAATTTAAATATATATATATATATATATATATAATTAATATTTATTACATATATATAAGTCATGGAATTCAATTAAATCTTTTAAAAAATTATCAATTTATAAATTAGAAGATCTAAAAGATCTATGCATCTTAAGTGTTTAAACCAATTTATTCAATTGATTTGTGAAATTTAATGTTATGTGACTATTGTTGATATTTTCTAACTATGATGGAATGATATGTTGAAGAATGAGATGAAAATGTGAATCATGTGATATAGACATAATATTTTTAGGAAAATAAATACCGTATTGATATTATTAAGATTGTGTATTGATTTATGAGTATTTTGTGAAATGGACGGTCCTGATTCTACTGATATCTTGTGTTCCTGTTAGGGAGATGAGACTTAGAGGACTATTAAAGTTTTCGTCTTCCTCCTTCGGTCGGGCAAGTTGTTAGGTGCTTGGCTGGATCTTTCTCGCCTTCGTGTCTCTTCTTTGGCTCTCGACCTCGAGTGAACACCGAATGAGAGGTACCTGCAGAAGACACTCCGACGCTCAAGTCAGTAAAGCGGGTGTTCGACACTCAGGTAGGTGCACAGTAATAAATGACATACCTTTCTCATTGAAATGTGTGATATTTATATTATTTTAATGAGCTTACCTTGTTGGACCTGATTAGTGGAATGGATCACACTTAGAATTGTATTACCTGATTCTTAATGATAGTTTAGTTTCACTAACCTTGATTTGAGCGTTAATGGTTATACGTGTCAGTCGGCCTGGCCGTGTGTGGTGTGTCGGCCAGCTCGGCCAGGTAGACTGAGACACTTCAGCGTGTGTCTCGGTCATCTCGGGTAGGAAGACTGAGACACGTCATTCGGTCGGTCGGCCATACCAGTACATCTTGAAATCATATAGATAAAGAGTATTAGGTGATGAGAGAGTCGAAGAAGGTTCATATGACTAATTATGAGATTTGAAAGAATTAATCATATAAATTTATCTCTATCATATGAGGATTAATTTTTTAGGATGAATTTTTTGAAGAAAAAACTATGTCGTGTTAACATAATAATTTTGATAAGATAACTTAGATATATATTTTTCATTTTAATAATAAATATTTAAATGTCATTTTGATTATATCACTTACTTAAAATTATTATTATTTTCTAAATTCATACATGATATAATATTGCAAGAAAAAATCTTAGTACGATATGAGGTGGAAGAAAAAAGTATTATACATATAATTTTTATTGTATTAATTTATATATATATATTATAAAACTTAGAACCCACTTTATTTTAATTTGTTTTAAAACAATATAAATATTATCTAAATAATTACTTTTATGATAATTAATATTAGTGCAACGTTTAATAGAATATTATAAATGTCATTCAATTAAAAATAATAATAAACCTATCTAAAAATTGTGCACAATTGCATAGAGATAATTTATATTATTATGGTGAAGGAAGAATTACTAAAAAGGTAGTTTACAAACTATATAAAATATAATTTATTTCTCTTATATGAAAATTCTCTTGACCTAATATTATTAGGCCGATTATTTAACCTATATAAAAATGTCGGTTATATATATATATATTATTGTGGTGTCGACCTCACGTAGTTATATTCATCCATCACGTAATATATGTCCTCATGTTTCGTCCATTTCATAATGCCTGTCGTTATGCATAATGCAGGTCTTTTAACGTTATTGTATAAATTTATTCTTTTCTTTTATATTTTCTTATGTGAACTAACAACATAAAGAAAATAGACATTTCTCTTTCTTTTTTCTATATAATTATCTAAATACTTTTATACATCAATCCTAAGGAAAGTTTAGTAATATGAATATATGAAATAGTTCATAATTATTTATATATTTGAATAGTGTTTTTCATAAAAACTCAAAAATCTACTTTTTCATAACTTAATAAATTAATTATTACTTATATAAAAATTTAATTTATACATAAGTGTAATTTTTGGATTTTTTTTTTGAAAGTTCGAATAAAATTATAATCTTAATATATAAATGTGAAGATTTATAGGGTGGCCCACAAATTCATCATTTTTTACCAATCATACTATAATTCACAAAAAACAGAAAAATGTGGACCACACATGTAAGGCTACAACTAAAATCACCAACTCCTTTTTAACGTAAAGTCGAAAGGCAAAAGTAGCTTTTAAAGGTAAGTGACCAATTTAGTTTTTAATGTGAGTCTTTGAAAAATAAAATAAAAAGATGATTTAGCAATAAAGTTTTCACAATTTCCTCAAGTGTTAATTTTAGAATCAATTTAAACATTAAATTAGGGACCATCTATTACTAAACTTTAATACTAAGAGATCATTTTGTTTTTTTATACACTACAAATTTAAATTGCATTCTCATTTTGTTCCTGCTAGGAAGATAGAACTTAAAAAACTATTGACTCACTTCGTCTTCATTTCGTCTTTTTCCTTCATTTGGACAGATTACGAGAGCTTTGTTGTAGTCCTTTTGACCTCGATGCTACAACTTCGGGTCTTGGTCGCTCAGTCCTAGGTGAATGCCGAATGAAGGGTACTGCAGAAGGCACTCCGACGCTCAAGTCAGCAAAAAGTGTATTCGACACTCAGGGGTGTAAAGTGATAATGACGTATCTTGTTCTTGGAATATGTGTTATTTATATTATTTTAATGAACTTACCTTATTAGGTCAGATTAGTGAAGTTGATCACACTTTAGGGGCGTATTACCTAGTTCTTAGTGATAATTTAGTTTTGCTAACTTTGATTTGAACATTAATGATTTGACTATATCGGTCGGTTAAAGGGATCGAGGAAACGTTCTTTTAAAAACCACGTAATGAGAGATTTAATTAATATTTACTCTGCTTTTGAGAACACTTCCTTTTTAGTATTTTATTTTAAAATAAAAGTTTTGTTAAAATAGATTTTTATTTATTTATTACAGTTCAGGACGAATTTTAAAATAAATACCATGGATCGTATATAAGAGTTCATTGATCAAAGTACATAATTTTATTATGAAAATTCTCTCCATCAACACTTTACTTTCTCCTTTACTGTTCCCTCGCTGGGATCTAGCAACAAAAGAAAAACTCAATTATAACTAAAAATATATTTATAAAATTAACATTTTATTTAAACAATAAACTTTAAGTTGATTGTAATTTCAGTTTTTTTTTTTATCTTTTTAATTGTATTCAGATTGATCTTTTATTTTTTTATTTTAGTGTTTCATGTTTTAAAAGTGAATTAAAATTATTGTTCTCATCACGTGTATCAAATTTATCATTAAAAAAATAAATTGATATTTTTTTACTGTTAGTAATGGTTTAGAATAGAGATAAAAAAAATGAGTTGCGATAAAAATTTGAGATCAGTGACCACGTCACATCCACATCCACATCCAGATTTTCTAACATAAAATTATATTGGCAATTTAAACTAGCTTTCCTGACTAAGAGCTCACTAAGAGCTTCAATTCTACCAAAAGTTTAAAAGTAGCTTAACCTGTACCACAAAGTTCTAATCAACAATCTAACTATATCACTAAAACTTTAAGCTAACAAAGATTAGTCTTGAAGCTGAGACAAACCTACGACTCCAGAATTTAACTCTCAAAGAGAAGAACAAAAATGAACTTAATCTATCAGAGATTCTAATTAGACAGTCTTGTAGTCTTAGCTGTCAGGAGTCTAATGGCATACTCCGATCGTCAAACTGATGAGCGATGAGATCAAAATCTTAGAGAGAAGGAAGAGGAAAAGAAAAATGAAACTTATAGAGAGATGGTGATTCTTTTAAAATGAAACCTTAATACTGAATTTTCTATTTATACGTTCTTTTCATTTTATATAATAAAATATTCAAATGTCATTTAAAATATACCACTTCTATGGTTATTTTCTATATCCTTACACACATTTATGAAGCAAAAACACTTAACGAGTATCCAATATTTACGAGATCTATGGAGATCTTATCAATATCTCATACAAGCGGTTTCACTTGACATTCACATAGGTGATTTAATCATGTGTGTGTTACATTATTGTAACAACTTTCTTATGTGTTATTCTATTTTGTAAAAACATGGTGTAAGAAGGATTTTTCCCTTAAGATTATTAGGAGCATTAGAACTAATAAACTTATATTAATCATTTTCTTAGGAGCCATTTTTTTCTCTTAGCTACTCTATTACATTGAGGAGAATAGTAAAGATACTTCATGAATAATATATTCTTTGACACAATAATAATTAAGCAAAACATATTCATCATCCATATCCGATGTAATCCTTTTAATCTTTTGTTAAGCACATATTTATTCACACACAATAACCTTAATCATAGATTATTGGACTATAATAATAAATAAATTCATTGTTTTAATTAATATTTTTATAATTGGGTTTATTTGGGCTTTAACTATTATTTTTGTTAATTTTGTGTTTTAGAGTAAATTATCCGGAGGAAACATCTACCTTTGTGAACGGGCCAAATATGTAAAAGTTCAAGTTGTTTCTTGAACCTAAACAGGAAATAAATTCTGAGGAGAATAAATAAAAAATAAAATCTACAATATATTATAAACAGAATTGTAAGCAAATCTTCTGCAAAATACAACAATTATGGAAAGTTGGAAACTGTAAACAAAATATAAACTACAATATTCTCCTAAGATCGTTGGAGCACAAAAGCCTATAAAATGACACAAGCATCAAGGAGAAGAGGAGGAACTTCATAGAGTTTTCTTAGTTTCTTTTCTTCTTAGTAATTCTTTTGTTTTGCCTCTGCATGGAAGGCTAAACCTTTTCGGTTGATTCTTTTGTAATTTCCCTCGAGTTCTGAGGTTTTGTTTAATAAAAGTTTTGATTTTTAATTATCTATAGCAGCAGTTGTTTTAATAGTCGAATATCCTGGAAAACGTTTTTATGAGAGGTTGTACTTCAACGCATGATTGAGGGTCTTCCTTATCTTAAACTTTGATTTCTTAGTTAGTTCGCATTGTTCTAATTAATTTATTGGACGCATAATTCAAGAGAAAGGAAGTAAGCATTCCCATGGAGTATACACATGGAACAAAGTGAGTATTGATTAAACAGTAGATGCATGTTTTACTGGTGAGTTTCAGTTGAATTAGATTGACGCATGTTCAATCCGGTTTAACTCTATTAGAGGATTGAGAAAAAATTAATCTTTAGAGAATATGTGAAGAATTCAATGGTGGAAGAACTTGGGATCAACCACTTTTTATTTGTTATTTTAATCTCTTTTATATTTTTTGCACAACTATTTCACCCCTTTTTATTATTATTGTTATTGCTAACTTTTATTGCTTGCAGATAGATTCTAAACACTGATCTACTGATTTTACTATTGAATTCGTTGGGATACGACTTAGGGTCATCTGATCACAATTATACTATCTTTTATCTAGTGTTAGACAAGTCTACATTAGAATTATATTAATTTGACAACAAAACGACAACTATCATCTTTCTATTTAAATTATTTTCTATTGTTTTGTAAGTTAAAAACATATCAAATATTTCTTATGTTTTATTAAGTACATAGTGCATCTAGAATAATAGTATATAAACATTACAAAATAATATATATATATATATATATATATATATATATATATATATATATATTACAACAATAGGAGTGTGAGAAACTTACAAAATGGTTGGTTATGTTGCTTTATGATTCAGATGGAGTGGAGGTGTTAAATATTTTGGAGTCCATATGTCAACAATCCAATGATGAATTTGTTCATACTTTTCAAAGTATTTTTTTTTACTGAAATGTAGATCTATATAAAAAGATGGAAACATTGAAAAATTATAAACTGATGACTTTACCTAAAAAATTGTCAAAATAACATTTTTCAGAATTATGTACCTTAAGGTTTGCTAAGATTTCATTGCTTATGCTTTTATTTGATTATAAGATTGCATTGCTTATGCTTTTATTTGAATTTAGGTATATGGGTAATTGCATATAAACCTACCCTAGGAATGGAAGTAATTTAACACGGTCACCAAAACGAGTTGACTCGTTTGAAGTGTGATTGTGATGGTAGCAATCAGTGGCGGGTGCAGTTGAGGAAGTTGAATTAAAAGGCAAGGTAACTGAAAATTAAGGTTAAAAATGGTGAATGTTTAGTGAGATTACTTAATATATGTTATAATTTGAACATAAAATAAAAGACAAAGTCGTGAAAGTGAATTAATGTAGTCTCTGACACACGGAGAATCAGACACACATTTACATTTGAGAGTTGAACTATGAAACGCGGATTATACGCAACACAAGAAACATTGCCAAAGATTTTATTAACTATATTAAATGTTTTTGGTTTGCTCAACCACCACCAAAATTATTGCTTACAAAATATTCTACGTATTTTACTACGAATTTGTCAATACACAACAACATTCATACTTTTATTTTTGTTAATGTTAACAAATCTTTCCACCCTTAAAAAAATAAAACTTCTACAGGTAGAACCACAACTTACAATTTTTAATTATATATGGTTATTATAAAAATAATATATTTATTTAAGAGGTATTAGTAACATCTTTTTGTTGTTATAAAATAAAGGATTTAATAACATTCACTTATCGTTTAATGATAATCTCTTCTATTTTTTATGTTTTTAATAAATTTAAATCAATAGAAACTATGTGTTACAAAATATATTATAACATTCCTCATTTTTTCATACACGACCATGTATAAGTATAGAAATTCTTACCAAAAAAATAGTATTCTAAGCGTAGGAAAGGAAAAAAATAGAGAAGTTTGATAAAAGGACAATCTTTGGAGTATTAGATACATGAAAATTTTAGTTTGTTTTGATTTATTATTTTAAAAGTATCATTACTATTTTTTTAAAATATTTTTGTATCTTATGATTTCCATGAAATCATTTTCATGAGGTGGGCATTTACTATTTTTTTTTTTAAATTGAAAAATTGATAATTTTTTTTTAAGTTCAAATATTTGCACATGAAATAGAAAAAAGCGAAAAAAAGTTTTCAGTATTTTGTACACATTTTTTTTTGTAAAGATGAAAAAACATATTTAAAGATGATTTTTTTATTAGAAACTTAAAAAAAAGGAAAACATGAAAATTTTAAAGTTATAAAAGTGCTACATTACAATTATTAGGTCATTTTAAACATAGAATTGAAGTTATTGAAAAAAGATCTATTAAATCTGACAAAAAAATGTGTTCTTCTATTATTAGTAATCTCTCATATTTTTCAATAATTTTTTTTGTCTTTTAGTTCCTTAACTAATATATTAGGACACTTATTATAAAAATTCCACTCAATATAAATATGAAAACCTTTTATTTATAAATGAAAAATTGACTATAAAAAAACATAATTTTCTAAAAATATGATTTTGAAAAATTTCCTCATACTAAACTCAGCTTTACGAAGAGATCTGACACTATTTTTTAAACTTTAACCAAAAATAGCTTAATTGACTAACTTATATTTAATTAAAATATAATATTTTTTTGTTTAAATGTTTTGATGTAAAGTAAAATTTGAGTTTATGTGTGTGAAACCGTGTCTGTGGGGTAGCTAACGTACTCAACATCATTTCTGTTTTCAAAAATCAATTCTCAATATAAATATAGTTTAGAAGGCACGAAATTATCAGTTTAACTTATAATTGAGATTAAGATTGATAAGCATTATAACATCAACGTAACGTAAATATGTATGTGTTTTATATATATAATTGTATACATTCATTAATAAAATAAACAATTCAATACAGTTTATAAGTGTTTTTTTTATATTTTTCTTAAAATAATTCATGGCATTTATTATTATTATTTGTTTACATACGCAGACGGATTTAAAATTTATATTCTTTCATTAGTAAATATATTTAAAATTCAAATTTTTGTCTAAAATTAATGTCTCATGTTGAGATAAGTAAAATTTAACTAAGAATTATTTTTGTCAAAGATCTCTAACCGTGCTTAAACTATTTAACCTTAAATTCAGTGTAATAATTACAAAGTGTCTAACTCTTTGTACTCAAAATTTATTTATGATTAGACTTAAAATTGATTGAAGTTTATTCTCCGCAAATCAAGTTGACAAATAGTAAAAAGAAAGTGGTGGGAAAAGAAATGAAAAAGAAAAAGAAAAAGAAAAATTCAGTATAATTGCCAGTGACGTGACAACTGTTATAGTTTCCATTTTTGAAGAACATTCTTACCTAATTGATGCTAAATGCGAGTTTATATTAAAGTTTTGGGTTTATTATTCGTTTTCTTACATTAAATTATTCAATTTTTATTCTTAATGTAATACAGACAGAACAGAGAAATAGACAATCTTTTTTCATAAATAAAATTATAAAAAAAATCCTTCTCCAACCTCTGAAACTGCATTCAAATTCAATTCAAATACGATAGGTGCCTGCTTCTGCAACACCACCAGAAGCCACAACTTTTTTTTCTCTCTCACTTCTCTGAAGATCGTCTTTAAATAAATGAATGCCCTTTGAAGATTGAAGACTTGTTTTTCTTTTTTAAGACTAACCCAGATCAGGAAAAGTCGTAAAGTTATTATCTTTGTCTACTTCAGAAGTACCGAAACAACAATAGTCCCTCTGGTTTTGCAATCTGTTTCTTGGAACCTATTTTTCATTTTTCTCTCTCATGCTGTGGTGGTTGTTCTTTTGAGACTTTTGGGTGGTTTGTTTGTGCACAGTGCTAATGTCTGTCTCAAAGTGCAAAAGACTGTCTCTTTGTCTGGTTTCATGGCTGTGGTTCTGTTGTGTGGCTGTGGCTTCGAGTGAGAGTAGTATCGGTTCCAAAGACCTTGATCAGACACCAACATGGGCCGTTGCTTGTGTCTGCACTGTTTTCATCTTGATATCCTTAACTCTGGAGAAAAGCCTTCACAAAGTGGGAACGGTGTGTCACCATTTTCAAACGTTTCTTCTCTTCTCTTTTTTTTTTTTTCTCTCTAAATGTAGTTATTTTCACTGTTTACCTGCGCATGCGTTTGACAATGAAGTTAACTGTCCCTTCCATATTCTGGTTCAGTTCAATTTACTTTAATTGGGTCTCAATGGAGTTTTTTTTTTTTTTCTGTTGCTTTTTTTCTTAAAACAAATTATCTTGTCCCTATTGCTGAGGCTTTGGTATTGCGTTTGATCCCTGAATTTGGGGGGTTCTGCGATTTTGTTTGTGCATTGTCTGTTCTGCCTTTGCAGTTTCCTTTTATGCCTCCAAGGAAAATCCTTCTTTCGTTTTTGTTTTTTTGTTTCTGAAATTATGTAATAATGTTTGAAATCTTAGAAGTTGAAGGGTTGTTGTGATGCCATGATCATAAAGAGTGTTTGTTGGGAAAATTTTCCTCTTTGCTAACCTGATGATTTTTTCTCTCTCAGTGGCTACAGGAAAAGCACAAGAAGGCTTTGCTTGAGGCTTTGGAAAAGGTCAAAGCTGGTAAGAAATTTTCATTAAAGCTATTAGTTGTCATGAACTAATGCTTACATCGTGGAGCCAAAGCAGTTTGACTCTTCTTCTGGACTTAATTTTCTTTTATTGTAATTTATGTGAATGATTATTATATAATAATAATAATAACTGCTACTTCTTTGCTTGTCTTTATATTGTTGGTTTTGTTTTTGCAGAGTTGATGATTCTTGGTTTCCTTTCACTGCTTCTGACTTTCGGGCAGAGTTACATTGTTAGAATATGTATTCCTACTGA
>Ga0123342_1007294_pt1 | contig 14685 bp, 12 predicted proteins | sample Turbeawhitnodule_FD_89960 | JGI IMG/M metagenome (GOLD analysis project Ga0123342, IMG submission 89960) | Root nodule microbial communities of legume samples collected from Mexico - Turtle bean Mexico white nodule | ecosystem: Host-associated > Plants > Roots > Nodule | place: Mexico: Nepantla...
GTAGTTAAGCTCCAGAGGTTTTAGCATTGTGATGTGATCCTTTTTTCCTTAGGTGAAGGCATAAAAAGTTGCTAAGATGTATCTATTTTTGTTATGTTGTAGAACATGGTCGCAAATGACGTGCGGGAGACCAAAAAAGTGGGGTGATGTTCTTTCGGTGCTTCTTTTAATTGTAGTTTATGGAATTGCACAGAGAAGCAGTTTTTTGTATATCAGTTCATTTCAATTCAGTTCATGAGGCAAATCAAGATATTTCAAACTCTTTCATTCTGTTCAAATGGGTCAAACAAACTATAGTTTCTAGAATTAGATTTCGGGGAAAGTAAAATTTCCTTCAACTTTAATTTTTACTTCTCTCTTCCTTCATTTCGATGGTGGAGATCATGTTTGCTGATGACAATTCAAAAACTTCATCATTCTTTTTGTCTTCTTCTTGCGCATGGTCCCTAGTGCTACAAAAACAACTAATTATTAATACGAACAAGCAATTAGTTTAGAGGATCAATTATTAAGTTTATTTTTCTTTCTTAAAAAGATGCACCACTAATTATAAAGTTTCTTCTAGACATAATTATAGAGAGAATCCTGGTCAAATTGATCTGATTATTGTAAATAACAAAATTCACTTTCCAAGTATTTAACATAATTATGTACCTAACATTCATATTTGAACATTAGTTAAACTAAAATAAATTCACATCGATTGATCCACGTGTTTTTTAGTATGACATTCTTGCTCACAGGTTACGAAATTAAACATACAAGTAACAAATATGGTATACAATATATTCTTTCAAAAAATGGTTTGGAAAACTCGTAAAATTTTCCATGACAGCATAAGATCAACACGAAGAGAAAAGAGAGAGGGAGAAAGTTTGGGAAGAACAAAAGAATAAAATTTATTATTATTGTCCATGAGAGCATATATACATAAAAAAAAGTATGAAAAAAAAACAACAAACTAACTGATCAGAAGTGGTAGATGATTCATACAAAAATAACTAAACGATTTATAGATTTCAACATCCCCTCGAATTAGAAATATATATTTATCATTCCAAGTTTAGAAAATAAACTTTTGAACATAAAAATATGAAAGACTTCAGTAAAAATGTATGTGGCTTGAAGAGAAGAGGCAATGGGAAAAAGCTTTAGTATAATTTAGTATTGATTTTCTGGCAGATGACGTGAAAGTCTATCCTGATATGCTTCATTTGCTCATAAAACACTTGATTTGAAGCAATTTGTATGACTGATTGGTTGTCACAATAAATGAAAGTTGTTTTTGAAAAAAAAGGAACATGAAGGTCTTCAAGAAGGTAAATGGTCCATTGAATTTCACAAGTAGTTGGAGCAAGCACACAATATTCTGCTTTAGAGGAACTATTGGATATAGTGACTTGTTTATTTGATTTCCATGATATAATAGAGTTACCTAGATAGATTGAGTAGTTCGTGACAGATTTACGAGTCCGAGGACAAGTTGCTTAGTCAGAATAGTTGAAGGCTTTGTGTTAAAAAATGTTTTTGTTGCTTAGAAAAATACCATGACCAATAGCTCCTTTTAGATATTCGAGAATTCTAAAGCTGCTTGTTGATGATGATTAGTAGGAGGGAAAACAATTTGACTTAATTGATGAACCACAAAAGTGATATAGGATCGAGTGTTAGTAACATATATGAGACAACCAATGATTCTTTTTTTAAAGAGAATAATCAATATCATTAAGTTTGTTAACAATCTCAACATCAAAACAAGAAGAGTGAGCCATTGGTGTATGAGCAAGAACACAAGTTATCATTTCATTTTCTTTGAGAAGGTCTAGAGTGTATTTTCACTGATAACCATGTATGCTTTTATTGTTGCGAGTAATCTCAAGACTAAGGAAATAAGTGAGATCTCCAAGGTTCTTTATACAAAAGTTCTAGTCAAGGAGATTTGTGATGCAAGAAATTTTCTCAAGATCATAAACCAAAAAGCAGTGGTAGAATAGTTATTATGTTTTAAAATAAGGAATGATCAGCTAAGGAACCATGAAAAATAAGAAAATGAGATAATTTAGCATACCTTTGTATATACATTGGGTCACAAAAGGATGAATTTATGTACAGACTGTGGGATCCTATAAAAAAAAAAGTTGTTAGAAACATATATGTTGTTTTCTTTGAGAATCAAATGATCAAACATATTCAGAAGAAAAATCAGTGCAAGTCCAAAGTTTGCATTGATTAAGGGGGAAAGATTCCTCAATAGAAAGATACTAATAAGATATAATAACTGACAAATCCTGCTCTCCCAGTTGACCATGATCAGATAATGTTAGACCCTCAAATACATAAAAAACCTGAGCCATTAGAGCAACAAATGACAGTTGTATTGAGACGCTCCAAAAGAAGAAGAAAGTTGTCATCAAAGTATCCTAAAGAAGATGATATTACTATGACAGATAATGGTGAACCTCAAAACATCTCATAATCAATGGAGTCAACTGAGAAAGGAGAGTGGATCAAAGCCATGGAAGAAGAGAAACCTTTTTACATGAGAACATACTTATGATCTGGTGGAGCTACCAAAGGAAGAAAAACCTTGAAAAACAAATGGGTGCATAGGCTTAAAACTGAAGAAGGAAGCTCGAGACCAAGGTACAAAGCTTGAATTGTTGTGAAAGAGTGCAATCATAAGAAAGGAGTTGATTTTGATGAGATATTCTCACCAATGGTAATATATTCCTCTATATGAGTAGCATTGGGTCTAGCAGTTGGCCTAAACTTAGAAGTTGAACAACTTGATATCAAAATAACTTTCCTTCATGAAGAGATTAAAGAAGAAATTTATATGGAGCATCCAAAAAGCTATGAAGAACCAAACAAGGAACACTTAGTGTGCCGTTTGAAGAAGAGTTTGTACGGTCTGAAGCAAACATCTAAACAGTGGTATAAGAAGTTTGAATCCTTTATGACCAAGCACAGTTTCAATAAGACAATTGGTGACCATTGTGTGTTCATTAAGAGGTATGAAGATGGAAAATATATTATCCTACTATTATATGTCGATGATATGTTGATCATTGGACAAAATAAAACCAAGATTGTTTGTTTGATGAACACTTTAAGCAAGTCTTTTGCCATGAAAGACTTAGGTCCTGCAAAACAAATCCTTGGGATGAAGGTGATCAGAGATCGTTCCAAGAAGTTGGTTGATATAGCTATCACAAGAGAAGTACATTAAGAAATTTCTCAAAAGATTAAACATGGATAAGGCAAAACTTGTTAGTGTTCCACTTGTTGAACATTTCAAGCTAAGCACAATACAATGTCCGACTAATGAAGAACAAAAGAAAGAGATGAGCATAATGTCTTATTCTTTTGTGGTAGGAATCCTAATGTACGCCATGGTTTGCACAAGACTAGATGTTGCCCATGTAGTTGGTGTTGTGAGTGGGTTCTTATCCAATCCTGACAAAGATCATGGGAATGCAGTGAAGTGGATATTCAGATATTTGAGGAGAACTACTAAAAGATGTTTATGTTTTGGTAATAAAGATCCTATGATGGTAGGATACACATATGTAGATATGGCTGGAGATGTAGATTCTAGAAAATCCACATCAGGGTATCTAACTACTTTTATAGGGGAGTTGTATCTTGAGTTATAAAGATTCTAAAAAATCCAAGTTATAAAGATGTGTTGTTTTATCAATAACTGAAGCAGAGTACATTGACGCATCTGAAGCTAACAAAAAGGTAAAAAATATGAAAAACCTCTTGCATGAATTGGGTCATGTTCAAGAATGATATATTCTCCATTGTGACATACAAAGTGTAATCCATCCAGCTAAGAATCCTACATTTTATTATCGAACAAAGCACATCGATTATCATTATCATTGGATACAAAATGTTTTTGAAGATGGTGAGTTGCAACTATAGAAGGTTTATAATGACAACTGGTCTGACATGTTGACCAACACAATTTCAAGACAATTTCAGTTAAGAATCTAACATGTTGTTGTAGGGGAGCTTAATTAATGATACCCCTCGATTAAGTTGGGAAAGGAAAGATTTGTTGGGACTTCCTCATTCATTAATGGGAGACCATGACCAATGAATCTTGACAATTGATCCATTGAATATATTTAATGATGGTCATTCCAAAGTCTTTGAATTATACCTCTCTTGAAGACTATGGAGTTCAACCTATAAAGTTGAAGAGAGTCTTTTCATGGTATATGTGACAAATATTAATTATCTATTATTTCTACATGAAGAAGTTTTTCTCTTCTTCTCTAAATAAAGGAAACTTGTGAGGAAGAGAAAAGACAAACACGTGACAAGAACAACATAGAAAGTAAATTAGATAATTGATATTCATCATAGTGTGAGATTATAAATTCTAGTGAAAAGCTAGAAACACATTATATTTCATCATAGTTTGGTGAGATTAAGTGTTATCTTGTAGAGTGAAAGAATCAAATATTATAATTCTACTTATAGTAGAGACATTGTAAAGACTAAATTATGTGAGTTTTTACTTTTCAAGTTGAAGAGATTTTTCCATGTTAAAAATCTTCGATATCATTATTCTATTTTCTTTTTTATGTGCTCATAACTTTTACTAAATGTCCATCTACATAGGTAAAAGAATTAGTTTTGATTTTTTTTTAAAAGTATACAAAAATTCTTCCACTTTGTATCATAATAGCTGCAAAGAAATTTTCTAGCCCACTAATATTCTTTATGACGTTCATCCAGCATATGCATGCAAATAATCATCATTTTTAAAAAATAATTTAGTTTCTTAAATAATTGAATTAAAAATATGATTATGGCATTATGTAACTGTCCATTTCCTTTACCATTTTATGATAAAATTGGTAAATTATATTTCGTCCTTTTTTCCTAAAGCTTTCTTTTAAGTTTAAAATTATATACTCATTTTTGTTTTGAAAGATTAGTGACAAATTCCTGCGCTTTGCATGGTTTACCCGTTATATTGATGCTGAAAAAATTATTAATTGCAGATTAAATATATGTTATACTTTAATATAATTTAATGTGAATAAATTTCTTCATAACTGAGAGTAATATTATCCTTGCAATTTTCAATGTACTCGACGCTCATCAATTTTAATTGTTATTATTTATTTAAGAATGTATAAGGAAAAATGAAATTGTAAACATCACTATTTATTATTACATTTATAATGTTATTTTATCTTTCAAAATTCTATAGTTAATGTTGGGAACTAATTACCCAAAAGTCAAATTGTAAAAAAAAAAATATTCTCAAAAAAAATTGTCTATATCAAATGTAAGTATAATAGATATTTATGTCTTCCACGGAGATAATACTACTGCATTAAAAACATATACTTAATTAGGCATATCTGGCGAAAAGGAAAGGACAGTATAATTTAGCTTAGCCCAGAAAAAGTGTGGATAATCTTTTTCAAAGATAATTATATTGTTGGAAATTTGATATGAACTGTAAGAATAGTTTATGTACAAGTAGGTGTAAGTTTAAAGTTATTAAAGTTATTTTAGTTAAATAGTTTATGTATAAGTAGGTGTAAATTTTATTTAAGATAAGTTTAAAGTTATTAAAGTTATTTTAGTTAAAGTAAGTTTAAATTTTAATTCTTATTAATACCGTATATAATCATATAAAGTCTATTTGAGAGTTTATTGAACTTATAAAGTCATATATTATTGAATTAATATTAAATTATTTATCATATTTTTTTTATGTAAAGTTGATAAGTATTGGTGTAAAGGAATGTGTTGGAAATCCTACCTTAATTATAGAAAAAATTATTTTATAGTATATAAGTGAAAAAATATTTTATAGTATATAAGTGGATGGAAACATCTTTTTATGAATTAATTATAAAGTTAATGTATATTAAAAATAAAAAACATATATATAACTATTTATCTGCATTCAAAGTGTAGAATAACAAGTTCTTGATTAAATGAGAACAAAAACTCATAGAGAATAATGAGAAAAATAAGGAAGAAAATGTAAAGTATGCATATATGGTGTAAGTGACATATGTGTTGTTTAAAAAATAAATCATAAAATAAAAGATAATGCTAGTTGATTATTAAATTTGAAAAAGGTAGTTTCTATATCTTAGACACATTGATGAAATGTGATGATTATGTGTGTAGAGAGAGAAAATTGGTCATTCTTCAATCCATATACTTTCTTTTCTATTAGAAAGTTTTGTAAAAGTGAGAAAAGGGTAAAGAAGAACTAATCTTCATGGATCAAGGTATGCATATTTCAACTTATTAGATTATGAAAATCATATAGTTCTAAGATCAAATAGACTAAAGAATTACATGTGGTGTTCTTTTTGTTCTTCAATAGGTTGATGATAGATTATGTAATCATGTTAATTTCAAGTAAAAATATAGGATATAATTATAAAAAAAATCAAAGTTAATTGGTATTAATTAGTAATGGACACACAAATAATATTAAAGAGTCTACCCTAAATGCAAAATCCTAAAAAAAAACTAATGCAAATGCTACACTTATGCTTAAAAATGAGAAGAAAAAAAATGCAAAATAATGTGCATTATCACATCACTCCTCCACAATTATTTCTCCTCAGGTCACAAGAAAATAATGATGTGCATCGTCACATCACTCCTTCATAATTGTTTTTCCTTAAGTTGTACAACACAATAACATGCATTCTCATATCACTCTCCATAGGTTTCCTCGGACAACACAATAATGTGAATGGTTACATCACTCCTCTATAATTATTTCTCCTAAGTTCACACAAGTCAATAATGTGCATCATCACATCAGTTCTTCATAATTGCTCTTACTCAGATCACAAAACATAATAATGTGCGTCATCACATCACTCCTCTATAATTGTTTTTTTTCCTTAGGTTGTATTATACAATAACATGTATAGTCACATCACTCTCTAAAGGTTCTTTCCTTAGGTCAGACAACACAATAATGTGAATGGTTACATCACTCCTTTATTATTGTTTTTCCTAAGGTCACACAACACAATAATGTGAATGGTTATCATCTTTGAGGATAATACTTACAACCATCTTAGCAATCAACATCTACACATTTCTAAATTAATAATGTTTTCATTGTTGTCATATTTATGTTATTATGTATTGTCTTTTTTCCACTTTTAACTAATATATAAATTTATTTTTTTATTAAACCTAATAATAATTGTATTCACTTAATTTTTTTCATTATTACATACATATCATCAGTGAATAACTTAATTTTTATTTATAATATTTTTATTTAAACCCAAACCTATAAAGCAGCACAACTTCATGTGAATTTGATACATCAAAGCTCAAATCTTCAACAATTTACATAACATATAATAATTAATAAATAATAAGAATTTTAAAAATAAAAAAATAAATAAATTTTAAAACTTATGCATTTTGTTCCATATTTTAATTAAGTATTTTTTTAAGCATATAAAAATCAAAGATTGTAATAAAAACAATGATTTTTTTTAATATGATATACCCTGCTTTTGTTAAGTCAAATGTGATTATTTTAAAATTTAATAATTTTCCCCCTTTTAAAATACTATCTATTTGCATGCCATTAACACTGTACTTCTATTTGTTTAATTCCATCCGTATTTTTTTAGTTTGTATCTTATCATTGAATATGTTAATAAATTAGCATGGGTTGTCCTAACTTAACAATTCTTCTCAAATTTGAATTTTGAACATGTAGAGTCTAATAATCTCATTTTATTCGATTAAAATTTTATTTTTTTAACAAGGGTTAGAGTACCCTAATACTTTTAATTTATTGATTATTTTTATTGTTTTATCAGAAAAAAAAAAGAATGAATGAATAAATAAGATTATTTTAGAAATATTTCAATCCTAATCCTATTAAAAAAAGAGAGTTTATATGTCATGTAAAAAATTGGGCTTTCAGCCTCCAAAAAAGCTTTGAAAGCTTTTAACATGTCCTCAATCCAAGTTTGTGCTAACATAAAATCTAAAAACCAAAAAAATTGTTCCTTAACTTCTGTCTAAATAATGCATTTCTTATAGAGGCAGAGTTGTTGAGCACATTCAAACAGGTTCAGGTTGCATGACTTCCCTTCCTCAAAAGATCTACAATCAAACTCCAATGATGCATTCTTTTTATTAGTTTGATTTCATGTAACACATCAATGCACCTATGCGCCAAGGTGGTGATAGTCACATTGTGGTTTTTCCTTCCCTACTTCATAATAGAAATTTGGAGGTGTTACAGACATTAGCAGTAGTTAAAGTTTGTCATGTGTCTCTGCTGGCTGTCCAAGAGCAACAAGTTGCAAGTATACAACTACCTTTTTTGTTTCTCTTACAACATCCAGCTATTCCCTACACAAAATGCATAAAACCTTTCCCTGCTTTTTAAAGTTAAACAACTTCTGACCTAATATATAACCAATTTGAGACATTTTACACTGGGTTGATTGCAAAAAACATAACTATATGTTAAAGCCTAAAAGTTTCAGACCTCATACCTACTGGGCAGCCTTGTGCATTGAGAGAGAGTTTAACATAGAAGAACATAAGCATACATGGAACCTTATCAAAATAGATCACATGGTCACACATCTCTTAAGCCAAAATCAACGAACATTAAGCTAAGTCTAGAGGTGGCTTGCAATAAACAACTTTGACCCTACAAATTAAAAGCAATAACAAGCAACAACCATTGATATGAGATTCATACCATTCCTTTAATCTTCCACTTATTCCCTACACCACTATTATCCCACTAAGACAGTTCACTCCAAAATATTCATCTTCTTAAGAGTGATATTACCTAATCAATGCTCATCAGACATTGAATATGACATAAAACTCAATCTGAAAATGAATATTATATATATATTATGTACCTATGATGACACTCTAACGCTCAAGTTAATTTTAAGGGTTAGAATGCTAGATGTTTAGTATACGAGTTTCATTACCTTCCTTCTGAGATTTGTAGCTGTAGTTTTGGGTCTCAGAGTGTACAAACTGGCGAATATGGCCCAATGAAAGCCAATTGTTTGTTGATCGTGGTTGTCATGTGATTATCGCATAATGATATTGATGTAATCCTATGTTGAATCCATGTAGCTCTTTGTAATTTTTGATATGTTGTGGTTTGATGGATGCATTGTGTGGGTTAAATGGATGAAGAAAACTGAATGGAGAAGATAAATTTGGTTAGTGAATATAGAGACTTAGAAGAGGTGAGGCAAAATTCTAAGTAATTCTAATTTAGACACAAAACTAGTGCTAACAAAAAATGAGCAAAGAAGACAAATTGTGCACAAACTTAGGCAATATTTATTTATCAATTCTAAACTCATTTATAACACTTGTATTTATAGTGCTAAGAGGTGCCAAAATTCTGAAAAGTTTAGCCTAAAAACCCTTCACTCCTAGATTGACAAGTGTCCTCCTCTAATTGTAAAGAATCATCTCCATTCAAATGATGCACTAGTAAAAAATACCAAAACCACGACTCCATATAAAGACGGTTAGTAGAAAATTGTCGTAAAAAAAACGGTGGCAATTCCGTAATTATATTGTTTTTTAACGACAGTTCTAGGGGAACCGTCATTAATGCCCTGTTTGCTTTTGCGGATGAGGTTGGATTGAGGATTGGCGAGCGGGTGACTACCTTGTTTGTTTCCACTGTTTTGGAGGTGCCTGTGCGAATGGAGGAGCGGGTAGCTAGCAAATTGCCATCTTCACACAAATGCGCGGATTTGAGATGATTATTCGTAGGAACTTAAGTATGATATTAAATAATTTAGGATTTGTATTTATTTAAGATTTTGAATAATTTAAGAAGCCACTAAACTCGTCCGAAATTGCAATTCAAATTCAAAAGGAATACCTGAAATGGAGCTTTGCGATTCTTCTGCTCCATATTATGGAAAAACACTTGCCTAGACACACCCAAAACAACACAAACGACCCTAATTGCTCCAATTTTTCCTCATTCGATTTTGGGTCAGCTAAAGAATTTGGGCCCGTTTTGTTTCAATAAACTCTCAGGAAGTGCCAAATAGTGTCACGTGTAAAAATTTCAAAAATTGTGGCAGTGACACGCGTCAAAAGTTTGTTTTTTTGTTTATTTCTCTATGTACATTACTTTGTGTTTGAATCTGACAGCATCAACATCCCTGTTAAATACAATGCGGAAGAAAACATGCGATAAAAGCATTATCAATCTGAAAATCATCCGACTTGTAGAAAAACAATAAAGGAAGAAAAAAGCTATGAAATGTAGTGCAAAATATGTCACAAAATTGACATTAAATATCAAATTTACATAATCTAATTAAGAAATATGATGAATAAAATTAAACAGAAACTGCATATCATAAAAAAGGATGCACATGAACATTCATATCGTACAGTACACAAATTTGAAAAATATAAAATGACAAAATACTCATAATAATAAAATAAAATCAAATATTGTTATAAAAATAAAATAGAAAAAAATTAAAGTAAACATGTTACAAATAAGAAAGGGGAATGGAACAGGATAATATTTATATCTCCATAACAGAACAAACAATTTCTTGAAATCAAACTCTCTACTCTCTTCTCGAAACTCCTCCAAAAACTTCTTCAACGACTCATTGTTACTGCACATGAATCGCAACTTTGAACATGTGCAAGCTACTTTGCCCAAATCAACATCAGGAACACACTCCAAGATCAAGCCCTTAAGCTCCATCGGTAACTTCACGAAACAAGGTGGAAGATCCAATCCACCCTTTTCACAAACATCAATCAACAGTGGCAATGCAACCCTATCTTTCACCATCTTCAACATGTAAAAAACTTCTTTCCCATCACTGCCTTTAGATTCACCGTTTGCCACCATCAACTTCAATGGCCTAACATATTAAGAGAAAGTCTCCCTACACTAGTATATATTTCCTATATACATAAAGTGATGTAAATATACACATAAGCAAATAAAAACTTCTTCTTTCTTCTTACCATCTTCTTACATACAATTTTCTCATATAACATATTTAATTTTATTCCAACAAACATAGTGCAACCTCGAACTAGAATCATCGGACAACCCCCGCAGACATTCACAAAATGTCCCAGTGTCTGAAACTTCAAATTCACAATATGAGAACCACCATCAACCAAAATCTGAGGCAGGGTATACCTCAACGATTTCATTGAAGAAAACGGAGAAGGAGAATCATCAAGAGAGTGAAAACAGCTAATCGCCGTACTCGAATCCTTGTCGATTCTAACAAACCCATATTCAAGAACCACTCGATGGACCGTGAACACTAACAACTTCAAATCATTAATGTCGTTTCCAAGGGCTTCTTTTAGAAGCCTTCTCACAAAGAAAGGTTCTGAATTGGTACTCACCACCACCGCCTCATCGTATCCATCAATCATTTCAACGGTTTCTACCTCCGCAGAACCCAAAGTCGGATGCTTTTCAACAGCGGGGTCGAGGGGGCATCTAACAGGGTAGGCGCCGATCCTGCGGAAGTGAGAAAAGAGATGAAAAAGAATATGCAACCCTTGATTGAAAAGGGAGAACAAAGGAACTAGAAAAGAAAAACCCCAATAGCGATGAGAGAAAAGAATAACAGAAAAGAAGCGTGAAAGGAAAGAGAAGAAGAAAAAGGTATTATTATTATTCACATGAAGTATGTTACAAAGGGGGTATAAAAAGGAAAAACAAACCGTGTTGGACAGCTCAAACAAGAAAAACCCAAACTGGGCCAAAAAGAAAAAATACAATAAATTATATTTTATCACCCCTACCCCCCCCCCCCCCCCCCCCCATCGAAAAAAAACAATCTCTATTTCCCACACCCGCTGAAAAAAATTAAAAAGAATGTTTTTTATCCCCCCCCCCCCCCCCCCCCCCCCTTCAAGTTGGAAGTACAGGTTCTTCATTCCCAGCCTGGATTGAAGAACTTTGAAGGTAGATGGAGTGAGAGGCTTTGTGAGGATGTCGACAATTTGCATTGAGGAAGAGATGGGGAGTATTTTGATGAGTCCAGAATTGAGTTTGTCCCGAACAAGGTGGCAGTCGATCTCTATATGTTTGGTTCGTTCGTGGAAAACCTGATTTTGATGCAATATGTATTGTAGATTGGTTGTCACAATAAAGGATGGTAGGTTGGGTGAAATGAATATGGAGGTCTTGTAATAAGTAGGTTAACCATCAGATCTCACAGGTGGCTGTAGTTAACGCTCTATATTCGGCTTCTGAAGAGCTTCTGGAGATCGTTTTTTGCTTCTTGGATTTCCAGGAAATGAGTGATTCACCAAGAAAAATAGAGAAGCCGGTTACAAATTTTCTTGTCTCGGGGCAAGTGGCCCAATCTGAGTCTCTATATGCTTTGAGTTGAAAAGTGCTTGCTGCTGGCAGAAATAGACCACGACCAGGTGCATTCTTGAGATATCGAAGAATGCGAAAAGCGGCTTGACGGTGAATTGTTGTAGGTGCTGAAACAAATTGACTCAGTTTGTTCACGCTAAAGGCAATGTCCAGTCTGGTGTTGGTCAAGTAGATGAGTCTTCCTATTAGGCGTCGGTATGAAGAGGATTCTGCAGCAGCTAGGAGATCACCTTGAGTACTTGAAAGTTGCGAAGAATGAACCATGGATGTTGGGACAGGTGCACAGTCAAGCATCCTTATCTCATGTAGGAGGTCCATGGTATACTTCTGTTGTGAAAGGTGAATACCAGTACTGCTGCGGGCTACTTCAAGTCCTAGAAAGAAAGTTAGGTCACCCAGATTTTTTATTTTGAAATGTTGATGCAACAGTGTAGTGATGTGAGTAATTTCCTCATAATTATTTCTAGTAAGGACGATGTCGTCAACATACACAAGAAGAGCAGTTATGTGAGTGTTTTGCGTTTTTATAAATAACGAATGATCAACAGCAGACAAAACATAACCATTAGTAAGTAAGAATTGAGATAGTTTGGCATATCATTGTCGACTTGCTTGGCGTAGGCCATAGAGCGAACGTTGCAGTTTGCAAACAATGTGTGGATTAGGGACATTAATTCCAGGAGGTGGCTTCATGTACACTTCTTCAAGAAGGTCTCCATGTAGAAAGGCGTTGTTAACATCCAGTTGTTTGAGAAACCATTTGTGTGATGCAGCAAGGGCGAGAAGCAGACGTAAGGTGGTCAGCTTTACAACTGGAGCAAAAGTATCGAGAAAGTCTAGCCCTTCAAGTTGCGCATATCCTTTTGCAACGAGATGTGCCTTGTAGTGTTCGATTGTACCGTCTGATCTATGCTTTACCTTGTACACCCAGCGACAACCAATGGCTTTCTTTCCCAAGGGAAGGGGTACCAGTGTCCAAGTGTTGTTTGCAGAGAGAGCAGTAAGTTCTTTTGCCACTGCTTCTTTCCAACAGTCATGTTTGGAAGCATCCTCATAATTTTGGGGTTCAGTTGAAGAAGAAAAAGAAGCAATAGTATGTTGAAAATTAGAAGATAGAGCATGATAGGACACAAAATTATTAACAGGGTATTTAGAACTTACAGTATGTGCATATGGCATGTCAGTATGAAAATCTGCAAGGTAGGTAGGAGTTCTCCTAACCCGAGTGGACCTCCGTGGCGAGTTATGTCCCGCAGTTTCAGTGGGAATCATGGTCTCAGTGGCAGTGTTGTTATTGTCAGAGAAAAAATCATAGGTGGAAACATAAGATTGAGGAACAGACAAAGATAAATTGTTGGGACCCTCATTATCATCATCTTTCATTTTATAAGGAAAGTGGTGTTCATAGAAAACAATATGTCTGGAGATCTTAATTTTATGATTTTGAAGATTAAGAAAAAGATAACCTTTAGTGTGTGGTTGAAAGCCAAGAAAAATACTAGATACAACCCTATCATCTAGTTTCTTTCTGTGAGAAGTAACAGTGCTAGAGTAGCAAAGATAACCAAAAACACGTAAAGATGAGATATCATACAAAGTACCATTTAATTTTTCATAAGGGGTCATGTTCTGCAGCAAAGGAGTAGGAATACAATTGATGAGAAGAACATCATGTAAAACAGCGAAATGCCAAAAAATAGAAGGTAAATTAGCTTGAAAAAGCAAAGCACGCGTTACATTAAGAATATGCTGATGTTTGCGTTTGCAATACCATTCTGTTCGGGTGTTTCTATACAAGTTTTTTTTGGTGAATAATGCCTTTTTAAGAAAACAAATTTGTCATAGCAAATTCAGCCCCATTATCAGAACGTATAATTTTGATAGTGGTTTGAAAGTGGTTTTCAACATAAGATAAAAAAAAAATAGTTATGTGATTTATGACTTCAGATTTTATGCGCATAGGAATCACCCAAGTATAGCGAGAAAAATCATCTACAATGGTTAAAAAATACCGAAAACCATGCATAAAAATAACAGAGCAAGGACCCCATATATCCATATGTAAAATCTCAAAAAATTTAGAAGTAATGGAATCACTTAAAGAAAACGAAAGTTTTATTTGCTTTACTCTATGGCAAGTATGACACAGATATGGTTTATGGGCAGAAATAAAAGAGTATCGAGATCTCAAAACATGCAATCGTTCATCAGAAAGATGTCCCAGTCTATTGTGCCACACATTAGTATCTTTCAAAACAGAATGAAAA
>Ga0123342_1007295_pt1 | contig 14682 bp, 17 predicted proteins | sample Turbeawhitnodule_FD_89960 | JGI IMG/M metagenome (GOLD analysis project Ga0123342, IMG submission 89960) | Root nodule microbial communities of legume samples collected from Mexico - Turtle bean Mexico white nodule | ecosystem: Host-associated > Plants > Roots > Nodule | place: Mexico: Nepantla...
TCCCTTGGTTACGGACCCCCCGATCACCGCTCTTGGCGATCGTCTCCCTGATCTCTCTGTCACCTGGTCCACGTGTCACCCTGCGAGTGGTCCACGTGGTCCTCTGCTGCTGACGTCATCGACTAGCGATGACCGATCGGATCAGGAGTAATCCCTTCTTTACTAACCTCAACTCTCCATCTTTATTTATACTGCTTTTTCTTGCACACTTTACAATTTGTTCTTATACTATTTTCCTGGCATGCTTGACTCACAACGCTTTTCTCTGGTGCAGACATGATACTAGGCGTGGAGAAACGGAAGAGGTTTGCCAAGGTCTTGTCCACTCGTGGCAAGGCCACTTCTGGTGGGGCTGGTGCCTCTACACCCCCAGCCCCTGATGCTCTTGCTGCCACCTTTCCAACTTCCCCTGCCCAAAACACACCAACACCTGCACCTGCTCAAACCACCCAAAACCCCCCCTTCTTTTCATACCATACCAACCCCTACTTCTCCACTTCCCATCGCGGCCATCCCCTTGGCCATGGTTGGGGCCTCATCTCCACCAGCCCCCCTAGACAAAGGCAAAGGGGTGGTGATTGTTCCCTCGAGCGACGAGGAGGATACTGTTGAGGGACCAGTCTTCAAAAGGAGGAGGACCACCACAGTGGCCAAATCCCACTCCACCTCCAACAAGGATGTTGAGTCTCTGAGGGAGCATCCTCCAAGTGTCTTCACAACTCCTAACTATAGAGCACTGGGAGAGGGAGCTGAAACTGCCCCTGAGCCCACTTCTGCACCAGCCCCAGAGCTTCCTCGGGTCGTCCAACACTTGTTGAATGGCTTCCAGCAAGTGCTCCCGGAAGGCTCAACTGACGAGGCCATGGAGGAGAGTGTTATTCGTTCCCTTGGGGGATACCTTTCACGCGTCAGCTCTTGGCGGCAACAAACTGAAACAAAGGCCACGGAGTACCAGGCTCTGGCAGATTAATTGGCCTTGCTGAAAGAACAAACAATCGACCAGGCTTGCCGCTGGTTCAACCAAGAGGCCGCTATCAAAGAGGCTCTGAAGGTGGCGCAAAAAGCTGAGGAAGCAGCTAACAAAAGGCTTCATGAAGCAGGCCAAAAATATACTGAACTTCTTGCCAAAGTAGTGCCCCTTCATGAAAAGATCGTTGAGCTGAAAGCAGCCGCCGATACTTCCAAAACCAGAATAACCACCCTTGAGGAGCGCTGTGTTTCTCAAGAGGTAAACCTGGGCAAGGTGGAGGTTGAACTTGCTGCCAAGAATGAAGCTTTTGATTTGATAAAGACTGAACTCACCACACAGCTAACAGAGAAAGATGAACTCACCAAGCAGCTTGCTGAGAAGGTTGAAGCCTTGGCGGATATGGAGAAAAAGCTGGTTTCCCAAGCTGAGGACTCTCAAAAGATTGAGAAAGAGCTCTTTGACGACGCTGTGAATGCTTTTGCTGCAGGGTTTGGGGAAGCTCTGTCTCAGGTGGTCTGCAAACACCCTGAGATGGACATCTCCAACTATGCCCCTACTAACCATGTTGTCGAGGGGAAAGTCGTGCCCCTGGAATTTTCCGAAGACGACTGACTTTCCTTTTCTTTGTAACTTTAAAACTTTGTTATCTACTCTTCACATTCTGAATGACCTTCATCTTCTAACTTTAAAGATTTACTTCTACTTGCCTCTATTTACTGCTTCAAAGATGTTTCTGCTTGTTTACCTTTGATTTACTTCGCTTTAGCTTACTTTCTTTCTCGAACTATAGGTAGTACGCGCTCTTCCTCTTATCTTTCTTACTAATTCGAACGTGCATACCTTTCGCTTGATCCCTGCCTCTTCCAAATTCATAGGAATCTCTTATCTTGATCTTCATTTAACCCTCGTGGCCCTGAGGCGCCTACCCTCGAAGGTGTTACTGGCCTCGACATCGCTCAAAGGTGAAGGAGGACTTATCTTGGCCGAAGCCTACTTACTCGTACTTGGTGCCCACAATCAAGGAGAGACCTGCTAAAAACAAAATCGTTTCGTCCTCAGTGTGTCTAGACACTGGGACAAAGTTACACTTGGTGCCCATGCCCGAGGAGAGGCCTATTGAAGCAGTGTTGTACCGTCCCCGGTGTGTCTAAAACCAAGGCAACTAGTCCTTATCTCTCGCACTTGGTGCCCACGCCCGAGGAGAGGCCTGCTAGGAAGGAGTGTCGTTTCGTCCTCAGTGTGTCTAAAACACCAAGGCGGTTAGTGTACTTGGTGCCCACGCCTGAGGAGAGACCTGCTAAAAGTAGTGTCGTATGGTCCCCGGTGTGTCTAAACACCAAGATGAAGGTTTCCCGAAGGGACTTGGCGTTTACGCCCAAGGAGAAGGTTTCCCGAAGGATGGCGCTTCTCCTATCTGGCGTGTATCTGCACCAAGGCACATGGCTCTCCACTTCTCCGAACTTCCTTTCTGCCTGATGCCCACGCTCGAAGTAGGCGCCCCCGCCACTTCCTTGCGAGGTGTCTAAACATCAGGGTGACCGGGGGCTTGTCGCTCTCACCTGGGGAGGAGGCGTCCCGAAGGAATCCGTTAACTCCTGCCCAGGGATAAGATGCCCGGATTTTAACTGGGTTGTGCTTACCTTACCGGGGGCTTGTCACTCTCACCTGGGGAGGAGGCGTCCCGAAGGAATCCGTTAACTCCTACCCAGGGACAAGACGCCCAGATTTTAACTGGGTTATACTTACCTTACCGGGGGCTTGTCGCTCTCACCTGGGGAGGAGGCGTCCTGAAGGAATCCGTTAACTCCTTCCCAGGGACAAGACACCCAGATTTTAACTGGGGTATACTTACCTTTCGCACTTGACGTCCATGCCCGAAGAGTGCGCCCCCCGCCACTCCCCTTCAGGGTGTCTAAACGTTCGAGGCGGTTTGCTCGCTTGGTGCCCACACCCAGAGGAGATATCTGCATCACTCATGCTGAGGTGTCTAAACACCAAGGTGACGATTTTGTTTCGCACTGAACCGTGTCATTCCTTCTCAGCGTTTCTTTACATCGTAATAAGGAAAAGTTAAGACAATGTATGCTTAAACTGATTTTTACTTGGGTGACCTCATTAAAAAACCCCCGAAAGGGAAAAAGAGTGTCCCCTTAACTGTACACTGTATAGAGTTTTTAACTGAAATAAAACTTCAAGTTTGTCGCATTCCAAGTGCGCGGGATGGGGCCTCCCTCCAGAGTTTCAAGCTTATACAACCCGTTCCCCCGAGCCTCGGTTACTCTGAAGGGCCCGGTCCACTTAGGGGACAGTTTGTTTTCCAACTCATATTGATGAGCCTTCCGCATGACCAAGTCACTCACTTGGAACTGCCGAGGCTTCACCTTGGAACTATACTGATGCTCTACTCTTATCTTCACGGCCTCAGCCTTTATTCTTGCTTCTTCTCTGGCTTCGTCCAACAGATCTAGATTTACCTTCCTCTCCTCGTTGGACTCTTCAGCCACAAAACTCGGGAAGCGCGGTGAGCTCTCGTGAATCTCTACTGGGATCATGGCATCCGATCCGTATACCAAGCTGAACGGTGTCTCCATGGTGGAAGTCTGGGGCGTGGTGTGGTAGGCCCATACTATCCTGGGCACCTCCTCCTCCCAAGCTCCTTTGGCCTTCTCAAGCCTCCTTTTCAACCCCCTCAGCAAGATTCTGTTGGCGGACTCCACCTGTTCGTTCGTCTGGGGAGTTCGACTAATGCGAACACTTGCTTGATGCCTACCTCAGTACACAGCTTGCCCAGCTACTGGCTTGCAAACTAAGTACCATTATCCGAGACAAGGTGCCTAGGTACACCGAAGCGACACACAATGTTCTTCCAGACAAAGTGTTGTACCTTGTGTGCGGTGATCTGCTCCACTGGCTCTGTTTCTATCCATTTTGTGAAGTACTCAATAACAACTATCAAGTACTTCATCTGCCTTACTTCTAATGGGAAGGGCCCCAAAATGTCAATCCCCCATGTGTGGAAAGGCCATGGGCTGTAAATTGACCTCAGCTCTTCCGGGGGCGCCTTGTGCCAGTCGGCATGCAATTGGCACTGCTTGCACTGCTGGGCGTACCTTACGTAGTCCTCCCTCACTGTTGGCCAGTAGAAGCCTGCACGCACCACCTTGGACGCCAAAGACCTTCCTTCTACGTGGCTCCCACAAATTCCTTCATGGAGTTCAGACATTATCCTCGTGCACTCATCTCCGCTTACGCATGTCAAGATCGAGTGCGTGAACCCGTGTTTGAACAGTGCTCCATCCACGAGGGTACCACGCGGAATTTCTCTTTATCTTCTTGCCCTCTTCGGGCTCTGCTGGGAGGATCCCATCCGCAATGTAGCGCCTATAGGGCGTCATCCACGTGTCCCCTTCTTCCAGGACGCACACCTGCATGGGGTCCTCCTCTTTTGGCGAGGCCGGGTAGACACTTATACTGGGGGCCCTCGCCGTGTCCTGAATCAAGGACCGATGGCTCCTCGGCCTTCCCTTGAACGCACTGATCTGAAGGACGTCCACCCTGTTATCCGCCACAAATGTTCGCGGCGTTTTGAGGGTTTCCTGGATGACCGTCCTCTGCCTTCCCCCCTTGCTTGAGCTGGCCAGCTTGGCGAGCAGGTCAGCACGGGCATTCTACTCTCTTGGGACGTGGACCAACTCGAACGCCACGAACGCCCCTTTCAGCACTTGGACATACCTCAAATATGCAGCCATCTGCCGGTCTTTGGCTTGGTACTCCCCGGTCACCTGCCCCGTGACCAGCTGCGAATCACTCTTGGCCAACACGCTCCGCCCACCCATCTCTTTGGCTAAGAGCATCCCAGCTATTAGGGTCTTGTACTCTGCTTGATTATTACTTGCTTTGAACGCAAACCTCAAGGCCTGCTCGATCAGCAAACCGTTTGGCCCCTCCAGGACCACGCCGGCTCCACTCCCTTGCTGATTTGAGGACCCACCCACTGGGAGCCAACCTCTTCCTCTTGTTGTGTGCTTCCTGGCGAGAGCACCGCCAGGAAGTCCGCGTACACTTGTCCCTTGATGGACCCCCTGGGCTCATACAGAATATCAAACTCAGATAGCTCCATCGCCTAACGGACCATCCTCCCTGCGACATCTGGCTTTTGTAACACCTTCTAGATGGGGAGGTCCGTCATTACCACCACCGTAAAGCTTTGGAAGTAGTGACGGAGCCTCCTGGCCGAGAACACCACCGCCAGAGCCGCCTTCTCTAAAGATTGATACCTCGCCTCCGGCCCTTGCAAGACCTTGCTTACGAAGTATTTAGGTTGCTAGGTCTGGTCCTACTCCTGAACCAGCACAGCATTGATCGCCCACTCGGTCACCGCAAAGTATAACCGGAGGGGCACGCCTGTTCGTGGTTTACAAAGCACGGGAGGAGCCGCCAGATACTCCTTGAGCTTGAGGAAGTCCACACGAACCTACTGTTTCTTTTTAAGCACTGGAAGTAAGGGTGCCCCTTGTCTCCTCCAGCGGACACGAACTTGGACAGAGCGGCCATCCGCCCCGTCAATTGCTGCACCTCCTTCACCGCCCGAGGCGGGACTCCTCATTGCCAGAATCACCACATACTTGTCGGGGTTCGCCTCTATCCCCCGTTCAGTGAGGAGAAAACCCAAAAACTTACACGCCTCGACCCCAAAGATACACTTCTCAGGGTTCAGCTTCAGGCGGTACTTGCCTATTGTGGCGAACAACTCTTCCAGATCAGTTGTGTGCCGCCCCCGCTCTTGGGAGGTCACCACCATGTCGTCTACGTAGGCCTGCACATTTCTACCCAACATGGGTGCAAGGACCTTATCCATCAATCTCTGATAGGTGGCGCCTGCATTCTTCAACCCAAACGGCATTACCTTGTAGCAATAACAGCACGTCTCGGTCATGAACGTCGTTTTGCACTCGTCGCGGGGTTGCATCTTGATCTGGTTGTACCCCGAAAACGCATCCAGAAAGCTCAGCATCTTGCAGCCCAAGGCGCTGTCCACCAACGCGTCGATGCTGGGCAGGGGATACAAATCCTTGGGGCACGTCTTATTCAAGTCAGTGAAGTCCACACACATCCTCCACTTTTCGTTTGCCTTCTTCACTAACACCACGTTGGCCAACCACTCAGGGTATTGGATCTCCCTGATGTGGTCGGCGCTCAGCAGCTTTCTGGTCTCTTCCTGCATGACGAGGCGCCTTTCCTCGTTGAACTTCCTCTTCCTCTGTCGCACAGGGCGGACCTTAGGGTCCATGGTGAGATGGTAGCATAAAAAATTTGGGTCGATATCGGGCATGTCCGAGGCGGACCATGCAAAGACGTCCAGCATGAGATTACTGCCGCCACCTGGTCCTGCTCTTCCTGACCCAGCAGTCGTCCCAGTTTAAAGGTCTTCCCACCAATCCGCCTCTCCACCACGTTCTCGACCGGCTCGGGACGCCTATCCCGAGAGTTCTCCGCGCGAGCTACACCCTCGAGGCCTTGCCTTCTAGATGCTTCCTCAGTAGGCGCTTCCCCCATGGGCAATGCCACCCCGGGCATCTCCTCCATGGGCGTCTCCTCCACGGGTACCGCCCCCGCGGGCGCCTCCTCCACGGGCACTGCTTCCGCGGGCGTCTCCTCCACGGGCTCTACCTCCATGGGCGTATCCGCGCTGGGTGGGCACTCCACCACCATAAACACGCCTCTCTTTATTTTTAGGCTATTTTCATAGCACTTTTTCGCTTCCTGCTGATCGGACTTGATCACGATCACTCTGCCACTGAGATAAGGCAGTTTCAGCTTCATGTGCCGTGTGGACGACACCCCCATCAATCTGTTCAAGGCTGGCCTCCCCAGCAGAATGTTGTACGCCGAATTGGCATTCACAACTAGATACCTTATGTTCTCAGTGCGCGACGCGGTACCATCCGTGAAAGTCGTCCTCAGCTCTAGATAGTCGCGCACCTCCACTTGGTCCTCCACTTGGTCCCCTACGAAGCCATACAAGCACCCTGTATATGGCCTCAGCAGATCAGGGGACATCTATAACTTATTGAACGTGGACCAGAACATTACATCCGCAGAGCTGCCCTGGTTCACGAGCACGCGGTGCACCTTCCTCCCAGTAGTTACGACTGAAATCACCACAGGGTCATTATCGTGGGGGACGACGTCGTGAAGATTAGCCCTCGTGAACGCAAGGTCGATGTCCAACGAATCATCCGCCCCCTGCTCAGCCACCGAATTCACTGACCGCACATACCTCTTGCGCTGAGAGGCAGTGCATCCTCCGCCTAAAAAACCACCAGAAATGGTGTGAACCTCCCCATGGATAGGCATCTCATGAGCCTGATCTTCTACCGGTACCGCCAAGGCCGCAGCTGCGGATGACCCCACCAGATAGTCATTCAAGAACCCGCTCTTGACTAACTCGTCCAACTGATGGCCCAGAGCCAAGCAGTTGTTGATCTGATGCCCAAACGCTTGATGGAACTCACACCACGCGTCCTTGTATGGTCCCAACACCTTATCTATCTTCAGAGAAACCCTTAACATATCTGCTATGTTGAGCACAACAATGAGGTCCTTCAACTCCACCACAAAGTCGTGCCTGACTGGCCTGTTCTCCCCTGAGTGCCCCCTCGCCAGGGGCTTCCTCGCCTCGTAAGGGGGCTTCCTCTCTTCGTAGGGGCGCTTCCTCTCCTGGCCTCTCCTCCCTGTCACGGCTTCATTCACCCTGGCGGGTTGTGCATGCGACTATGCTCTAAGGCGTGCGGGTGCGACACTTGCACGTTTCTCGCACACCTCACCTTCCGTTGTGATGTGCTCCACCGCGCGACACTTGATTTCTGCAAAAGTTCTGGGGCGATTCCTAATGATTGACTCGCAGAATGGCCCAGGACAGATCCCCTTCCTGAATGCATACACGATCATTGGCTCTTCCGTGGTTCCAACCTTCACCACCTGCGCCCAAAAACGGTTGATGTATTCTTTCAACGTCTCCCCTGATACTGCTTCACATCGAAGAGGTCATACGACACCGGCGGGGGAGCCCGGTTCGCGATGTACTACTCCCTGAACAGCTGTGAAAGCTGCGCAAAGGAGGTCACGTGACCATCTGGAAGGCTAATAAACCAGTCCATTGCCATACCTGTCAACGTGCTCATGAAGAGCTTGCACCTCACGGCGTCAGAACCGCCGACAAGCATCATCTACGTGTGGAACACAGTGAGGTGCGCCTCTAGATCTTCCATTCCTGTGAACGTCACCTTAGGACGTACAAACGTGTGGGGGATCACTACCTCCATGATATACTGCGAGAAAGGCATGGGAAACTCCCTGGGCGGTGTAAAACACTCACGATCCTCTGTTTCGCGATTCCCAGGGTGGTTGCGCATCCCGCGGCGCAAATCTTCGTTCGCGCGGCAGAACTCTTCATTTCTCGCCTGCGACGCCGCAAGATCCAGCTGAATGCGTTCTTGCTTTGCTTTCGACGCCGCCATCACCTCTTGAAGGCCTTGCATCACCTGCATGACCTGCTGCAAGGTCATGCCATCACTCTCTGCGCGCATTGTTGAACTCTGCCTCGTAGTCCTCATTCTTCATGGTTTCTTGGAGAATCTTGAACTGTTTCTGCAGATCTTAGAACTTTCTTCGATGGAACTAAACGAATCTTGAAGATTATCGATGAGTCTTGCAAGAATCTTGAAAAACTTCCACGAACCTCGCTGTCGCTACTGAAACTCGAACTTCTTGCGGTGGGACTGTTGTTTTAGATCAGGCCCCACGGTGGGCGCCAAATGTTCCTGCCGGTTGACCAGATTGTTCTTCATGCGTAGCTTCAAGCTGCGTATCAAGGACTCATTCGTCTTCGTTCCAAATCTTCACCCTTCGCCGTCGTGAATACCTGAAATAGAGAGAACAAAGGGCGCCCTCGCGGCCGTTTGCACTCTGACGCTCAAGTCAGTACTGGCAGAAAACACCGTGCACCTCCGTATCAAAACACCACAGACACTGTGTTCAGAAGGTGCGTAACTGAATTCTAACTATTTTCTCTCTTGTTCTCAAGTCACTCGTGCGTACAGTGTGTAAGCGCAAATGACTCAAAACATGTCAAAAGTGTAAAAGGTGCAAAGGTACCTTAGTCTGCTGACAACGAAAGCTTATATACCTTTCCAGTGCTTTTGCCACGTGTCTCCTTCTGACTTAAGCGTAACTTTGCGCGGGTGGCCTTACGACGCTGTAACCCAACTTAGGGTAATCCCAGCGTGTAAATCTCCCTTCTCGAAGTGCATCTGGCGCAGGGGGTGACTACCTAGGTGTCAACTCATGCGCCCCAGCTTCTTAGTCACTCGCCCTGCGAGTATTTCTGCCCTCCTCACGTACCATACATGCAGATTACCCCCTGGGATGTGGTCCTTTCAAGGGCCGTATCTGTCCCAGTGGTTTTCTAACGGTGGCGCGTACTGCCGCGTTCCCATGCCTCATGCACAGATACTTCGTGAGTTGGGTCTCTCCCTGCTGGTACTGGGGGTGTGGCTTGGAAACCACTTTTCTCTTCTATTATTACTCTTTCGGGGTACCGAGGCCCGAGACCTCCACGCCCCTACCGTGCCGCCCCCTCCACGGTCACTCTCACCCGTGGGTATCGGGGGGGTGGCACCACCCAGCTGTAAGCACTTCTTGGCCCAAACCCAGTCAACGCCCGAGGCCGGTCAAAGCCCGAGGCCAATCAACGCCTGAGGTCGGTCAATGCCCGAGGCCGGTCAACGCTCGAGGCCTGGTCGACCTCCCTTCTCACCTCATTGCGTCCCTGATGGGTCCTACCAAGTGTTGACCTTGGTCAACGCCCGAGGACGGGTCGGTACAATGACTAAATTGACTTGAATGATATGGTGTTAACTATGTTTACATATCCAAAAATCATCTTAAATGACATAATGCTAACTAAATATCCTCGTTGACATCAAAATTCCCTTTATTTAAGAGAATCATGTGGAAAGGCCCCTTGGCGAATAACCTTGTTAAATCTTTCTCATGTTGGTCGAGAACATGTTGTTGTGCCTTCAAGAATTTCTCATCTTCCTTTTATGTCCTCTCCTGCTTGGTGTGATGAGAGAGGATGATATAAGTTAGGGTCATGCCAAGACAACTGACTATCAATCATTTGAGCACACTATTTCCAACTCCTTGTTCTTGTTAGTGAAGAAAGTGTTAACATTTGTAACATCTTTCAAGGAACTTCTACAATTATCATACTTGTTTATTAGCTTTTCCACCTCTACCAAGGCACCATCTTCCACCATTTAAAAGCCCATTCTTTCCCCATAACTCCACAAAGGTACTTAGTAATTCTTGGGGAGGGTCGATATGTAAAGCTCTATTTGTTGGATGAACTTAATGAAAAACTAATTTTTTTATAGCTAAAGGTTTCAACCAAGGAAACCACTTGTTGAGGAACTTGTTTCAGTCTCAATAGGATTATGAAACCTTTTCAACGACCTAAGAGAGAGTGACTTATCAAAATGATGTTTTTAGGAAGACCTCCTCTTTTTGTGCCTCTGGTTGTGCGGAGGATGTAAATTTTTTGGAACCAAGACGTTCCTTCCTCAAACTTATTCTTCTTCTTTTCGACAATAACAATGAGATACTTCATTTTAAGTTTCTTGAAGTAATATTTGTTTTTGGATTTGTGATAGCCATGATATCTACAATAAAGAGAAAAAGAACTAAATTAAAATCATCAAAACAAGTAAAATTAATAAGAAGGAAACATATTGTCATGTTCTTATCAACAATGAGAAGTTTTCAATGAAGTTTACCTAATATCCACAACGCCTCAAATCCCTCATTCAACAACCTCAAGCACATATGATACCTAACGAGATTTTTTTATCAATAAATTAAGAACTTGATTTTTTTCACCATCATAAAAATATTGACAAGCATAAATAAATAAAATCTTATTTCATGAGTCCTCTCGACAATAAAAAATATTGTCAGTGGCATAACACCAAGAATTTTTTTCTCTAGAATACACACGATATAATTTTCAAAAATATTATTTGACATAAGATATATCCACCAATTAATGTAAGTCATCCTTAATATGCTTCAAAGACTTCCTTTTTTTTCAAATTAGGACATAGATCTTTAGTGTCATTTGGGTTTGAACTTTGATCATTAGATTCCTTACAAAATAAACCACAGGTCTTTAGCTATCCACTATATTTGCATCACTCTACTTCAAACAATTAATCCTAAAAACTCATCAAACCTAAATAACCTTCAAAAACTCAAGAAGAAAACAAACTTACTTGATGCTAAACAACGAACAAAAACTTCTCTAATACTATAAAAGTGAAAATTACTCAAATAAAAGGTTACAAAATGAACAAGGATTGAAAACTACTAATTAACTATTAACTATAAAATAAAATTTATTTAAAAAAAATATACATGAAAGTTAGAGATCTTCTCAACTATTAAAACAAGGATAAATCATAATCTTTATCAAGTATCTGGACTTTTGTAATAAATAGAAAAATGATATCTTAATTAATTTATATATATATATCATATTTTAAGTTATTATTATTATTATTTAAATTTGCAATCTTATTATTATAATCCTTTTACAATTTTGTTTACTTTAAGTCTATAAAACTTTTGAGTTGTTATCATTCAATTCTATGTAAATTCCAATTCCCATATTCTAAATAATTGAAAAAATAAAAATAAAATTACATTCAAAAGTTAACAAAATATTAATAAAAAGGTGTGGTTCAGCATTCTAATAATTATGTGTGATGCTCGACAAGAAACCAATAAAAAGAAAAAAAAAATCAATACTTTATAAAGAATATATTTAATACTATCTCCATGTGGTCCTCTTATATGTTTTTATGTGAGTTGGACACCCACTCCAGCCATTCAAGTTCATTCATAAAAGGCTGCCACCCTCTATATATATATTTTAAATCATTTGAAAACCATCACCTTAGATAACACGTAAAAAAACATTGTTATTTTTTAAGATTCTAAATATAATTATTTTAATTATTTTAATATACTATCTTTTATATATTGTAAATATATATATATATATATATATATATATATATTTAAATCATTCGAAAACCATCACGTTAGATAACACGTAAAAAAACATTGTTATTTTTGAAGATTCTAAATATAATTATTTTAATTTTTTTAATATACTATCTTTTATATATTGTAATAATAATTAATTAATAAATATTACAAGAAAACTATTAAAAAAATAATATTAATTATTATATTGATTAATTTAAATATTATTTTAAAAAATAAAATAATTCTTTATTTAAAATAACTTTTAAAGAATAATATTTAATTAATTATCTAAATTTCAACTATTAATTACTTTAAATTCTAAAATTAATAGTAAAAACATGAGTAGTTAAAACATGAGTATGAGTAGTTAGTTAAATATTAATATAAATAATTAGTTTTTTTTATTTTTAAAATTAATTTTTTTTAATAATTTTCCTATTCAGATAAATTTATTTGAATTTACAATGTCATAACTTTTAAATTTTATTTTCCAAAATTGTTATAAAATTAATTAGGTTAAATAATTATAATATTTAATAATATTGCTGAATATACATTTTCACTTATGAGAATCACTTGAATTATTAATAATGTAAGGAATGCATTCATGTTCACTTTTATATAAGATAGATGAACTATTGTCAATAAACTTAACAAAATATAAAAATTATTACTAAATAATATATTGAAAAACCAGTTATTTTCTTGATAGTTACGGGTGTATTTATTATTTGAAAACAATAGTTAATAAATAATTTATTTTTCTGTAATAAGATAAGATTGTACTCTGATACAGGAATTGACAACTCACTGTTAAGAGCTGCTGCACGCACAGAAGATTCCTTTCCACTCTCTCTATCTTATAATCTGATCGTACCATACAGAGTTTTTTATTTTACCCTTTTTTATATTTATTTTATTTATTCTTATTTTTTTTCTTTTATGTGGCACAGTCTATTAGATTTTAATACCTAAATTTTATAAAAATATAACATAAAATTTATAATTTTGGAAATAAAAAAATAATTTTCATCTTAAAAAAAAATTCTATAAAAATGTTAAAATAAGAATTTTATATTTAAAAAAAATATCATAAAATTTTAGAAGTAAATAAATCATATAGTAAGACTTATAAAAAATAAATTAAAATATAATATTGCAATGCAATTGTTTTAATAAAGATGACCTTACGTCACTTAAAAAATATATTAAAAAAATCTCTAAATTAGTTAAAAACTAAATTATTTAGTACTCTGATATTATTGTTAATATTTTAAACTTACAATCCTTTTTCTTATCTAATTTTAGATTTATAATAAATTATTTTTAAATGTATTTTTAATATTTTTAAAATACAAACCAATGTCCACTTTCTATTTGATGAGATATCTTCCCTAACAAACAAGAGAATTTATATTGCCAAGATATATTTATTTAAACAAGACAAAATCTCTTATGACGCTTGGCCTTTTTTAGCGTGAGAATATTATTTCATATATTTATTAAATTTTTCATATAGTAAGGTTATATTTGTTAAAATAGACTAGTATCTTAAGACTAAAAATCTAATTAAAAGTTATTAAATTAAAAAAAAATTGTAAAATTATTTATTGAAATAGTTAGTAAGTATAAAATAATAAAAATAGACCTGCTTATTCAACATTTTTGTGCACAATTGCAGAAAATTAAATATTTAGTAATAATAATTTTTATTTTTTTTAATTATTTTTGAACCCTCATAAATTTTAATTAAAAATTAATTATTTAGTTTTTTTTTTTAATTTTTTCTTTTCAACATTTTATACAATAATGATTCGATGTACCTAGACTAAAACCAGTCTCTGGTTAAAGAAAACGTGTCATAATTTTTTGCAATAGAGTAGTTTCGTACAGATTTTCAACCACTAAAGAAAAAGTTTTGGGACACATTTTCAGTCTCTCCTAATCCTAGGATATCCTTTATTTTTCATTCACCACATTTATTAATGTCACTCTTACAGTAGATGTGACTATAATTCATTTATTTTATTTTAAATATACTTACAAAATATATATATATATATATATTTATATATATAAATTCATAGTAATATAAATTTATGAACAATCAATATATTATTAAATTTTTATAAATAAATAAATTATATTTATTTTTGTTTTCAAACAAGTTAGAACCAAGAGAACGATTTGAGCACTCTTTCGGTTGGTTAGTCAGTCCGAACCTTGTTCTTTCCTTTCAATTGAACTCTCACATTTTTGCTTTTTCACCCCTCCTCTTCGCTCATTCCAAACTCAGATGGTACCTGCAAAAGATACTTCGACGCTCAAGTCATACTTAAGCATTGTTGAACCTTGTGGTGTTCAAGTTTTGAAGAATCCAAATCCTTTGAAGGATGTTGAAGTCTCTGCTATGCTTGATGTTGTTGTGCTGGTTTAAGCTTTGTTCTGGGGTATTTTATATGTTGTAATTCATCCTGTGATTAAATCTAAAGCATTAGCATTCTCAATCTTTGTGAAAGTAAAATGTTTTCAAACTAAGTTAAAACAATCGATTGTTTTGTCGAAACAACCGATTGTTTATACTTAGGTGTTTTGAGAAA
>Ga0123342_1007296_pt1 | contig 14680 bp, 16 predicted proteins | sample Turbeawhitnodule_FD_89960 | JGI IMG/M metagenome (GOLD analysis project Ga0123342, IMG submission 89960) | Root nodule microbial communities of legume samples collected from Mexico - Turtle bean Mexico white nodule | ecosystem: Host-associated > Plants > Roots > Nodule | place: Mexico: Nepantla...
ACAATGAGAACTAACTAAGAAACCAAAGTTTAAGATAAGGAAGACTCTCAATCATGCGTTCAAGTACAACCTCTCACAAAAACTAGTTTTCCAGAAGATTAGACAATAAAAACAACTGCTATAGAAAAATAAAAATCGAAACTTTTATTGAACAAAACCTCAGAACTCAATGTGAAATTACAAAGGAATCAACCAAAAAGGTTTAGCCTTCCATGCAGAGGCAAAACAAAAGAATTACAAAGAAGAAAATAAACTAAGAAAACCCCATGAAGCTCTCTCCTTTCTCCTTGATGCTTGTGTCCTTTTATAGGCTTTTCTACTCCAAGGATCTTGGGAAAATATTGCATTTTAGATTTTGTAAATAGTTTCCACTTTCCATAATTCTTTTTATTTTGCAGAAGATTTGCTTCCAATTCTGTTTCTGGGATCTTGTAGCTTTTATTTTCTCTTTCTTCTCCTTAGAATTTGTTTTCTGTTTTGATTCAAATAAGCAACTTGGACTTTTGCATATTTGGCCCATTCACAAAGATAGATGCTTCACATCATTTACCCTAAAAACACAAAATTACCAAAGATAATAGTTAAGGCCCAAATAAACCCAATTATAAGAATATTAATTAAAACAACGGATTTATTTATTATTATAGTCCAATAATATATGATTAAAACTATTGAGTGTGAATAAATATATGCTCATCAGGGACCAAAGGAACTCTCAATTGAACAAGCCATCAGGTTCGCGTTCAAGGCGAGCAACAATCAAACTGAGTATGAAATCTTGATAGCGGGGATGTTGTTGGCCAAGGAGTTGGGAGCTTAGAGCTTGTTGGTAAAAAGTGATTCATTGCTCGTAACCAGTAATGTCACGGGTTAGTATCAGGCTAAGGACCCGTAGTTAGCGTCATATCTCAGATATGTAAAAACTTTATGTGAGGCTTTCTCTGCTTTTGATCTCGTCCATGTCCCTAGAGAACAAAAATTTTGAGCAGACCTTTTGTCCAAGTTAGCCAGCTCAGAAAAGAGAGGTCGGTAGAGATCGGTAATCCAAGAGACCTTGAAGTCGCCCATGACAACTACAAAAGGGTTGTTAGGGGTAGATCACCTGGAGGTTCTGCAAATAAATCCAGTTCAAGGGAGAAGTCATCGTTCGATGGTCCGGGAAATGTTGAAGGTCCTGAGAATAACTCTTTGTGAAGATCTCGAAGAGGAATGTTCCGAGGTTATGCAAGTCATGGTTGAGGAGACTTGGTTGACCCCGTACAAATGGTACCTCGCCGATGGAATGCTGTCTCCTGAGCCCGCAGAAAATTTTCAAGAGAAACTCAAGAAGGTATACCCTGATAGATGGGGACTTATATCGTTATGGTTATCCTCACCCACTCCTCGCCTGTGTCAACGGCGACCGATGCACCCAAATAATGTCCAAGCTTCATGAGTGCATTTGTGGTAGTCACATTGGTGGAAGATTTCTCTCACTGAAGCTGATTCGAGCAGGGTACTACTGGCCAACAATGAAGGAAGACTGCAAGAAACATGTTTTGCGATGCGAGCAATGTCAAAAGCACGTTGACTGGCACTATGTGCCAGCTGAGGAATCACGATCGATATGCAGCCCATGGCCTTTTCATACGTGAGGTATAAATATCTTGGATCCTTTCCTTTTGGCCATATGCCAGATGAAGTACCTCCTCATTGCTATTGAGTATTTTACCAAGTGGATTGAAGTTGAGCTAGTTGCACAAATCATGGCTCACAGAGTTCAACATTTTTTGTGGAAGAATATTGTGTGTCGATTTGGGATTTTGAGGCGTCTAATATCTGACAATGGAACCCAGCTTCCTAGTCAGCAACTGGGAAAACTGTGTACGAAACTCGAGATAAAGCAGATCTTCGGCTCAGTGGAACACCCACAAACGAATGGGCAAGCTGAGTTGGCAATAGGTCCTGTTGAGGCGATTAAAGAGAAGATTAGAGAAAGTGAAGGGGAATTGGCCAGAAGAAGTTCCAAGAATCTTATGGTCTTATCACTTCACCCCGCAATCGACGAAGAAGGAGACACCATTTAGTTTGGTATATGGATTAGATGCCATGATACAAGTTGAGATACAGGAAAATTCTCCTAGGTTCCAAAGTGTTGTCGTTGAAGAATCTAATGAAGGAAGAAAGGTGAATCTCGATTTGCTAGACGAGGTACGGGATTATGCCTGTATAAACTCAGAAGCTTTAAAGAGAAGAGTGGAACTACAAGACTAAGACGAAGCCTTGATAGTTTAAGGTTGTCGACTTAGTGATGCAGAAGGTCCACCTTACCAGATTGAGAACAAACTGTCTCCAAAATGGACCGACCCGTTTCGAGTAACCGAGGCATTGGGAAACGTTGCATATAAATTGGAAACTTTGGAGGATGGAGCTATCCCACGAACGTGGAATGCATCAAATCTCAAGTTATATTTCAATTAAGGTGCATATGTATTTCTTTTCCTTTGAATACTGTGTTTTTGTTTGAGATGACACTCTTTTTCCTTTTCAGGGGATTTTTAATGAGGTCATCGATAATAAATTTTTTATTTGGAAATACTTGAGATGAGTAAATGTTACTTAGTTGAATCATCTGATTATACACATAGTAAGTCGGGCTAACTCGGTGTGTGCACGATCACCCGAGTCTAGGCGCTCTGTGAGATAAATAAATAGTTGAAACATCTGATTATACACATGGTAAGTCGAGCTAACTCGGTGTGTGAACGATCACCCGAGTCTAGGCGCTTTGTGAGATGAATAAATGCTAAATAGTTTAATCATTCGACCATGTGCATGGTAAGTCGGGCTAGCTCAGTCTGTGAACGATTATCTCAGTAGGCTCTCTGCGAAGTCAAATTCATAGAAGTCATGATAGCTGACTTTTAGGCAGATTTGTGAAACAAAGGTATACAAGTCGAAATTGAGTACAAGTTCGCTTTGCGCACAGGAATATTGTACATCGGAGGGTTAATTCTCTGATTAAGTGAGAATTCCATAGTTTTTCATGCTTATTTATGTCTAAGTAGGTTAGATTTTCGTTATACTTATTGCTTCATGCACAGTGTCTAGAGATGAGTTAATATAAGTAATAAAGTACTCGCGTATGTATAATAAGTAAAGGCATTTGCAGTAATGTAGGATAAAATTTCCATAGCTGTATAATAATGTTTGAGAGTACCGGAGATACCAGGAGAGTTAAACTTTGAAAGGTTTCATATTGTTTAGTGTTGAAAGCAATAAGAAAGCTAAAATTAAATAAAGTTTATAATCCATAACTGTTCAAGTTATTCCACCGTTAGTTGGCCGTCAACCATGGTTTTACCCGGGTCGAGCGCTGAGAGATCCATGGAAGAGTGCACAATTGCAGCTTGCTCCAGGGCGACCTCAAATCCTACGACGTAGGATTGAACGACATCTTGCTTGAAGGAGTTTTTTTGCCTTGAGAAGGTCTTCATCTTTGCGGGTCAACTCCCCCTTTAGCTTGTCAACTTCGGCCAAGAGTTTGTTCCTTTCATCAGCCAGGCTTGTTGCCTCTTGAGCTTGGTTTGCGGCCTCCTGAGTCTTCTCTGCTCGAATTTGTTCAGCTTCTTAGATTAAACCATTCAAATGCTTGAGCTCAACTTAAAGGCGTTCTACCTCTTTGCGAAGCTCCTCATTCTCCTGGATTCTCTGATCCTCAGCTTCTCTCTGATCTCACTTTAAATTCCACCAGACAAGCCATAACGAAAGCTTGCCCAAATTTCTTCAAGGTCTCACAACGAAGATGAGCTTCATCATGACCCATGAGTCTGCCCTTGTCACCACTAGACAGGAAGAAGGGCTGGAATGTCGAAGTCTGGATCCCACAAGCTTTTTTCTCTCGAGCTTTCGACGTCGCACTCTGGGATAGTGAGGACTTCATTGTGCGAAGCTCCGCCGTCAAAGCGTGAGTGCTCGGTAGGGAGATTAGTCGCTGGTCTTTTCCTCTTAAAGACGAGCCCTAAAGTGGTCTGCTCGTCTTGATAAATTGGACTTTGGGTAACTACGACAAGGGTATTCCTCTTTGCTAAAGCATTCTTAGGTAGGCTAGCAGTTGCCCTCATCTTTCGGGTGAGTTCAGCCAGCTCAGCCTTGCTAATGTTCGAAAGCATTTTATCTGCAGAGAAAGGAAAAAGGATTAGAACAAATGATATAAGTTTTTCTTGTCAAAGCAAGGAAAGAAGAGAGTACCAGTGTAAGCTTTCAAAGCATCGGGAAGGTATTCCTTGTTTAATGAGGTGGAGGTGTCGAAAATGACTTTCAATCTTGTCAGGAATTCGAAGATGCCTCAGTCGTTTGGGGATAGATCTTCTAAGCACCAAGCACTTTGGAATTTGGGTTCAGGTGTCTAATACAAGGGAAAGTCGTCCAGTAGGGACGAATCTCCTTTTAAAGCTCAAACTTTTAGGAATCAGCCTTTGATGTTTTTATAAGACGACTAGAAGAGGGTGAGAAAACCTCTTCCAGGGGCTCCATTCAGGGAAACCCATAGTTGGCAACCCAAGTGTTTGACCTCAAAGAAGTATAGGAAGACCTCCATAGTCGGCAAAATGCCGAACTGTGCGCACGAAATCATGAAGGCACGGATAAACGCCCAGCTATTTGGGAGTAGTTGGGCTGAAGCTACATTTAGCTCGGTCAATAGTTCTTTTTCAAAAATAGATAAAGGTAAACGAAGCCTTTTTGAAAGAAGGTGGCATAGAAAAAACAGAATGGACCCTCGGGGTCTGACGACTCATCACAACAGATAGGTTATCCCTATCTACACTCCACTACTTTGACGTGACTCTCAAGTGTTTTGCTAAGACCACACCCACCCTCTCTTAGCTCTCTAATTTGTAGATTGGTTGTGTAAAAAGATACCTTTTTAAGGAGTTCTTTCTTAGCCCAGGGGTACGCAATATTATAAATATCCACTAAAGCATAAAACACAGGCAAAATACGAAGGCAGTTCAGACAAAAGCAGATGATGGAATCGGCATATAATAGAAATGAGTTTCTCGTAATGCAAATCAGAAATGAATGGATGACTTTCATTAGGGGAGTTAAGCGGAATACCTGGTGTGACGGTGGTAAACCTGGTACGACGATAGTGAATGGTGTCACAAGAGGAAGAAGGGAATGTTGAAGAGAAATTTTGGAAGAGGTAAAGGCTTTGGAAGCCAAGGGAAATAGAACAATGTGGCGAAAATAGAGGCTCGTGAGGGGTATATTAAAAAAAGTGGAAGTTAAAATGGTAGGATTTCTCCACCGTTGATATCGTGCCATGTGTACGCCCTAGATTCAGTGTGGTGAGACATCTCATCAGAAACGCTTCGGCAATAGCGCCTCACCTACCCTCTGGAGAAACATTGTGTCAGCCGCTAGTGCTGGAAAGCCTTTTCGCCTACTCAAGCTCGACTCGAGCCTGGGGGCTTGGGCATTGGCCAGGACTATAAGTCAGCTCGGCCCACGCACGTAGGTATGGTCATCTCGGTAGTATAAGTCATGCTTAGCTCGGTCTGAGCTACGTATGGACCCAATAACTCGTTGGAGGGGTAGCCTAGATATTTTGTTCGGTAAACGTGGAAAAGATAATTAGAAACAACACGAGGAATAAATGAATAAGTTGAAGCATATTAATAAATGCAGGTAAAAGTGGTTAGGAATGTTTGTACCCGAAAAGTAATAGGTACACGTTACTGAATATTGTTACTGTTGAATTATATTGTATTGAAGATTATGTTATGGATGTTGAGATTATATTCTCACTGATGAAAACTATTGAGGGAATGTCTATAAAAGGGGTTTAAGACCCCGGATAAAGGTATGTTTTTTTCTAAGCTCTACACTGATATTCTTATAGTTTGAATGCTCTCACTGACTTGATCGTTGGAGTGTGATCAAGAGGTAGAGCCCCTTTCGTCCCAGTGGAGCAGCATCTCAGAACACCAATTGGAGATAGATCAAAAGCGGAGCTCACCCATTCAATATAACCGAGGTCAACCGACGAGAACAATAATCTTATTGAAGTAAAATGAAATTTGTTATATTAAATGGTCTAAAAGTAAAAAAGAATCTATTGTAGGATAATGCTATATTAGATTTTTTATGGGTGGAATTTTTGTTTTAGTCCAGACTTATTTATTTATATATAGTGATTTTGAACTCTATAAATTGGATATTGATGAAGAGAAACACACGCTTTTTTCTTTTTTACATTTCAATTTTTATAGTTGTTATTTTGTTTTGGTTTCAATTTATAGTTTGTTCATTTTATTTTTTTATTCCTCTTGTGATTTTTCTTCTAAAATTATAAAAAAAAATCTAAAATTACTTTTTCTCCAAGTTCACTCAAAGGAAAGTGAGGTGACTCACAATGGACTTCTTATGTACCATGATTTTTCTAGTCAGAACTTACCTCAGATATTCCTAAAAAAAGTTCCCTCAAAGAACTTCAAAACAATTTGGTAATCTAAAAGTGAGTGTGTGAATACAAAAATGAAAATCTACTAATAGCAAGAAAGATAATATCCTATATATCACAGAGTCGTAAAACACACACAAAATAAAGGAAGGAAAGTAAAAGCGGAAATTAATGTAAGAAATGAAAAGGCAAGTGAAAAGAAATCTAGACGAATCCTAAAGTGAAATTGCAGTTGACACTAAGAGTCCACTGACACACTTCTACACTAATGCATGTGTTAACTATTAAAATATCTATTGGGATTACGTTTGGAGCATATTTTTAAACAACTCAAAAGTAAAAATTACACAAAAATCAGTGATACAAAAAAAATTCAAGAAAAAATTAGAACAATAATCTTGATGAATGAAGCTCCTTGTTGTGGATGAAAAAGTCCTTTTAATTTTCTTTGTCGTTTCCTCTTCTTTGATAGAAAAATATCCAGGCAAAGTGTCACACTCAAAGAAGTAGCTCAAGAGTCCCTTTCCTCAACACCACCAGTTGAAACACAAAAACCTTTGAGCAAGAAACAATCTAAGAAACAAAAGAAAGAAAAACTAAAATTTGGAAATCTAAACAAAAGAGAATGATAAACAACAACAATGGAAAGCCAAAAATAACAAACAACAGTTAAAGCTAATAAGAAAAACTATAATAGATCACAAAAAATTTAAAAAAAATATAAAGTAAACTAGCACTGAACAATCCAAAATTTGTGAAATTTTTTCCAGAAAGAATTTGTTGATTATTTTTTTATGTATAACCTCATCATAAAATGTGAAAAAACGCAACAAATTTAGGTCAAATGAATTTATATTCAGGTAGAAATAAATCAAGCAGTTTGACACATAATGAATCACTAGGTCACAAAAAATGAACCTTTCTTTCAACGTTGACAAAGATAAATAAAAAATTTATAGCGAACTTAGAATGAAATTGAAGCTCAAATTTTAACCACAACTCAACAACACAATAAGAAATGTTTATTAAAATTTCATATAAAAAACCAATGAATTAGGCATAATAAAACCCAGAACGAGAGCGAACAAAATTGGAAAACTTGTTTTTCTACACTCAAAACGTCCTAGTTTTTCTTGTTTATATCTTTTTCTTGTTTTCTAGTCAAAACTGTGTAGCTCTCTTAGGTTCTCTAGAAACCTTGGCTTATGTGTCAAGTGAAGGTTTCTAGAGTTCCTTTTGAATTATTTTTATCCTATTCTAAAACGTGCTTAGACATACAAAGCCAAAAAAAAAAATATTATTATACTTTTTACAATTTTAGACAAACTAAGGTTGAACTTTCTTCTGTATTTTTCTAAGTTTGGTCTCCTGCTCTTATTTGAGGGAATGGTAGCTTGGAAGTGAAAATTCTCCTCCATTAGCTGTCTTCTCTACAACCTCTCCTTACTGTCATTCCTCTAATTCATTGTAATGTGCCTTCTTTATTATTTTTTATGTTGTTTTTCATATTTTGTGTGCTTTCTTGATGGTTTTTTTTCTCCCTTTTCAGTGTTGAACGAGTGGGTTTCCATGTTTGAAATTGTTTCTTGTGTTCTCCTTGTAGCCACTGTAATGTGTTATTGCTAATCTCTTGAGCTCCTCCACAAGCTGTGTCCACCATCTTGATTTTCCACAACCCAAAGTCGTTCTCTCTCGAAAAAATTTTGACATCAAACTTGGTGGCCATTTCTTTATCTTCTTGACTTTCTTTTCTCGTCCTCACAAACAATACCAATTGTTGGGTTATCAACAATAAAAAAGCTAGAAAAATAAAAACAAGTTTGAAGAAAACATTTTAGGGTCTCCTTCGCTATAAGCGACGATTATGTACATGATCGTCGCCTATAGTGCTGTAATAGACTACGGTTGTATGGTTGTAGTCTATAATTCAAAACTATAGATGATGTATGCATAGACTATGAATCTAAATTTTTTGCCTAGGGCCTTGAAAAAACATTGTCTAAAGACATTTTTACAGTAGTGTAAAGTATAAATTAGTTTCACAACTTCAAAATCACAATCTGCACAAGATGAAATTCACCTTAGGAAGTCAACAAGTAAAAGTCAAGAAAATTTCAATTAGAAATGCTAAACTCAAATGGAATTAATTTGACACCTTCAAGGAGTAATTTAAAGAAATAAAGAAACAATTATAGCTGGAAAAACAGTGAGCACACTAATTGGAAACCTAGAAATAACTCTAAAGTAGACTTCAAAACAAAAATTCTAAGTTAAATTTTGATAGGTACATGGCTGATTTGTTTTTTTAAATATGATTCGGCCTGGAAAATTTAACCACAACAAGATGAATCCAATTAGAACACATCAAAACAAATTTCAGGTCAATTCACATATTCTAAAAAATTGATAATTCCAGAAAAAACGCAACTCGCAAGGTGCAAACTTTACTTGCTTAATTTTTTCTAAATGCGAGTTCATGTCCTTTTCAGATTTATATCTTTTTTGTACTTTGAACTTTTTTACAAAATTTAAGGACATTCTTCCTCACACATGTATGAAGTCAACATAAAACATTCAGGCCTAAAATCGCAATATACAAATTGATATAATTTTGTTTAGCCAACACAAAAAAATCTAGTACAAGTGAATAAAATGAATTGAAACTCAAGACATTATAGAAAGCTAACTGTAATGAAAATTTTAATGATCTAATAATAAGAAAAAAAAAAGAAAAGAACAAATACATCCAACACTTTTGATTACTAACTGCAAAACAAGAAACAACAAATGAATCAAAGGGTTACTTGAATTTTATGACATATATGGAATTAACATGACTTATGACAACAAGTAAACACAATTAAAAGTCCTACTACACAATGATAGACGGTTCAAGGAGAATGAAGAATTTATAACAGGTTAAAGACAACTAAACATAAAAAAAAACGGTGGAAACATATAAAAAATAGATTCAAAACATGAAGAACATCATGTAAACAACACGGAACAATGAAAAACAAAATTTTTGAGCCCTTATCATGAAGATGAACCATGAACCTTGCTCTAGATACAAAATGATGCAATCCTTGGATGCATCTTCACGCTTCTTTGTAGTTTGATACTTTTGTGCAGATTGTTGGAAGTTATTGGCGAATTCAATGGTTTAAGAACTCCATGAAAAGAAGATGAATTTGGTGTATAAAGTTGAAAATTAGAAGAGGTGAGACCAACTTCTAAGTACCAAGCTAAACTGATGGAGGAACATCCGGAAGGACACATATTAGGCCTTTGACTAGGGAAATGGCTAGAAGAATGGAAGAAGAAGAATGAGGAGTTAAAAAAACTCTATTTTTATGGAGAGTTAACTTTTAACTTTTCTTCCAAATTTCCTACTCTTATAAATTTGTACAAAGTAGTATAGGATTTATTTTTGGCTTGTATTTCGGCCATTATTTTGAACCATGTTTTAGGCCAATTTTCATGGGCCATGTATTGGGCCAATTAGAGTAGGGTGTAAATAGAAAAAGAAAGAGTCTAGTTAGAGTTACAATTGAGCCTCCTTGGACCCAATGCAATTCTAGACCATCTGAAGAGTTTTTAGGGTCAAAGCTTGCACCTTGATTGTCCATAAGCACTATAAATACAAGTGTTAGCCCAATGATGCAATCCAAGCTTGCATTGCTATGAGTCTTTTGTTTTGTATTTTGGGGTGCAGAATTTGGTGGGATTGAGTGACTAAAATGGGTGAAAGAAACTGTGAAGTTTTAGTGTATGGAGAATGATAATGAAGCTTAAGAGAGGTTAGGCCAACTCCTAAGAAGATTCAAGAAAAACACTAATAGCAGTGCAAACTTGAGAGTGAGAATTTGAAGACAAAGGAGCTAGCAACTTGGGCAGCATTTCTTTATCAATTCAAATATGATTTAGAAGGGGCTAACACTTGCATTTATAGTGCTATGGGCAGGCAAGGTGCAAGCTTTAACCGTAAAAACACTCTTCAGATGGTCTAGAGTTGCATAAAGTCCAAGGAGGCCCAATTGTAACTCTAGCTAGACTCTTTCTTTTCTATTCACACCCTGATCTGAGTTGGTTTTAGATTTAGCCATTTTTAGATGTGACACTTTACTTAGGATTGAGATTTTATCAATTATATGGTGAGAACCCAAAGAAGATCTCCACTGGACACGAACTTAACCAAGTGGTTAAGTAAGTGTGAAGGTTCACTTCTAGAGGGCAACAGAAAAATACAAGTATATGGTGATTGACGATGAAGGGCGAAAATTAAATAAACATGGAAGGAAACATAAGAGCATGATAGAAACCGAATTGACAATGGAGAAAGGGGAGCCAACCGAGATTAATCACGTGGAGATCTTGGGGTTAAGCCCAGAACAAGGGAGGAGGCACTGGTCGTTGACCTATGAGACCTTACAAGTTCCCAGGATAACCACCTATGGGTTGTTGGGAGATGAGTCTCTAGAGGTCCTGCAGGTCAACATTGTGGAGACTTGGATAACTCCTTACCAATGTTACTTAGCTGATGGTTTGCTTCCTATAGAACCTACGGAGACTAAGATGGTTAAGAGGAATGCGTGGAAGTATACCTTCGTAGATGTCAAGGTGTTCCGTCATGGTTATACCCACCCAATCCTCACTTGTGTAAGCAGGGATCAGTGTACCCGCATCACGGAGGAGCTTCATGAAGGCATTTGTGGAAGGTCGTACGAGTTGGGTACTATTGGCTAACTATGAAGAAGGATTGCGTGAAGTATGCACAACGATACGAGCAGTGTCAAAAGCATGCTGATTGGTATCACGTACCAGCTGAGCAATTGTGGTCAATTTATAGCCCCTGACCTTTCCATACTTGGGAATAGACATCTTAGGTCTTTTCCTCTTAGCGATACGCCAGATGAAGTATCTCATAGTGGCCATTGAATACTTCACGAAGTGGATCGAAGTTGAGCCAGACATATAAATAACTGCTCACAAGGTGCAACATTTTGTGTGGAAAAACATTGTATGTCGTTTTGGGATCCTTAGACACTTGGTGTTCAACAACGGAACCCAGTTCGCAAGTCAACAGTTGTGCAAGCTATGCTTGGAGCTCGACATCAAACAAATATTTGCTTCGGTAAAACACCCTCAAACGAACGACAACGTTGAGTCTGCCAATACAGTCTTGCTCAGAGGGTTGAAAAGGAGACTAGAGAAAGCCAAAGGAACTTGATCAGAAGAAGTTCCCAAAATTTTGTGCGCTTATCACACTACTCCAGAGTCAACAACTAGGGAGACGCCCTTCAGTTTGGTATATGGGTCAGATGCCATGATATCGGTAGAGATTCAAGAGATCTCTCCTCGGTTCCAGAACTTTGTTATCGAAGAATCTAACGAATGAAGGAAGGTGAACATCGATCTGCTAGATGAAGTGCACGAACAAGCTCACATTAACTCCAAGGTTTTGAAGAGAAGGGTGGAGCTAAGGCAAAAGACCAAGTTGAAGCCTCGTTAGTTTAGGGTTGTCGACTTGGTGATTTGAAAGGCTCACCCCTACCAGATGGAGAATAAGTTGTCTCCGAAGTGGACTGGCCCATTCCGCATAGTTGAGGTGCTCGGGAACAAAGCTTACAGGCTTGAAACCCTCGAGAAGGGAGCTATACCTCGAACGTGGAATGAAGTGAATCTCATATTTTACTTCAACTAAGACATTTTGTTAATGCTTTCTTTCTAAACGATGTAATGTTTAAGGGGACACTCTTTTTCCCTTACGAGGGTTTTTCAATGAGGTCACCCAATGAAAAATTGTTCTTGAAAGATGGTGCATTAGATTTGTTTATTTGTTAACACATGATAAGATGACCTGTCTCGGTAAGATTATCCGAGTAAGCGCCCTGTGTGTATAATTGATTGTTTAATGCCAGGTAAGACGACCTGTCTTGGTAAGATTATCCGAGCACGTGCCCTGTGTGCAAATTGATTAACCATTAACAGATAAGACGACCTTTCTCGGTGAGATAATCCGAGTAGGCACTCTATGTGAAAATTGGTCATCTATAGGCAGGTAAGACGACCTAGCTCGGTGTCAGTATGACCACCCGAGTTCACGCGCTCTGCAGATGAATATTGTGACTAAGTTGTCTAAATATATGGTAAATCACCCGAGTTCAGGTGCTTTGTTGAATGATTAAGCAAGGTGCGGTGAAATTGTCTGCTTATGCTTGTGCTAAAATGGGGTTTACTCGGTGTGTAAGTTAGCACCCGGATTAGATACTCCAAGAAGATAGATGAATCATTCTTAGCATAGGATGAGAAAACTGAGCTCAGAAAGGTGCAGTTATCCGAGTATGTGGAGCAATGCCTGGCAAGGTCAAGGTATATAACCCCTACCCAAGTATATGAAGTACACCTATATACGTCAAGAATGGGCATCGACTCTTTATGGCTAAGGGGTATAGTTCGTCAAAAGGTTAGTTCCTTGAGAACCCCGTGATTTTGCAAGCTTAGTTTTGTGCATCCAGTTCTTGTTATTTTCATTACTTCAAGTTTAAAGCCTAAGTGTTAAATAATTGTTATACTTAGGTTGATCGTAGTTCACTAAGTTAAATAACAAGGAATGCATTGACTTATAGTATTTGAAGTTTAACAAGTTAAATAGTGAGATTAGCAAAGAGAGACATAGTTAACATGCAGGAGGTAAAGTACTTATGAATGAAAAGCATAATATTCTTCAAAATATTCAGATTTTTACAAATAAAGGAAAAGTAAGACTACTCTTCCATTAATTGACCATCAACCATGGTTTTACCCAGGTCGAGTTAGGAGTAATCAATGTTGGGGTGGAGTCCTGAAGCTTGTTTAACGGCCGCCTCAAATCCTATAAGAAAGGCTTGGGCGACGTCTTGTCTGCATGCTTCATTTTCTATAGCAAATTCTTTATCTTTGCGAGCCAACTCCCCCTTAAGTTTTTTCACCTCAACCAAGAGCCTTCCCCTTTCTTTCGCGGCCTCTTGAGCTTGGCTTGCAACCTCTTTGGCCTTCTCGGCCAAGAGTTGCTCAGCCTCTTGGGTCTTCTCGGCCAAGAGTCGTTCAACTTCTTGTTGGAGATTCTTGATATGTTATAGCTTGTTTTGCGGTTTTTCCACCTCTTTGCAGAGATTGGAGGTCTCTTGTGCTCTCAAGTCTTCTGTTGTCGCCCGTTCTTTTATCTTGGTAGTGACCAAGCAGCTTGTAGCAAAAGCTTGACCAAACCTCCTTATGGCATCACAAATCAGGTGGCCTTCATAGTGAGTCATGAGCTTTTCCCTCTCCTCGAGAGCCAGCAGAACTTCTTCGATGTAGGAGGGAGCGTCGAGGTTTGGGTCCCATTAGTTTGTCTTCTTCAGCTCTCCACCTCGCCCTCTTGGATGACCACCACACCCGAGCTGGATTTTGACCTTTAGAGGGAACAATATGGTGTGAGGGAGCAGCATGGTGTGAGGGGGCAACATGTTGTGAAGAGGCACACCCATCCGAGTGAGAGTGCTCGGTGGTAGGGGCGGTGAGTGCCTTCCTCTTCCTTGTAAAAATCGGTCCCGAAGTGGTTTCTTCGTCATCAGTGGGGACTTGAGAGGTAGCAGGATCTTTCAGTCTTAAGAAATCCTTAGGCGCATTAGCAGTTGCCTTCATCCTCTTTTCCATTTCTTCCAACTCTTTCCTGTTGAATTTAGACAACATCCTCTCTGCAAAGAAAAGCAAGCAAATGGTTAGTAAAGGAGTAAAGATTAGTTTCACTAAGGGTAGGGAATGGGAAGTACCAGTGTAAGCCTTTAGGACTTTGGAAGAAAATGTTGAACAAGATGCTTTAATGTCTCCAAATCTAAGAGGAAAGCTTGAAGACCTTGCTTTTGGGTGTGTGTGTGTTGTCTAGTTGTTTGAAACTTGTTAATTCACTCCTTAAGATGATCCAAGTTCATTTGAATCTTTAACCTTTTGAAAAGATGTGTTTTCTAAACAGCTGTCAAAATTTCAACAGGTTGTTTTACCTTAGCAGATTTTGAAAAAGGTTTTGAAAAGCTTGACTTTGCTGTCTAGTCAATTCAACTGATTGTTTTCCTGAAAACCTTAACAAAATTCTATTAAGCAGTTTTAATATGTTTTAAATGATCCTAACTAACTTGGCTCCTTTATTAAATGCTTTTGACCACTTGGATGGTTTATATAAAGGTGGTTTTACGCTCCTAATCTTGGAGTAAGAGA
>Ga0123342_1007297_pt1 | contig 14680 bp, 8 predicted proteins | sample Turbeawhitnodule_FD_89960 | JGI IMG/M metagenome (GOLD analysis project Ga0123342, IMG submission 89960) | Root nodule microbial communities of legume samples collected from Mexico - Turtle bean Mexico white nodule | ecosystem: Host-associated > Plants > Roots > Nodule | place: Mexico: Nepantla...
AATCAAATATTAAAAAATATATGAAAATCAACTAATGATATTTCAAATTAAATAAATAAAAATATTTTTTATTTAAGTTAGTAACTAAATTTTTTTAATTTAAATGTGTTATTAAATTTATATATTTATCTTTGCAAAACATATTAATTCTACGAATAATATTTATATTAAATATACTTATAAACTTTTGATTTTATATGTGTATATTAACATAAATTTCATTTATCATGTTTAATTATACAAGACTTAGACTTAACTGTTGTAGCAAAATAATTGTATTTCAACACACAGAAAGTAATTGATTGAAGTTTAATGTAATTCTTGAGAAAAACTTAAAGAGAAAGAGCAACTTTGTACACCAAGAGAGCATTTTAAAGTTTGAATATAAAATCAAAACTATAAAACATCGAGAAAATTAAATAGAATAAGAAAATAAATCAACTTTTGAAAAGTAAAAGAAAAAAAAATGTAAATGTAAAAGAAAATATTAAATAGCAAGAAATATAAATGTAAAGGAACTAGTTGCCCAGAATAGAATAAAAAAATATGCAATTTTTTAAAAAAAAAACATCCTCTCTTTTGATATTTGATAAATAACTTTTTTCGATATTTATATTTCTTACTATACTTTAATAAAGATATTAACAATTCTTCAATACATATTTCCCAATATTATATAATTTAATACATTATGTATCAATTTTATTAGTTGAATAATATTTCAAATTAATTCTTATAGTTCTTGAAATTCTTTTACTAATAACAATATCAAGCTGGACTAATTTAATATTACTTTTCAGTTATAAATATCCATAAATTTTTATATTGGCCTATTATTAAAATTTACTTTGTTGTTTCTCTTTATATTTTTTTTCTAGATTTTCTTGTACTTTTTATATATTTTTAAAAACTAGTTGATCAATTCGTGAACCAAGTCACTTAACCCTCTCACCTAGAAAACAATACAATTAATTTTAAATTTTTTTAAATTTTTTATTGTAATGGAAATTTAATTATAGTTTAAATAACATATATAATTAGATATACATTTAATTAAAGTTTTATCTTATTTTGAAAATTTAATTTGTGACTTTATCATTTAAAATGCTAATTTTGATCCTGTAATTTTAAAATTTGACAGTATACTCAAAGCAATCATAATACGTCAATCTAGAATATAAGTTATCTCATTTTTTTCTTCTGATTTCTTTTGTTTCTATTTTTTCTAACCTCACATACACATTTTTTTTCACTTTTTTTCTTTCATTTTCCGTTTTAACTTTTTTTTCCCTATTAGACAACTAAAAATCATCTTAATTTTATTATCTTTCTTTCTACTTTTTTTTCTAGCCACATAGTATATAAATGAACATTTGATATAAGAAAAAAATGACTGATCTCACTTGGTCATCACTAATACAAAAATACCTTTTATGACAACTAAAGTACATCTCCTTATGTCAATTTTAGAATCGTCATAGATACAAGCAATAATATAAAAAGTCTGTATTTTCTATGACGATTATACAACCATCATAAAAAGTACTTTTTTATGATTAATTTACTTTTAACCATGAAAGAAATATATTTTATGACAAATAATATTTTAACTGTTATAGAATGTGTTACTTTCAATGATGGTTAAAAAAAATCAATAATAGAAAAAAAAAATAAGACAAATTTAGTAATAATCGTCATAAAAAGTGTACTTTTAAAAAAAGTTGTGATATATTCATTTTCTTACTTGCATAACATATCTTGCATAATAAGCACAACTTTCATACAAAATATTTTCAAAGTAAAATCTTAACGTTACACAGATAATTATAAACTTTACTAAAAGTTAATATGTTCAAATTCATACAAAATTGTTAATTAGTTCTAAATTCAATAGATACTTAAAAAAAATGATGTCCACTATTTTCAAACCTCTTGTAATATTTCCTTCTTCAATGATGGATCATTGAATATCTACATAATCAAATATTGAAAATAAAATTGACATTTAACACATTTAAGTTAATTGCATATTCTTACCACGAGTCCTTAATGTTAGCAAATATGATTTTATGTATGTGCATCATCACATAATACCCACACTCATAGCTTTTTGGTGGATTTGAGCACTACAAGTTAAATATAAATATTATAATATAATAATTTATACATTACAATTTGATAGTAATGCCTTTGGTGATACGTATATAGTAACTAATTAATATCAAAGTCAATGGAAGTCAACAAGAAAATAGCTTCTTCACTTTTGAAGGAACAATCTTAATTTTCGATAAATCTGAAAAGTCAAATTCAGAAACTAATGAAACATATTATTTATTGCAGTGCTTAAATAACCAAATATTTGCATCCATTTCCTTTCTATGTGTTATGCAGGACACCAAAGTCAAAACTCATTTAAAATTTCTATAAAAAAAAATGAAGTGGTTAATAATAAACATCTAAGTTATTTTCAATATTAATACAATAGTTTTCAATATCAATACAGTATAGTCAGTGCATGAATGCACTTGAAAATGACAAAGACTCCACATCAAGGGCCTTTACATAAACTAATGGTATGTTAGTCAAAGAGAGAAACAAAGAAAAAGCAGAACAAAAAAGATAATATCCAAACGCAAAATTAATTTAGACACCAAAATTGGGGACGGTGACCTTTAAACACCAAAATCAAGCAACTGAATTGTTTCCTCTCTTCAAAACAATGCCTATTTGAATCTTTCTCCCCTCTCCCTTGACTCGAGTTTCAGAATCTTCCTCTGATTCACCTCCTTGAAGTCCCCAATCTTGAACTCATTAGACATGGCGTATTTCTCGTTGAGGACCATGAAGCCCTTGAAGATATCATGAGCCTCAGGAGAAGGAGAGGTATGAGAGGCTTTGGAGGTGTGTGGGCGTTGATTAAGGCGAAGACATTGAAGAATTAGTTAAATTTGGGGAATACGGTGACCTCAACGGAGGTGGCAAGGATGAACCAGTGTTGAAGAAGACGAAGTAGAGTGAAAATGAGAATCACCGAAGAGAGTACAAGTAGGGTAAGAATAAGAAATAAACAAGAGTTACACAAAGATAATACCAAAATAGTGAAGGAGAAAAATGGACATAAAAGTGAAATTCATAAATCCTACCATTATAACTATTATGTCGATTAAAAATACAAGTGACAAAGCAAAAACTCAGTATGTCGTTTTTAATTTCACCCATCATAATAAACTTGTAATTTAATTAAAAAATATTACCATATTACTTATTATAATGGATAAATTATAATTATCAAAATAATTCGTCATGGTAACATATTTTTTCCACTACTTTCTCGTTTACAAAATAAGGAGAAATTTAAAAAATGGAGATAAAAGTAGGCATAGATATGTCTTTAATGTACTGTGTTGAACAAGTAAAGAAAAGCGTTTAAGAATAAATTATATGTATAATAAGGATCACATAATAATTATAACATTATAACATTTAAATTTTTTTAAGAATATATTAAGTTCACTTTTCTATGAAATTGTTGGAAAAGTGACAATCCAGACATGGAGATGCATGGGTGAAACTTGTGATTTGAAGATGATAAATGCACTTAATAAAACCTGAACCCAATCTATTATGGGTTGAGATAATGGATTATGATATAACACAATCGATTATAATTATATAATATAATAATAGCAAAGAACAATATTTTAAATAATAAATATTATTAATAATAATAATAATATATTAACAATATTAATAATGAAAAATTAGTAATAATAATATAATAATAAAAAAATATATAAAAATAATAATGTTATTTAAAAATACTAATAGTATCATAAATATAAATATAATAAAAAAATATTAGAAATAATAAAATTATAAAATAATAATAATAATCAAAATAAAAATAAAATTATAAAATAATATTAATATAAAAAATTAAAAAAAAATACTTTAAAATAATGAGATTGTTAGTGCTAAATAATTTTGTAGTTGTTTTTTAACATACTTCAAACACGAGATTAATGATTTAGTATAAATAATTTATCATCATTTATTCTAAATTCTTTTTAAACACAAGAGCAAAATAATAATTTTACAGACTTTTGATTAAAAAAATTAATTTTATCAATCACATCAATCAAATCATTCGTATATATTTTATTTATTTTCCTTCACTCATCAATCAAATCATTCATAAATATTTTATTTATTTTCCTTCACTCTTCATTCTTCACTCTTCTACCCTTAATTCAAACAATTTCATTTTTCCATTCTTTTTCTCTTATTTTTATAGTTTTCCACACTCTTTGGTCTAAATATTTAGATGTAGAATTTTAAAATGATAATTTATTTTATAGAAAAACTAAAATGTTGTATGAAAAAAAATATGTTTTCTAGATAAGAAATTGAAATTCTATAATTTAAGAGAATAGTTAGATTATTTAAGATTATAAAATTTAAAAATTAATCTAAAAAATAAGAATTTAAAATCTTTTATTATCAATTTCATATTTTTTTTGATCTCTTCTCATACTATTTCTTAGTGGATGTGAGCTAGAACTTTTTTATTAATGTATATCGTGATTATTATTTTTTATTATTCACATCGATGTTATTTTTTATTAATAATGATGAGAAAATTCAGAATTAATTTTTTCTTTGGTGTAGATACAAAATGGATACTTACGAAAAGTAATAAGTAAATAATAGAAAATATAGCAAAATAGAATAATGATACTGAGAATTTTTATCGTGGGAAAACTTCCTCAATTTGAGAAATAAAAACTCACGGAACCTAGTCCAGACAAATGTCTTCACTATGAAAGTAGGATTACAATATTTGTTTCTTCTCACTCTGTGAGAATAACACTCAATCTCATCCAGCAAGGATGGAATACAACGTCTCTCTGACATCTCTCTCAATGTGAGGATAACAATCAATCTCACCTAACAATGATGGAATTCAATGTCTTTCTAAAATCTCACTAGGATTTCTAAAGAGAGAGTTACAATTTAAAAAAAACATTAAAATGGTCATCATTGAATATATTAAATAGATCAGTTACAAATATTCATTGATCATAATCTCTCATTAAATTTGAGAAAAATTTAATTATGTTTGAGAGACAATGAAGGGATCATTAATGATACAGTAACTTAAGGTAAATTCTCCCCCATTCCAACATGCACCCAATGGAAATGATAAAAATGACCTTGCAAAATGATGAAAATAACTTTAAATAAAGGATGGTGGATAAAAAAAAATACTTTTGGAACCTTTTTATGAAATATTCTAGCTTTGTATTTTTGGAACACATTTTTAAATTCTAAATTATTTTTACAAAAAACACATTTTTGAATTTTTTTTTTTCTAAAATGTATTTTCAGATTTTGTGTTCTGGGTTTTCTTTTCTGAAATGTATTTTTTACATTTCGGGTTTTCTTTTCCATAACGAAATTTTGACTTTTGAATTCTGTCAAATCCGGAATACAAGATAGTTTTGGAAATTTTGAAAGATGATAGGGTGCAAGTTAAAATTGATATGGTGTAGGAAGAACTTGCCTTAAGTTAAAGGCAAATTCTCCCTGCACCTTCATACCTTCTCTCTGCACCTTTGTACTTTTTTTAATTCCAACAATATCTTTCTGACAAAAGTGTGGTGTTTTCTTCTTCACTTTCTAGTGGTAGTGGTTGATTGTGGTGATTGGTGATGAACGTTGATAGTTAAGATAAGTTTTATGGTATTTTTACTGTGACTATATTTTCGTTTGCTTCTTTTTCATTTTTTTGGAAGTCATAATAAAATCCAAAAAAAAACAACTAGCTAAAAAATGAAGTACAAAATTTACAAAAATTATCTTCGCACCGGAACCATGGAATATAATGAATCTTCTTGTCATCTCTCTCACAAAACACAATTGTAGAAAGAATGAATGTGTTGAGACTGAAAGGAAGATATAAATGTGAGGAGGTGCAATCTATGAAGCTCGGACACTCCTCTTAAATGGCGTGTCGGCGACACTCGTATGACACCTATAGGACAAGTGTCTAATTTAAAAAGAATTTATTAGATTTCTGACAATTCTGGTACGGTTCTAACACAATTTTAAAAAAGAAAAATACATTCATTTTCTCAAAATTCAAACTTTATTGTATAAATTGTTATTATGATTATAAAAATAAGAAACAAATCCTTGTGAACTATCCGTGCTACATAGGGTTCAATTGAGATTATTTAGAAATGTAAGGTTGTGTTTAATTTAGGATTATTAAAAAAATTAAAAAATGATAAAACAAACTTTTTACATTAATATGAAGGTGAAGGTGGAAGATTCGGAGATGGAGGGAGAATTAGAAATTAGTTGCACTTATTACAGCATACAAGTAGGGTTATTATGCTGGGCTTAGTTATTGAATGAGCACTAGCATTTTTGCAAGGCAGCCCCCAAATAGTTTTATATTCATAAATAAATGTTCTGGTTACAATTTATTTAATCTAAACAATATATATATATATATATATATTAACAAAATTTTATTGAAATATAAAATATGAAACAAAATTATTAATTATTAATTATTAACATGTAACAATTATAATTTATATTTTTTTCATATTAAAAATGAAAATAATTGTGTGAACAAAATAATATGAAAAGATGATATGATGGTAATTGATAAAAAAAACAAGGTAAAATTCAAAATATTTGAGGTTTTCGAATCTGAACTCTGATGCCAACTATTTCGTTGAAGCTCATGTTTTCATCCTGAACCAAAAAAGTTTAAAATCATCCACAAGCCTTTAAAACAAAACAAAAGTGCATGCATGCCATATTAAGAAAGGAGACACTAATATTTATGTTTCGTTGTTTTAGGAATAAGAGCAAAAAACGAGACCATCACACAATAAATTAACTCAAAATTATTCAATGAAATTACTTTTAATTCAATAACCGTGCTAGCTACTGAACCTGAGAAATTCTGACGATCTGAAGAAACAGAAGACGCATGAAGCATAAAAAATATATTAGATAGAACTATTTCTATTTTCCTTTCCTGCAATAAGTTCTGTGAATCATCTTGCTCCCGTTTCAAGATAGAAAGAAAATTTCATACTTCTTTTTCTTATTACTTCTCATTTCATTGTGTATGACATAATTTCAACAAATTCATAAATATATGTAAGTGTAAACTATCTTTTTTCGGTAAATGTAAACTATCTGAAAACAAAATTATTTGAATTTATCACAAATCAGACAAATTGTCAAGTATGTCATCTATATCCGGGGTTATAGTAACATGTTTGCTTATCTCCCCAATACTGCACAAAGTTTTTTCAGCCTTATTGATAGCAACCACATCTTGGGAAAAGGAACAATTCATACCCGATGAAACCTGCAACGAATTTTTAAAACCAGAAAAGTAGACAAATTTAGCTTAAAAAATTTTGTATGTCACAGAAGATAACAAAATATCATTCTTGCAATATGACCATATCTTGAAGATGCTTAAAAAATGGTAAAATAACACTAGGATCTGTACCCTTAATTTATGTAGTGAATGCAAAATACTTACATCATAAAGGGTATTGCCAAGCTTGAGCTTGATTTTACCACTTTTGTATACCAGCATTTTACCCATGAAGCCAGATGGTAAGTCTTTCAACTCACAAAGCCTCTCCCCTTTCTTTGTACCAACCGGAGGTTTGGATTTCGCATTAACATCTTTGCCTCCATCAGCAGTTGATATTATAGGCAATTTTGAAGGCAATTTAATCAAGAACATATTTGCCTCTAGGTTTTCCTCCTACCAACAATTTGCTCAAAACATTATTATAATGATTAAAATAAATTTCATTGGTCAAATTTATTTCTTAAACTTTACTTTACCTACCAAAAGGCCTAACTCCATTGCTGAATTTGTTGCTTCTTCATCGTATGTTCTGGCCTCTGCAGCCTCCCCAAATTCCTCCTCATCAAGAAGCTCTACCAGAAAAAAAAAAATATATCTGATGTTAAAGCCAGTAACTAAATAGATATTTGGAGAGTATCCAGTGTGTACGACTTTCAAAGTACCAAGAGTAGTAACTAAAATTATTAATTCTGGAAATATGCAGAACAAGTTTTGTTACTAAAAAAATAGCTGAAATCAGTCAGTTCTCCATAACTTTTACTTCATTATTTTTCTTCCTTTCTTTTTAGCAAGATAGTCTTGAATTATACCTGGGTTTCCAGAATATGGCCTCCTCAAAGGAAGAGTTACTGGATAATTACTGTAGTAGTCCTATAGCAAAATCAAACAACCAATACTTCAGAACAAAAATAAGCATGAACAAATACATCGATTAATGATAAGAAGAAGATAAAACAGTACATGAATTAGAGAACATATTCGTTTCATTCAGAATACTTACCCATGGTTCTGTGTATTCTTTCTCTGCCACTACTGCAATTAAAGCATCACCAGAGTACTGTTAATAGGAGAAAGGATCGTGTAGTAGTCTATTAAATGAAAGTGTATTAATGGTGGCATACCACTAGATGTTGAATTCGGATTGATGTTGACATTTCTGCCACCCCTGCCAATACCATATGATTTCAAAGAAGTTGATTCACCACCATAACCAAAAGCAATTTGTGAAGCTGACACTGCACACCATAAATATGAACTAGGCCAATTTAGAAAGCAGAAAGCATGATGCTAAACTTTCCTTGGTAAAAAGGGAATCGTGTCAAGATTCAGTATGGGATCTCTACATAGACAGACTAGATACGAAGTATCCAAATTACGCTACTTCAACAATAATTCAATCACTGAAGTCCGAAGAACAAACATTTGAGAGAGTAAATGATAACTCATTGATTCTCCAGTAATTTGGCTTGGTATAAAACATATTCTCAGTAAAAAATCCTCTAGGTGTCAGAGCAGTTATTTGTAGCAAATTGTTTTGCCATCAGTAATAATAATGAAAGAGAATCACGGTAGGTGCACACAACATATGACCTAAGGAGTTGAAACTTAAGAGTATGATAAATGTCAGTGGGCAATAGAGAGTGTATAATACTAAAAAAATAAGGAACAAAAAATGCCATCTGCTATATGGTAAACGTGGGAATAAAAAAATGAGATTCAACACTTGTTACCATCATGATCTATATGAAATAGATAACTAAAGATGCTGATAAATCTCCTAAAATATCAGAATACACTAGCCGAATAACAAACTTAGTCATATACATTACTGCTTTTCAAATCTTCCAAAAAGTAAAGACTACCCTAATATGCTTAAAACATTTTCTTCATCATTTATTAGGAGAAGTGATATCTATTTTCATGATTCATATTCCAATAACGAAGAGAACAGACAACGATATCAGAAAATCAATGCTGAAGATATAAAAGACAAAGATAATCAAATCAGAGAATTCCAGTAACAAAATAAACCTTTTTTCTCGACCTTGTTCCTTGCCTTCATAGCACTCTCCTACACAATAAGAGGGATATATAAAATCAGAGAAAAGTAGAATAATTAAGGAATACCAATCAAATTAAAACCACATATACATTGAAACGCCGGAGCAGATCCTTAGCCTGGTTGGCATCAGCCTGAGCATCCTCAACCACTTCACTGCAAAAGTAAGCAGAACAAATAAGAGTAGCACTAAATTAAGCTACACTACACCACAAACTATCATCAAACAAAATAATCCATACGCTTTAACTTCTTTCTTTGGAACAACACGGGGTGGTGCTCTTGGTGCAAATTTATGCTGCAATGCCAACAACAACAGCAGATTAAATAATTTTACTTTGTGATGAAAAAAACTTATTGCATTTGAAAATAATAATAATAATAATATGTATTGAAGAAATTAAAAGCAAACCTTCCGTCTGACTGGTGCAGAAGGCTCTGAATCCATAATAGTGGAATGCTGATCCGAAACTGAGAAAGAAAACAAATAGTGAATGAGATATTGATAAACCATGAAAACGGAGAGAAGGAAAAAAGGTTTTGATCCGTCACGGAATCCGATTATCGAATGGAAAAACATTACAAGAAGAAAATATTAACAGAACGTTGGGTTAACGGAAGCAGAGTATGGTGTTGTGAAATATTGGGAACAGAGACACATACGTAAAACACAGAAACCGTAATTGATGAAGAGAGAAAACACTGTGTTTGAAAGCAATGGGAATTTGAGTTGTGAAAAAGAGAGAGATGAATAGGAAATAATAAGCCGCAGGATCCCCCACTCCTTATAAACCTACCTAAGTTGGGTTCATATGAAACTTATAAAGCCCAGAAACAGGGATTTTTTTTTTTTCTTTTATTATAGAATCTTCTTTGTTTTCAGGAGGTAATGTCAATATTTTATTCTGGTTTAGAATGAAATTTATTTATTATCTTCATACAACAAATTTGTTATCTTCATAATATCTGTATATCAAAGTATAATTATTTGAATTGATATTTTTAAAATATTATTGTGTGTTCAATTTTTTTATTATTCTCTCTTATAATTTTATATTTTTTATTTTATTTTATGTGATTTTATTTATTATATAAAAAATTATTAAATATTTTATTTATTGTATATTATATTAAACCATATTGTAATTAAAAAAATCATCATACAGAATCAAATATTCTAACCAATTACTCTTAATTGTATATAAGATGTGAACAATTACACTTTTAAATTATTTACCCTTTTTAGCTTTAGAAGAAATGTAGAACTTGATATACGAGATTCTGATTCCGGGCTGAAAAATAAGCGGAAAGTCACGTCAGTTTATAGTTATTTATTGTGAAAATGTGAAATTTATCTTTCTTTATTTATGTATTAAGGGAATTACTGGCGTTTCTTAGTTTGTATATTTATATTATTATTATTATATGCATATTATTATATATATATATATTTATATTTTTTAATATTAAATTATTTATATTTTTTAATATTAAATTATTTATATATATATATCTATATTTTAAAGAAAAAACATTAAATTATTTTTTAAAGATAGAATCAAATAAAAATAAAGATGGATATTTAAAATATTTTTCTGCGTATTATTCAAAAGAAATAAAATTATTGTTAACAAATATCTTTATTAATTACAATAATCAAATTGTATAGATTATATCATTCATAATTTTTTTTTCAAGATTTAAAAAGTATTATATTCTTATCAAGATTAAAAAAATAAAATAAACTATCACAATGTTTACGTATTATAATTTATTTGATTTTCATAAATTACAAGGTGAAATAAATAAAAACAGTAACCAGAAGACGTAATGAGAGTGAAAGAAGAAAAAAAAACAAAAACTAAATAATTTATATATATTTATTCATATAATTTTGTTTTCCAAATACTCATAAAAAACAGTTTTTGAAACAAAAGCATAATATCATTCCTAAAATCCTTTTTATATACAGAATAGATATATTTATTAAAATAAAATATAAATTTATACTTTTAATATAAATATGTGAATAATAATATTTTATTTGATTTTAAATATTAGTTTACATATATTTTGTTCTTTATTTATAATATACTGGATTCAAATTTTCTAAAATTTTAAGAAAAAATTATGTAATTTAATCATTAATATTAATAAAACTAAATTTTAAATTTATTAATTTTATAAAAAAATAAACTAATAAAAGTAAAATTAGTAAAGAGTGGTTACAAACTGTATATAACATAAATAATTCTTTCAAAATTAAACAAAAGAGTAAGGATATTAATAACGAAATATATTTTTTAATCTGTATCAAAATATCAACATAGTATATCTTTCCTTGAATAAAAATAATTAATTATAAATATATAATATGAACTACTTATAATATTTAAAGTAGTCTTTCCGAATCTTTATCTATACCTATATATAAAAGGAATTCTCATCTTAATTGCTCTTAATTTTTTTTCCTATTTTATCCTTATATTAATATTTAATTTTATTATTGTATTATGGTCATTGTGTCATTTCTTATTCCCCTCTTAACTGCTCTTAATTTTTTTTTTCCATTTTATCCTTACTTAATTATTTTGTTTTGGTTATTTGGACATTTTATAATTTCAAAAATTAATAAAATAATTTTAAAATTTATTTTATTTGTTATTATTTAACTGGAGAGTGGAGAGAATGATTAGTATCTTCTTCTCTATTAAATAAAAAAATTAAATATATTTGTAATATTTTGTGGACCACTTTAGTGGGAGAGTGGAGATTTGTTAAGTTACTTTTTTTTATTTAAACTGATATTCTCTTTTATTAAAATTGTAGAATTTTAAAATTGATTTAAGAAACATATTTTATGATTCTCCACTACACATAACCCAGTATCCTACTTCCCACTTTCTCTCTCATGTATAGGTACCTACTCCCCACTTTCTCTCTCCACTACACCTAACACATTCTTTTTTTTACCATACTTCTCATGTAAATAAATAAATTCATTGATTCTCTTTGTCATATGTAACTTTTAATGATCGTTCTCCATTATTTTATTAACCTACTCTTTAACAGTATACTCTTTAACTTCTCATTTTAATGTTATTAAGAGAAATTGTTTTTGAAAAATAAAAAGATACTAAAAAAAGAGAAATAAAAAATGCGGATACACACTACTCTTTAATTGTATACTCTTTAACTTCTCATTTTAATTTTATTAAGAGAAATGATTTTTAAAAAATAAAAAAATACTAAAGAAACAAAAATAAAAAATGCGGATACGCAGGCACGTCAATGCCTGTGTTCCCACTAGTATTTATAAATATAGTTCTATAAATATTAATAATATATAGTTATTAAAAATTCATAATCAATTGATGGTACAAATAATATATATATATATATAAATTCATTCGGTATATTTATATTTCAAACATTAATATAATTTACTTAGAACTATTACGAAGTAGAAAATTAATACTTTTTCAGAATACATGTATATTTTGTATTTTCATATAGAAATTTAAAAAACAAAACTTATTGAAATAAAATGCAGTATTGATAAAAAAAAAATATTATTGAAGCCCTTTCTATGCAACATATCACTAAGAAAAAAATAAGATATAAATATTTTCTCTCATCAGCTAAAAAATAGTAAAAAATAAAAATATAATAATGAAAAGGAAAAGAAGAATAAAATGATAAACTCCAGTAACAACGGTAAGAAAATATATATTTTCTAATCCTTTTCTTATTGAACCAATGTCATTATTATTTTATTCTGATTAACCAATATAGGTTGTATAAATTTTGTTTCTTTAAGGTTAATGCTCCTCATTTTTATTTCTTTCACTCTGCTTTCCATTATTGTTTATTTTGTTCTGATCAATCAATACAAGTTGTATAAACTCGGATGATGTTTAACTGTTAATGCTCCTTATTTTTATTTTTTTCACTTTGCTTTTCATTTTAGTACAGCAAGTCAAGACGGAAGAGGAAGAAGATAGAGAAGTTGAATATCTCAAACCGTTACTTGAATAGAAAGCATTTAGATTTTTGCACAATTACAAAGTTACCGTTAAAGAGTAAAGGAATTAGAAAATAAATATTTTCTTAAGATTTGTTAATGGAGTTTCTCAACTTATTCTTCTTCTCTTCTTTTTTTCATTATTATATTCCTCTTTTTTAGATGATGAGAGAAAATATTTTTATCTTATTTTTTCTTAGTGATAAGTTGCTTAGAAAGGGCTTTAGAAAGGGCTTCAATAAATTCTTTTACCAATACTTCATTTTATTTCAATAAGTTTTATTTTTTAAATTTCTATATGAAAATACAAAATATACAAATATGTATTTTGAAAAAGTATTATTTTTCTACTTCGTAATAGTTCTAAATAAATTTTATTAATGTTTGAAAGATAAATATACCAAATGAATATATATATATATAACAAGAAAATCATTAAATAATAACTAAATTTAGAGAAATAATAATAATTATTCACTATATTAACTAAATTAGATACTAATTTATAAATTGCAAAATTATTCATATATAAAGTGATTTCTCTTATTAGTAAAAATTTATAAAATGGTTTCTAAATTTGTATCTAAATTTTTAAGATAGATACCAACTTAGAAACTATTTTATAAATTTTTTATTAATAATAGAAACTACTTTAGATATCAATAGTTTTTTTAAGTAGTTTCGATTTATAATTTAATCAAATAGTAACTAGTTATTTTGATTTCTAAAATTAATTTCTATTTGATGCAATTCTTATTTATATATATATATATATTATTGTAACATCCCTATATTTTCCCATATCTAATAATCATAATTTGTATGAAATATTAAAATAAATATATAAACATAATACAAATATATCTAAAATTTCATTATTATAATGTTTCAAATTATCTCTCTCTTCATAAGACTTGAAACATTTACATAAAATTTAAAACCAAATTTCAAAAGAAAAATAAACATTTTCCATCATCCATCTTCTCACTCAGAAACTTTATCACCGGTAACATCAAAATACACGATCATCACAAATTAAAGAAAAACAACCACAAAACACAACAAAGGGTAAGTTAGGTATTTTTAAAACTTATAACACAAATATAACTTTAAACATCCACATAAATCCATCATTTCTCATGCATTTCACATAACCATCAAGTGTCTATCAACAATTTCAATA
>Ga0123342_1007298_pt1 | contig 14677 bp, 8 predicted proteins | sample Turbeawhitnodule_FD_89960 | JGI IMG/M metagenome (GOLD analysis project Ga0123342, IMG submission 89960) | Root nodule microbial communities of legume samples collected from Mexico - Turtle bean Mexico white nodule | ecosystem: Host-associated > Plants > Roots > Nodule | place: Mexico: Nepantla...
ATTGTTTTTCTGATATCATCTTAAAACAGTTTTGGGTATTTGTTTCCTTGATTATTTTCTCTGTAATTCAACATTGATTTTCATTATACCTTCAAAGTTTGCGAAAATCCCTCTTAAACAATTCACCCCCCTCTTGTTTAAGGTCATATATTTTAACACAAGGGATAGTAATCATGATGTCTTCACTGAAAAAGATTTTTTCTTAATCTACTGCATAATAAAGAACATATGAGTCAATTGGATCTATGTCTTCATGGAGCATATGCTAAAGTCTATGAGCTTAAGTGATTATCATTTTCCTTATGTTGTTCTTATATCTAAATTTCTTCAATATTTTGAAGTTTTTCTTGATAGAGAATTGTCTGAGGTGGTAAAACCTATTGATCAAGAGTCATCAAGTGCTTTGAAAAATCCAAGGTGTTTGATGAAAGACTGGTGTTGCTGTTGTGTTTGGGTGGGATCTGGGTAGAATAAAGTGTGATCCACTCCTTTGTTGAATCTAAAACTTTTGTGATTAAAAACCTTTTTGAAATCAAGTGTTTTTCCAACTAAGTGAAAAACAACCTGTTGTTTTGTCGAATCAATCGGTTGTTTTACTCTTAGGAGTTTTGAAAAAGGTTGAAAACTATTTTAGTTTGGTTGACTTAACTGGCAAGCCAAACAATCAGTTGTTTCGTGGTTTCAACCGATTGTTTCTTTGAATATCCTAATAGAATTTTGTTTTGAATGGTGAATCTGCTTTAAATATTTTTCAACTGAATACGCTCCTTCATTAATTGCTTTGACCAATCTTTGGAAAATATAAATGGTTTATTTATGTTTTGAAATAAGTAAGAAACAACTTTGAGAAATTCAGTTTGAGAGATTTGATTCTAAGATTTCAAGATTCACATCAAGCTTTGGGTTTTCAAGAGAGAGTGGAATAAGATTGAAATTGTATTCAATTCAGTTTGTATTGTGATCAGGTGTAATCCTTTCTAAACCTATTGTATTTCAGGTGTTGTGTTGCCAAGGAGTATTGTGTGCTCTTGAGGTGTTCAAGATCAATACTCTTGGTGTGGTTTGCCAAAGATAGTGTGTTTCTTGAAGGGTTCAAGGTCACTACTTTGGTGGTTTGTGTCTTGTAATCTGGTTTGATTGCTTAGTGGATTACCCATGGTATTCTGGGGATTGGATGTAGCTCTTGGCTTAAGAGTGAACCAGTATAAACTGTTGGTCTATTTCTCTCTTACCCTGAACTCATTTAAATTTTGTTTTAAGCTTTGCTGATATAAACAACCGATTGTTTCGAAGAAATAATCGATTGTTTTTCTGTTGCTTTGCTGTATAATTGCTTAAATTCTTGGCTAGCCTGATTCCTATTCTAGATTTACACAAATAATTTTGTTAAACCTGAAGTTTTTTTCAAAAACCTCTCTTAAAAAATTCACCCCCCTCTCGTTTAAGGCCATATATTCTAACAAAACCATCTCATGAAATTAACAATGGGTTTCTTAGCAAGATGGGGTTCATCAAAATTGGTGACAAATGGGTTAGCAAAGAGGAAGAACAGGTGGGTCCTTCTCGTGAAGATCAAATTGGAATAAATAATGGACAACAAGCTAAACTAAATGTTGAAAATCAATCTGAACATGAACATGTTGAACAAGGGATTGAAAATCCAACTAAGCAAGTTGCTGATACAAATTATGGAGCTGGTCCAAGTGCTGGAGTTGTAGAAGAATATGCTCTACATGCACTTGTGGGCTATGTGCCACCCATAGATCATGGGATTTCTATGTCACAATTTGAAAGATTAATGATCAACTGCTTGGACAACATGGCAAATGATCAAAGGAACCACTATAATTTTGTGCTGCTAGGTTCCAGCATCTAGATAAGCAAATTGAAGTTGTGCAAACTTATCCCTTTGAATTTCAATATGGCAAGGATGTTTGAAAGCTTAAAGTATCTCTTTCTACTTCTTTTTATGCTCTATATTTTCTGTATTGCTGGACAATTATTTTATCATTATGTTTTCTACTTGTATTATTCCTTCTTTTTGTCTATTTGTGAAGACAAATAGGGAGAGACTTTTTGGTTCATTTGGTTGTAATTTTGCTACATTATGTGCTTTAATTTTGATACATGCTGCTACCACACTTTGCACTTGCACACTTCAATTTTTATTTTTATTTGGTTTTTGTTTCTGCTTCTCTATTATGCAAAAACTTGCTCTATGAATGTGCTTGGTGAATATGTTTTATCCTGATGCTACACTTTCTTTGTGTGGTATACAATTTTGTTTTGCAGGAGCTCTTAAGTTTAAAACCTACAACACAAACAAAGTATGGATTTGTCTTCATCAATTAAGGAGAGATTGTTGAATAAGGTGCTTTGATACCTCCAAATCTGTGTAGAAGACTTGAAGAACTTGTTGTTGTGTTTGTGTGTGTTGTCTAGTAGCTTTTGAATTGTTAATTCCCACCTTGCATTGATCCAAACTCACTTGTTTCTTTATCTCTTTTAAATAAGTGTTTTCTAAGAAGCTGTGCAATTTTAGTCATTTGTTTTTCAAATCAATATGTTGGAAAACCTACTACTCAAAGGTCTTTAGGCTATAACAAGCTTTTTAATTTGTTGAATTGTCGAAACAACTAGTTGTTTAACACTTAGTGGTTTTCAAAAGGTTTTGAAATAACTTTGCTTTATTTTGTCTTTGTTGTCAAACTGAAACAACTGGTTATTTCGATAAAACAACTAGTTGTTTTCTTTGAAATCCTTAATAGAAAAATTATTTCAATAAGTTGTTTTGTAAACTAATCTGTTTTTTTTCTAACAGAATTCGGTTAAGAGTTCCAAACTGTTTTTAAATGTTTCCAACTGCTTTTGAATTATGATTTAACCGTTTTAATCACTTTCTTGAGTCTATAAAGACTGTTTTATGATCTTTTCAATAACCTAAGAAAGAAAGCTTATTAAAAATGTTTTTAAGAGGATCAAGAGCTTTTGGATCATCACTTGTGTGTGAAATAGGAATTGGGTTTTCTATACTTTTGTACTACTGCTTTCTAAAGCTCAGGTGTACTTTATTTCCTTCATTTGAACAATGTAATTATGTGTAATCTGTGTAAGGCAGTTTCAAAAAAGGGTTTCTGAAAACTGTGGTTTTGCCAAGGAGTTTTGTGTGTTCTTGAGGGGTTCAAGATCAACACTCTAGGTGTGTGTTTGTAATCTTGTTTTGATTGCTTAGTGATTTGTCAATGGTTAGTTGAGGACTGGATGTAGCTCTTGGTTAAGAGTGAACTGGTATAAACCTCTTTGTGTGAATCTCTCTATCCCTTCTCTTATACACTGTTTTTGACACTGTTCTTTTTCTGCTGGTATAAACAATCCAACCTGTTGTTTCGAGAAAATAACTATTTGAATTTCTATAAAGAATTATAAAAGTGAACTTTTATCCAGTTGAATAAAAAAAAACAATTGATTGATTTTTTAGAACTTTTCACTCTACTTCCAATCTTTGCGAAAATCTTGTGAAAACAATTCACCGCCCTCTTGTGTTGGCCATACATTATAATAATTATAGGTGATGGTTGTCCACCAAACCATAATATATATATAATTTGTTTTCAAATAGACGAGCTATAATTAGAACCATAATTTATGTGTTGATGTTATTTTAAAATTGTCATTTTGAAACTTCCGCTTAAACCACTATTTATTCACATTGTAAAATCTTCCTTTTGCACTAGTAATATTTAGAAGATGAAAATTTAGTTCTGACAAAAATATGAATAAAAATTAATAATGGGTATTGTAATTATATTATGTACTCTTATTGAGACGACAAGTGTTTTGACACTTAATATATTATATCCTTTTATATTTGTACTGGACAAGAGCGCTCAGAGCTTAGCACTCGGTGGTCGGACCTCAGCATCTGTCGTATATAGGTCAGCTCAGCTCTTGAGCTAGAATAGCTGGCCATGTAATTGGGTCCTTGTTGTATGAGTCAGTCCTATTTTTGTATAATTAAGGTAATCATTCGCATGTAAAACCTAGGTGGCTATCAAAGGGTAATTGTGGATCTAGGGGTGCACTTAGTGCGTTTGGGGTCTAGGTCAAGTAAGTGTCTTTATTTTAAACCTAAGCTCATGTGTGTTAGGGCATGTAAGGGTTAGGTTTCATGCATGATGAAAAGGAATGTAGCGCCACTCTGATGGTGCCTACGCAAATAGATTGGACCCCTGATGCTCGTACATGACTTGGTACACTGGTGGTTATTTTCTTATTATTTTATGCACTCCGTGGAGGAAATATTTTGTTATGTTGCTTGTAACACCTTAAGAGTGTGCCCCTGAACAAAATATTTTCTTGTTTAGTATGCTTTCAGTTGAGATTAGATTCTCGTGATGGAAAGTTGTTATAAGAGGTAAGCTATAAAAGGGGCTTGAGACCCTAGGTTAAGGTACGTTATTTCTAAGAATGAAACTTGTTACTTCTTCTTTCTTATAAGCCTTATACTGACTTGATTATCAGAGTGCAATCAACAGGAAGGGTCCCCTCTATTTCAACGGAGTCGTTTTCCAACGTAACAAAGGGAATAGCAGATTCCAGCAGAGAAAGACGAAGCTAGAGCTTGTCATTAGAGTCAACCGGTGCTTACTGTGGGGCCCGATAAAACTAGGTCCCACCCGCAGTCGTGCTCAAGTTCCTAGATGTGATGAGGAATACAAGGCAAGACCTATTAGGATCTGAAGGGAGTGACAACCCCACCATACAACAACTTATGGAGACTGTGAGTGTTCTCCTGGAGACGATAAAGACATCCAAGGATGAAAGGAGAGACTCATGGCGGAGGTCCAAGCCGAGCTGGTGCTCAGGCAAGACCAGCTGAAGATGTGCTACGCAAGACCAATGATGAGTTGCGGAGGAGTCTATAACACTTTGACGAACGCTCTACAGGGGAGCAAGGTCCAATTTCTTAACTAAGGGCTCGCCCCAAACCGTTTTCGCAGGCGATCATGGACACTGTTATACTAGCCAATTTCATGATACCCAAGATCGTGTTTACAGAAGTAGAAGACCCCGAGACCCACATTACAGCATTTAATGCCCAGATGATGAAACGGATGCTATGCATTACAAGATGTTCTTGGGTACGTTCATAGGTACAACATTGTAGTGGTTTGTTGGCCTTCCTAATGGCCACATAACCTCTTTCAATTAGTTTTTTGGATTGTTAAGGGAATAATTCATTGTCAATCTAGCCCAACCGCTAGTGTCTTTCGACCTTTTTGGCACAAAGCAAAGGCAGGGAGAGCTATTGAAGGACTTTTTGAACAAATTTGGGGCGTTCACAGTGAAGCTCCAGACGCAGGATGAAGCGTTGATGGTCCACGCCTTTCGGTAGGAGGTCATGTCAGGGTCGTTTAGCGACTCACTAATAAAAAATCAAGAAAGAACATTTGGGGAGATACGACGACGAGCTGTTTCCCACATCGCCGCAGAAGAGGCCGTATCAGTAAAGCGCAGCAGCATGCACCGAACGCCAGAAGTACACCAAGGAGGTAATGATAGTGGAGGCGCGGGGCTCTAACCAGCCAGCCGAGCCTGACCTTTGCTTTACGAGAGCTGATTTGGAGGACGTGGTCTCACACGAGGATGATCCAGTAGTGATCTCCGTCGTCACCGTGGGAAGAAGGGTACACTGATTTCTCATTGACCAGGGAAACTCGGTTGATATGATGTTTTGGGTAACGTTTAATAACCTACAGTTCTCACCTAACCAGTTGCAACCGTATGATGGTTGTTTGTTTGGCTTCGCTAGAGACCAGGTGGAGGTACAGGGACATGTGGAGCTGAGGACGACCTTCTCGAACGGCGTCTCATCTTGCACAATCAGTATCAGGTATTTAGTGGTTAATGCTATTCTGGCCTATAACTTGCTTTTGGATAGACCCTTCTTGAATAGGTAGGCGCAATAGCCTCAACAAGGCACATGAAGATGAAGTTGCCCTCCCTCAGGGAGGGTTGATCATCATTAAGTCTGACCAGAAGGTGGCGATCTGATCAATGAAGAAAGATGTCTAGTTTTTAAGGACAAAATGCAGAAACTCCTGAAGGCTGGCCACATAAGGGAAATCTAATACCCTGAGTGGTTGGAAAACGTGGTTTTAGTGAAGAAGGAACATGGGAGATGGAGAATGTGCGTCGACTTTACATACCTGAATAAGGCCTATCCCAACATCGATTCCTTGATGGATAGCGCTTCAGGTTGCCGATTGTTGAGCTTCCTATACTCGTTCTCGGGGTACAATCAGATTCGCATGCACCCCCGAGATGAGTGCAAGACAGCATTCATGACAGAGATCTCTAGCTATTGTTATAAATTCATGTGTTTGGGGCTGAAGAACGTCGGCGTATCTACCAGAGGTTGATAGATAGGATTCTCACCCCCATGATTGGGCGAAATGTACAAGCATATGTGGACGACATGGTCGTCACCTCAGAAGAAAGGGATAAGCACTACAATAGCTAAGTATAAATTAAAGTTAAACTTAGAGAAGTGTGTTTCGGATAGAGGCAGGGAACTTCCTAGGGTTCCTGCTCACTGAACGGGGGATAGAAGCGAACCCGGATAAGTGTGGAGCAATCATAGGGATGAGAAGCCCCGCTAGTGTGAAGGAGGTACAACAGTTGACTGAGTGTATGATCGCCCTGTCCAGATTCCTATCAGCAAAAGGGGATAAGGGGTACCCTTATTTCCAGTGTTTGAAGAAGAGTAACCGCTTCACATGGACTCACGAGTGTGAAGAGGCGTTCCTCAAGTTGAAGGAGTACCTAGCCAGCCCGCCTGTCCTCTACAAGCCGCAACCCGGTACTCCCCTTCGCCTTTATTTCGCAGTTACAAACCGAGCAATCAGCTCAGTAATTGTGCAAGAGCAAAATCAGGCTTAGAGACTTATATATTTCGTAAGCAAGGTGCTACAAGGGCCGGAGGTACGATATCAAGCCATCAAAAAGGCAGCCTTGGCGGTGGTGTTCGTAGCCCGGCGACTTCGTCACTATTTTCAGAGTTTCATAATGACTGTAATGACCGATCTCTCAATACGCAAGGTCCTCCAGAAACCCGATGTAGAGGTCGGATGGTGCATTGGGCAGTCGAGGTGTCAGAGTCCGACGTGCAATACAAACCCAAGGGGCCCATCAAGGGCCAGGTATATGCCGATTTCGTGGTAGATCTATCCTTAGAAACCACCCAGGTAAACGGTGGAGACTTTCAGTGGGTTGTTTCGTTGGGCAGGTCCTCTAACCAGCAAGGTAGCGGGGCTGGGATTATTCTAGAGGGACCTAACAGACTTTTGATCGTGCAGGCCCTTAGATTTGCTTTCAAAGCCAACAACAACCTGGCTGAGTATGAAGCCCTGGTAGCTGGAATGCTGCTAGCCAAAGAATTGGGCGCTCAAAGTTTGTTGGTAAAAAGTGACTCGTTGCTAGTAACTAGGTAAGTCACAGGTGAGTACCAGGCCAAAGATCCACAAATGGCCTCGTACTTGAGGTATGTCATGTTAGAACATATGGCCTTAAACAAAAGGGGGGGTTAATTGTTTATGAAATATTTTTGCAAACTTTGAAGGTATAATGAAGGCCAATGAAGAATCACAGACAAGGAAACTATGGAAAACAATGCACAAAGCTGTTTTAGTTTATTTCCAGAAAATCAACTGGTTGTTTTTTGCGATTCAATCTGTTGTTTTTATCAGCAGTTAATAAAAACAACTTAAAACAGATATATGTGATATCAGGGAATGACAGAATCACACAAATAGATTTATATTGATTCACTCTTACACCAAGAGGTACATCCGGTCCCTAGAAAACCACTAGGTATCTACTATGCAATCAAAATCCAGATTACAAACATACTACCAATGAAGTGACCTTGAACACCTCAAGACACACACTTTCTTTGGAAAACACACCACAGAATTCATAACAACCTATGATTTTGTTTCCACCTTCAATATTCAGAAATACAAGATATACAAAAAGGATTACACCTGATGAAGATCAAATCAAAAGATTACAACAATCCTATTCCACTTCTTTGAGAAAACCCAAAAGCTTAAATGCAAATCTTGAAAACTCAAATCTGTTTTCACACTTTCACAAAATGTCTCAAATTATCTAACTCTTTTTAAGAGAGTATAACAATCTCTTTTAAATACTCCAAAAGTTGTTAAAAACATTTAAAGCAGGAGCCTATTTAGTTAGAAAACATTTAACGATGATTTGCAAACATAACAAAAACTTTGTTATGGATTTTCAACAAACAATCGGTTGAATTCTCGAAACAACCGATTGAATTGGTTTGACAGCAAAGTCAACCAAGTCAAACAATTTAAAACCCTTTTCAAAAATCTCAAAGTGATAAACAACCGATTGAAACGACAAAACAACAGGTTGTTTTTCCACTTCTTCATAAAACAATCTTTTTCAAAAAGGTTTTGATTCCAAACTGTTTTAGATTCAAACAAAGAGTGGATTACAAAATATTCTACCCAAAACCCACCCACACACACAACAACTTCAGCCTTCCATCAAACACCATGGATTTGGAGACATTAAAGCTTCAAGATCATCCTTGATCAACATGTTACCCTTTTTAGGGAAACTTTCCCCACATTTGAGTTGGTGCATGTCCTAAGAGAACATAATTCCTGAGCAAACCTGCTGGCCAAGTTGGCGAGCTCAGGTAAAGGAGGTCGACAGAGATCAGTTATCCAAGAGACCCTAAAGTCACCCAGGACCATTGTAGATGGAGCACCAGAGGTTAGTCATATAAAGACCTTGATGGTTAGCTCGGCGAAAGGAATGGTGCACCTATCATTGATACAAGAAACGCTGAAGGTGCCCAAAATAAGCGTTTATGGCTTACTGGAAGAAGATTCGTTGGAGGTCTTACAGGTCGACATAGCGGAGATCTAGATGACACCCTATCAGCGCTACCTAGCTGATGGTGTACTCCCAGTAGAACCCACAGAGGCAAAGACGGTCAAAAGGAATGCATGAAGATACATCCTGGTTGACGGAAAGGTGTTCCGCCATGCCTACGCTCATCCTATCCTCACCTGCGTAAGCAGGGACCAGTGCACTCGTATCATGGCAGAGCTCCATGAAAGAATTTGTCGAAGCCACGTTTGAGGGTGAGCTCTTTCTTTGAAGGTCGTTCGAGCTGGTTACTATTGACCAACTATGAGAGAGGACTGCACGAGGTATGCGCAGCGATGTGAGCAGTGTCAGAAGCATGCTGATTGGCATCACGCACCCCCCGAGGAGTTGCAGTCAATACATAGCTCCTGGCCTTTCCATACCTGGGAATAGACATCTTAGGTCATTTCCCCTTGGTGATTCGTTAGATGAAGTATCTCGTGGTGCGATTGAGTACTTCACCAAGTGAAAAGAAGCTGAACCAATTGCGCAGATAACCACTCACCAAGGTCAAACACTTCGTGTGGAGGAACATTGTCATCCGTTTTGGGATCCCAAGACACTTGGTGTCCGATAATGTTACCCGATAATGGATCAGAGTGCTCAGAGCTCAGCACTCGGTGGTCGGACCTCAGCACCTGCTATACATAAGTCAGCTCGGCTCTTGGGTCATAATAGCGGGCCATGTAATTGGGTCCTAGTTGTATGAGTAAGTCCATTTTTGTATAATTAAGGTAATCCTTCGCATGTAAAGCCTAGGCGACTAGCAACGAGTAATTGTGGACCTAGGGGTGCGCTTAGTGCGTATGGGGTCTAGGTCAAGTAAGTGTCTTTCTTTTAAACCTAAGCCCATGTGTGCTAGGGCATGTAAGGGTTAGGTTGCATGCATGATGAAAAGGAACGTAGCACCACTTTAAGGGTGTCTACGTAAACAAATTGGACCCCTGATGCTGGTACATGAGTTGATACCCTGGTGGTTATTTTGTTATTATTTTATGCACTCCCTGGAGGAAATATTTCATTTTGTTGCTTGCAACACCTTGAGAGTGTGCCCCTAAATTGAATATTTTTGTGTTGAGTATGCTTTCAGTTGAGATTAGATTCTCATGATGGAAAGTTGTTACAAGAGGTAAGTTATAAAAGGATTTTGAGACCCCAGGTTAAGGTACGTTATTTCTAAGACTGAAACTTGTTACTTCTTATTTCTTATAAGCCTTGTACTGACTTGATCGTCGGAGTGCAATCAACACGTAGGACCCCATGTTTCAACGGAGTCGTTTTCGAACGTAACAAAGGAAATAGCATATTCCAACAGAGACAAATAGAACTAGAACTTGTCATTAGAGTCAACCGAGAAGCAGATCAACCAGCAAAATATAATATTACTAAAACAAAAACATTAAAGAATTTATCAACCATAAAGATGAAACTTAATGAAATATTGATAAAGAATTATGCCTGGACCAAGTTCTTTCCAGCGAGGATTTTGTACTGCCACTGAAGAAGAGACATTAATTATAAATGATTTTTTTTAATTATTTATCTCTTGTGGACCAACTCATCACAGAACAAATCTTCACCTCCATGTGCTTCGTTTCAGATGCCCATGGCAAAATATATCAATGCCTGCCATTCACCCATTCAAACTGTAATAGTCTAATAATCAATAATTTGGCTACTTCATTTTTCATTTACCATTTTGTTTAATTATTTTAATAAAATTATATATTCATCCTCTTGTATAATATATATCTTAAATATTTATAAATTATAGCTATTATTACTTATTTTGTTAGTTCTCTATGAAGTATTAGTATTTAAATTTTTCATAATTATTGTTTAGAAATCTTTTATCGAACTAAAAATAAGATTAGTTTTATAATATAGAAATAAGGATAATATTTATTTTATTATAAAGGTGTTAAATTTAAATTTATTTTTTAAGTTAGTATTAAAGTAATTAAAAATCCATTTTAATCGAGATTGTGAGTTTATTATCCTCCCCTGTCGAGTCTTCTTAATTCTTACGTTCGACGCATCAAGATTTCACATTAATTAAATTAAGGCAAAATTATAATAAATTATTGTTAATAAATTTCATTTTAATAATCATATTTTATAAAAATAATTGATAAAAAAAATTAACAATATTCAATATCAGTAAATTTTGAATAAATTTTATATACAAAACTTCTCTATTATAGAGATTTTTTACTCTTCTTGCATTCCCTATAAGTCACATCCTCACCAACATTGGGAACAAAACTTCACTTCCGTGGCTAGTATTTGACATGCAGTAATTCAATATGAACATATTAAATAAAAATAAATTTGTACTTGCTTGGTATTATTATCTTGCATCAGATGACCAAGCCGTGTTTGTGAGTTCATTAATAACGCTTTACGCATCCCCATGATCGAGGATCTTAAACAGAAGCATGTGATGCGTGAAAATAACATATAAGAAGCCAATTGTTGTAGGAATATCTTTCACGTGTACCCTTTTTTTAAATATATACCTCTTTCAACAACTCTTTTAGGTTAATATTTCTAAAATTACACGTTTTAAAGGCCATTGCCTCCTCATTCATAATATAAAAAGAAGACTATATTTGTTTCATTTTACCATTGCCTCCTCATTCATAATATAAAAAAGAAGACTATATTTGTTTCATTTTAAAATAAAAACTTTATTAACTTAGCAGGATTCGAAAACAAAACTATAAATAAATAAGACTATATTTTTTTCATTTAAAAATAAATAAGACTATATTTATTTTATTTTAAAATAACATCTACTATAAATATCAATAATTTTTAATATTTTTAATATTGTTAATTAAAATATTTATATTAATAATTAGTAATAATATTGGATTTTTTTTAGATATAGATTTGTAGATAATGTAAAATTTACCTATGGATAGAGATACATGAGTAATAATCTACAAGTACGGATACAGATTCGTGGTTAATATTCACAGGTAATGCTGAATTTACCTATGAATTCAGGTCAGTGAATAATATTCGTATATAATGCTGAATTTACCTACGAATTCAGATCCGTGGGTAAAAATTTGTTAGTAAATCTGATTTTTTTTATAGTGATAAATAGCCACTTGCACGAGATGAAGGAAGAATACAGCGCCACTTAACAAACTTAGTTGAATTTTTATATTAAATTCAAAAAAAATAAGGAATCTTCTCATTTTCTGCATAGTCAAAGCCACACACACAAGGTACAAATTAAACAAAAAAAATGAGGAAGGTAACCATAGTGATTAATGTTGGTCATCTCTATTTCAAAGTTACATCAAAGATACTAGAAGGTGCTCATTCAAAATGAAATATTCACAGGGTGCTTGAATTTGATAGAAGTAGCACAAAATTCTTGGTGGAGGAGATGACCAACTAAAGAAAAGTTCAACTAGATGAAAAATTTGCTATTAGACTTGATGAACAATGGTGTGATTGTGTGGGAAGTTTCAAAAACTTCACCTCCTGCGTTTTCATGTGCAAATATGTCCACAATGATTTCGACATGTACATCAATCAGGTCTACAAGGTCTACAAGTTGGATGAAGTTAATAAATTTAATGACAAAGATTATCGACCAACACAGAAAGATCCTTAACTTTGCACCAATCCAACAACTAGTAGAAGTTCTAAAGGTTGTCCCAAGTCATTAATAATTATGACTTAAATGAATATATGGGAATAAGATTGTCTCAAGGAATGCTTCTATTGTCAAACCATCTTGAAAGATACAAGAAATCATTGTTCGAACAATGTGTATATCGATGGATTAATAAATTATTTTTCTATCCCACCCCTTTGATTAAATTTCAAAATTTATCTAATTACTTTTATTCAACAATTATTTGTTACTTAATTAAGTTATATTAACGTAATTTCCTTTTTGAATATTTTAGATTTAAAAAATTTGACATTATAGCATTAGGGTGAAAAAATGAGATGTGTGAGAGAGGTTTATAGTAGATGATAAAAATGACATTAACATAAGATGGTAAAAGATGATGAGTACAAGATGTGAGGTGATGTTGAGAGGGGAGAAGAGAGGATGGAGGTAATGAAAAGTGATATGGGCCCTTATTTACCTACTTTGTGGCAGTAGGATTGGGTATGGTGCAAACAATAATAAAAAGAAAGATAGATTTAGATAACACGTTTGGCGAGAAGATGAAGAGGATTCCTCTTGTGAACGGTGAGTCCTGGATCGGTCAAAACATCAAGGTCATCTGGTTTCATTCCTGCTGGCAATTCCCAATCGAAAGCATTAAGAAGATTAGCAAGGATGAGATCCAAGGAGGCAATAGCCATAGGCATCCCAGGGCAAACTCTACGACCAGAACCAAATGGAAGAAACTCATAATCTTGCCCTCGATAAGTTACACTACTATCCAAGAACCTCTCTGGATAATACTCAAATGGGTTTTTCCAGTTATCAGGGTCCTTATGGATCGCCCACGCATTCACGTACAATGTTGTCTTTGCTGGTATTTCGTAACCTCCTATCACGCATGCTTCATTTGTTTCTCTTTGCACAAGAATTGGCCCTGGTGGATAGTATCTGAATGTCTCTTTTATCACTGCCTTCAAATACGGAAACTTCTGTACATCATCTTCGTCTAGAAATTCCTTTCTTCCTCCCACACTCCTTATTTCCTCTTGCACTTTCTTCATCACTCTTGGATTCTTCAGTAGTGCCGTCATATTCCACACCAATGAGGCTGAACTTGAATCTGTTGATGCTAGAAGCAAGTCCTGAAGAGAGACATGAGAAGTGAATGGAGTTAGTTAGAGAAATAGAAAAAAGTAAATGACAAGAAATGGAAAAGAAGAAGCTTATCCATACCATGAGGATGGCTTTGACCACGTCGTCTGTCATTTCTATGGAACTCGAACCCTGCTTCTGCAGTTTGAGAATGATATCTGTCACATCCTGATTCTCTGGATTCACTTTTCTCTTTGGATCAGAGTGTTCATCAATGGCGTCCTGGAAGAACTCATCAACCTCCTTGAAAATAGTACGAAGACGAGCTTTCTTTCCAGTTACAGTATCGATCCAACCCAAGGAAGGAATGAAATCAGAGAAAAAGAATGCAACCATCATCTCTTGACAACCTTTGAGTAGTGAATAGAACCTACTCCCCTCCGCTGCGTCATCTTCATAGCTTCTCCCAAATAGAATTCTACATATCACTGTGCTCGTAAGAGACATCATCGCTTCTGTAAAATTAGTAAGCTTTGAAGATGAAGCGTTCCTAGATATTTTTATCATCATATTCTTCAACTCACTACGTCTTATTGGTGAAAATGTTGAGACTTGTTTCTGGCTAAGGACATTGAGAACACAAATTTTTCTAATTTCTCTCCAAAACTCACCATATGGGGAGAATATAACATCATAGCCTTTGAAGAACAGTGTTTGTTGGCCAAGTAATTTAGGTCGTCCACAACACTCAAGGTCATGGTCTTTCAACACCACTTTGGCCAATTCAGAGGTGCAAACAGCAATGGCTCTCCTTGATCCAAATCTAAGGGAAACGATAGGTCCGTATTTCTTTGACAGTTCCCATAGCTGCAGATGGAGAGTTGTACTGTCCACCTGAAGAAGGTTCCCTACTATGGGAAGCCCTCTTGGACCAGGTGGAAACCGTGACCCCTTCCCCTTTCTAAG
>Ga0123342_1007299_pt1 | contig 14675 bp, 7 predicted proteins | sample Turbeawhitnodule_FD_89960 | JGI IMG/M metagenome (GOLD analysis project Ga0123342, IMG submission 89960) | Root nodule microbial communities of legume samples collected from Mexico - Turtle bean Mexico white nodule | ecosystem: Host-associated > Plants > Roots > Nodule | place: Mexico: Nepantla...
AAAAAAAAATAAATAAAAAATATATAAATAAAGTATAAATAAATAAATATATATATATATATATATATATATATATATATATATATATATATATATATAAATATATATATATATATATATATATATATATATATACTTACTTCTAATAGGGATGTTTTTCACGTTTTTTTTTTTCATTTCCATGGTTTTCTTCCCAATGGAACAACTCTTTTAGATGAGATTTGTATATGTATAAACTCTTTTCACTGTGTCATACATTGTTCCAAACGATGGAAGGACAACATAGGTATATTTTCATTTTGCCAAGGACCCGTTCACTGTATTAAGTGGAACCAAATCATATATATGTATATATATGTTTGTTTGATGGGGAGAAAAACTAAAAGAAGAAAAATAATATTTTTTTTTATTAGGAGGGAGTTATAAAAAAGAAAAAATAATCATTTCTAAACATGATTTTTTTCTTTTCATTTTTTTGATAATTTTTTTTTTCTTATTTAATTTTAGTGTACAAAATAAAACACAACATGAAATTATTTACAAAAGAGAAGCCAATATTGTTGGAGATCCCACATCGACTAGAAATTAGAGCATTTCATAGTATACAATATGTGGGATCTCCAACAAATATGTAAAATGAATATATAAAAGAGTTAAGTCAAACTGAATTCTTGAAACTTGAACATAATTTGTAAAAAAAATTATAACTCAATTTTGACTCGTTTATTTAATTGAGTCTGATTAAAAACTTAAACTTCTTCATTCATTTATAACTTAGTTAAGTTTTGTTTTCATAAAATAAATTCTTAAATTATTTTTTAACCTTAGCAATCTAGGAACAAAATTATCATTTTCTATTTACTATAAATTTATTTTAATTTAACCCACAAAATATTATAAAGATAAACAATATATTTTTTTCATAAAATTATATAAATATATGATATGATATGAAATAGCATGGGGATCTCATTTAAATAATCAAACGTAATCGAAAATTTAAGTTAATGTATTTATAGTGATAGGTCATAATTTCGGCTAATCCATAATGTTTAGTCTTGACTCATGGGTTGAGGTCAAAACAGTCCACGAGATGAAACAATCCACATAAAAAAATGTCAACCAAAGTTCAATGGGTAAGCACCAAGACATGAGTCATTTTTAAAGTAAAAATTCTCATTTTAAAATAAAATAAAAAATAAATTTTTGTATACACTTGAAAAATATTTATTCAATCCAAATCCAAACTCATAGATAAAGTCGAGTCGGACATGGGTCGAGTTAGGTCATGTTGACACCATGTCAAGTTGGTTGAGATGGACTCAGGTTACATCAAATACAAGTTAGGTTAAAACACACTAGGTCTAGATCATACCAAATTAGGCCTAACCCAAGTTGTCCTGAGCCAAACAGAACACAGGATAAGTTAAGTCAAACCAAGTAAAGGTCAAGTCGAGTCCAAATTCAGTTAGGTCAAATAAGATTGAAATGGGCCTAGCTCATATCAAACAAAGTTAGGTTGGATCCACGTTGGCCAAGTTCAGTCACCCCTTGGTCAACCTCATTCGGTCGAACTCATGACGGGCCAGGTTAGGTCAAACCCCAAGTCAAGTAGGTAAGATTGAGTTGGGCTTAGGCTAAGTTAAGGTTGATCAAGTTCACATTGTGTTGAGTTGAGTCGAGCCTGCATTGGCCAAGTTAATTTATGCCAACATCTGACTAAGTTAAGTTGGACCTATGTCAAGCGAAGTTGAGTTGGATCCACGTCGAGTCGAGTTGAGTTTAGTCCATGTCAGACCAATTTCATTTGAGCACACCTCAGGTCAAGTTGAGTAGGACTCACCTCTAATCCAGTTGAGTAGGACCTGGTCGAGTTAAGTGGGGTCATGTCGGTTGAAGCTGAGTCAAGCTCACATTAGGCCAAGTCAAATCAGGCACACGTTGGGTTGAGTTAAGATAAGTCTACATAAGACCAAGTAGAGTCAAGCACACGTTGGGTCGAGAACAGTTAGGCTTACCTCAAGTCGAGTATAGCTAAGTCAGGCTCACCTTGAGCCAAGTTGAGTCAGACCCACTTTAGAAAAAGTCAAGTTATGCCCATGTTGGGCTGAGTTGAAATGGGTTGGACCGAGTTAGACCCATGTCAGATTGAGTCAAGTAGGTCCCAAATTAAGTCGGTTAAATAAGACAAACTTTGGGTTGAGTCAAGTAGGTCCCACCTTGAGCAAATTGAGTAGAGTCGTGTTCGGTTGAGTCAAATTAGGCATACATCGAGTCTAATCGAGTTAGATCCACGTTGGGTTGAGTTGAGATAGGTCCATGTCAGGTCGAGTACAGTTGAGCCCATATCGAGTCATGTCGAGTTAGAAAAATGTTGAGTGGAGTCAAGCCCATGTAGAGCCAAGTCAAGTCGCGCCCCACATAAAGACAACTCAAGTTAGGCCCACCTTAGACTAAGTTTAGTTGAGTTCATCTAGGGTCACGTATAGTTAAACCCACATCAAGTTGAGTCGAGTCATGCCCACGTTTGGCAGAGTTAAGTCAGGTTCATGTATGATCAAGCCAAGTCAGACCTATGTCGGGCAGAATCGAGTTAGATCCATGTTGGGTCAACTTATGTTAGACCCACATAAAGTTAGGTTGATATTCGGACGTGTTAGGTCAGGTTGAGATAGGATCAAGAAAAGTTAATCCATATTAACAATGTTGAGTTCAGTCGATATCAGATCAAGTCTAGACAAACACAAATTGAATTGGGTGGTCGAGACAAACAAGTTGGATTGGACCATAATATTCTAATTAAGTTTCAAATAATAAAAATTATTATTAATGTAAAATATTTATGGATCATTTTACAATTTAAAATATTTTAAAACTTAAGTAATTATGGAAAGATTTAAGAGTCAAGTAAAGTTTTGTAGTAAGAAAAATTCACTTTGATCCTAATCTTAACTCACTTTACGTAGGGGTCTTATGAGTTGGAATTTTTTCAACCAACTCATTTGACAGGCCAATAAAAAAAATTATTTTAAAAATTAGTTTGAGATTGATCCATGTATCATGGTTAAATGGACAATTTTACTTACCTATGACATAGATAAGACTATCCATCATTTTTCATTCTTACGTAACTCAACCAAAAAAATAAAATTATGAGTATTAATGAATAAATCAAAAGTTATTTTATTTATCCTATATAAATCTATAAAATTCTCCCCGATGAAGCAAGAATGTACAACTAAATTTGGAAACAAACTAATAAGTTTTAATTCAAGTAATCATGATTGAATACTATCAAATTAAAATAATAGTTAATGAGATTGACAAAATAATATAGAAAAATTAGGAGGTGTGGACCTTTAATTTAGGGAAAATTATAGGCTCAAGAAAATCAATTAGAAATATAGCTTTTAAAATAAAATAAAATAAAAAACACAAATCTCGAGTCCTCTAAAATAGGAAAAACAACATGGAATAGATTGTTCACTTGCCCTAGATATTACTTGTGCGACACCTTAACTACCATTAAAACTAACATGCTTAGGAGGAGCAAGGTTTTTTTTTCCTCATCGCATCAGTAAATTTTATTTTTATTCAGAATATTTAAATATATTTCTCATTTACATCCTTTTATACATAAAAAACTTTATTCAGATGATCTCTTTTTGAGTGTGAACCTAAAGTATTTTTTAATAAGTATAAAATATCATGTATATATAATGTCCTTACGTTATTGACTTCTCCCAAAATAAAAGATAATAGATGCGCTAAAAAAAGGAAGTGTAAAGGAAAATGGGTGCGTTCATATTTGTTGTCTAACGAGTTTTATAGAGATTAATTAATTAATTAATAACTGATTAGTTAAGGTGAACTCACATTATATTATATTATAATATATATATATATATATATATATAAGTTAACTAATTTAGTGAATTCATTAAGACACAATCAATATGATCTTAATAAATTAAAATTAGTTTAGTCCATTAGGGACAATGAGAATCCCAATAAGTTAAGGCATAATTATGGTTGAAATTCACTAAAATAAAGAATAATTTTATCATTTATCTGTTTCAAGAGAAGGAAGGCTCTAAAAGAAATAAGTCAATTTTGTTGAGTAAAGTAGTTAAATCAATAGTTCATAATAATCTTTAAATAAGTTTATCTAGCGATTGATGCTTATCTATTTGGCCTGGGCCTATTTGTGTTATTGGTCCAGCCTAAGCAAGAGTGAGAACACGATCGCGTTCAACTAAAATGGGTTTATCTATTTTTGGTCAAAGTTTTTCTGAGTAGTCAACAAAGACTGCTTCTTCTTCCTGCACTTCCATACTTTCTTGTGCCACCCCATAAGTTTTTTTATTTCAAAAATACTCTTTTTAAATATTCCAGATTACATAATTTGGAAATCTTTTTCTAGATCCAGAATTAGCTTCTGGATTATGTAATCTGAAAATCCTTTTTTAGATGTGTGATTAGCTTCTAAATTACATAATCTAAAAGTCTCTTCTAAATATGAGATTGACTTTCAGATTATATAATACAGAATATATCCAGATTACATAATCCATGGACTTATATTAAATCCAAAAAAAAGTTCCGAATTTTATAAATCTCAAAAACACTTTCAGATTCAAAAACATCTTTCGAATTATGTATAGGGTGATAAAAAAAGGATAAAACAATATTTTTACATTTAGTATGGAGTGGCACAATAAGTTATGGAGGTGTAGGAAGAAAGAGTCCTCAACAAAACAACAACCTTCGAGTTTTGGGTCCTGTATTAAGACATTAATGGGCCAAGTACGTCAAACCCAAGTATACACTCAAACCCAAGTACAAATTCTTCCTACACCCAACTTTTTTAACACCTATACACTTTTAAATCTCCAAAAATTCCTTTCGTTTCGGAAACAAAAATTCAGAATTAAAAAAATAAATTTCACAGAAGCAAATCCAAAATATATTATTGTGTTTGGGAAATGAAATTCTAGAATAAAATTAAAAAATCAAAATCTCATTCTGAAAAAGTAATTCCAAATAAAAAAGATATATTCTGAAAAAAAGTTCAAAAAACAAAACCTGAAAAAAAATAAAAATGGAAATCCATAAAAATATTAAAAAAATTCAAATTCAGAAATATATTAATTTTTTTTTTCTATAATATATTTTTATCCAAATCTTTTATTTAAAGATATTTTTGTCATTTGACAAAAGAATCAAATTGAAGTTTAAATTTGATTGAACAGAGAAGTAATTGCAAACTGCTTTTGGGTGAAGATAGAAGTTCCTTACGCAAGTAAATGGAACGAAAACGAAGTTGAACTAATATAAAAGCTTGAGCACATAGCCTAGGTTCCTTTCAAATCCCAGTAATTTTCAACATAAGAACAGGATAATGGAGACGAAAGTTTTTTTTTATCTAGATTCAAAGCTTACGTGTTTGAATCTTTAATAGATAGAAGTAGAATTCAACGAAATAAGTGTTTGAAGTTGTTGAAATTGAGACTATTAGCTAACAAGGAGCTTGAGCTTGAGCCTACTCATACATTTCTTAATGATGAACCTTCACGTGATGAATACTCTACATTCACTTTGGATGATAATATGACAACCCAGAAACTTTTTTCTTGCTTACTTTTATTAGTTGTAATTCCTTTTGGTGAAAAGGCATATAATCTTGGATCACATTAAGCAACTCACCAAATAAAACGAAAGGCTATAAAGGAGCAAATAGGGTTCCTCCTTTAAGACATTCGAATAGATTCCTTATTCATATAAATGTCACACAAACCTTGCAGGATAAGTTATACACCCACACATGTCACCCTCTACCTAATTAAATTGAATAGGCAAAACCTTTTTTTTTTTCTTTTCATAAAAAGATTATTTATTATAAAGAAGAGAGAGGAAGTGCAATAATAGTGGATGGCATAAAGATATTCTCAAAAAAAAAAAAAAAAGATACATAATCCAGATAAGTTCATTAACACAATGATACAAGCCAATTATATAGAGATTATGATTTTTCTCCAAAGATAGTTTTTAGAGTTGACTTTTCCTACCATAACTCCTTAAGCCAATTTTAAAAAGTCAACCAAAGTCACCCGAAAACTATCCACCCGAATACCCTTTTTTTCTTGGCTTTTTATAACCACTCAACACAATTCATCAAAGTTCTTCGGCTCTATCAAGTAGAATTTGAAGGATTGAAAATAAGATGGAAACGTGGGATGAGAATTGTTTGAAATAAGGGGTAGAAAATAAAGGAAAAAATTGTGAATACTTTGATGATTGTTATAAATAAAAAATATTTTAATTGATGAAATTTTAAGATTATAATTTTCTTCTAGTTAGATATTTTCTGGTGTTATTAAAATATTATTTTCATTACGATTCGTGAACTTAGTTGAAAAAAAAATATGAATTATTTGACATAATTAATACATACAAAAATATTGATTTTTTTTATAAAATAAAATAAAATATAAATGGAAATATTTATAAAATATTTAATTAAAATTGTAATTTTCATAAACTTCAAAAAATATACAGCAGTTGGTGTAAATATTACATACCTAATTGATAATAAATATACAATAGATACAACTAAATAAGATGAAAAAACACATTTAAATTATAATAATTGATAAAAAAATTAAAAAAATATGTAAATATGAATTTTACAAGCCTAATGTATAACATTTTGTAATTAAATAAATTGTATCCAAATTATTTGAATTCAATGTAAGTATGCAATTGAGAGGCATAACTAATATTTTGTGGTTCATTACTATATTTTATATTCTAAATTTCTAAATGAACATTCATATTTTTCTAATTTAATAAAAGTGAGTAATTACCAATTTTCTTAACTTCAAATCCTAATCTATATGAGTGTATAATAATTTCAAAATATTAACATAAATATATTTAAATTAAATTCATATAAATTTTATTCTAATATATAAACTATTTGTCATATAAGTGATTTATGGATCTTAATCTAATTTTGATTTGTAATCAATAATTATTTTTCTTAACCAATTTAATTTCATCTTCAGTCAAATAATAACACTTCATACACACTAACGACATACTTTTAACACAAACAAATACCACCATCATAAACCCTTTTTTCACTGTATATCAGTATATCAGAATCGAAACTCTTAATTCATTTTTTACTTTCTATGCCATGAAAATAATTGCAAACACTATTCAAAACAACACAAAAGAAACACAACACAAATAAACTCTAGCTGGTTATGAGTGACATGCATGCCTCAGTTGCTGTGAGTGTCAAACTCATTTGACACATTTCAGCCATGGATATTGCAAATAAGCACAAATGTATGCATAATAGATGTTGTTTTGGTCATACCTATTAATGATCCAAGCAATAAATCAATTAGGACACAACAAAACAAGTACAACACCACATACCAACACACTCCTTCAACACAAGACCTACAATACAACACTGATAAGGCAAAAAGTCCAACTAATTCCAAACCATGCAAGCCCATGCTCAAAGAACTGAAAAAAAAAGCTTCATCATAATTGATTATATGGGAAATAATAAATTATCTTCCCATATAATCAATTACATAATGATTAATTTTGTTGTTTCAACCTCATGTCTCATCTCCTCTTGACACGTTTCAATCATGGAAGCTTGCCTATTCACCTACAAAGCAACTTCAGCAACCAAGCTTCTTAACATGGGACTCGAATGCACCTTCCCAAGCAATATCTTTCTTCAACACGTAAGAGCACCAACCTCAATTGCACTTCACACATAGGACGAACTCAACTCACACCAAGCAAAGAACCACGAATCCAAGAAGGAAGAAGGAAACTATGAACCCAACACAAATGCATTCACCCTAAACCCAACACAACTCGTATTTTCTACTAAATCCACAAACAGTAATAGAAATAATATTTTAATCACATACAAATTTCATATACAAATTGTAGGCCAAAGGTCAACCGAAAAAGATTAGGTTGAAAGATCGAGTTGGAAGATTGAATATAAAAAATATAAATAAATAAAATTATAAAATGGTTTCTGTAACAATGTCCATAATGATAGAATCCAAATTTATAGATGTATGTTTAAAAAATATATTAGGTACAAAAAGAAAAATTCAAATAGGTTATGGGTCAATAAAAGAACATTATAAATAGGTCATCAATCTAAGAGGTATATAAAGTGAATTTATCTGATAATTATATCAAACTGATTCTGACTTTAACATCGGAACGTCTTGCAGGTACACTCATCCAACCATAAGAAGAGACCGAGACGAGAAGTCAAAAGGTCCAGTTGATTTAGTCTAACCTAGTAAGTTTGTCAACCATAAACTCAACTTGAAGCAGGAATAAACCGAAAACCCAACTCAAGAAATTCAGAAAATTCGAGGAGTCAACACATTTTGCCGAAAGAATAATAGTTTCTAAGTCTTTTTTAAGAATACAAATAAACAAATAATTATATTTTATTTTAAATTTAATTTAATCATTATTGCAAAATTGTAATTTTGCAATTTCATAAACTTTTTTAACAACTACACTCATGACATCACTTAAATTTCCATTTTTTTTTCTTAATAGAGTAAACTAAGTTGAAAAAGTATCTTTCCAATCAAATCTATCTTTTTCCTCTCCTCCTTGATATTCACTAAACCCTAAAACAAATACAGATTAAAAGGGGAAAGCGGTAACACGCGGCATTGTGAGGATGGGAATAAAATAATAGGTTTGACATCTTATATAATTGATAAGAATTAATAAAAAAATATAAATAGATGCAAAGTTTGACCAGTGCCTTAACGCCCAAGGATGCAGGAATTGGCTAAAGCGAAATAAAAATCAAACAGGGGCTTACACGATCAATGAGAAGGTCGGTTCTTAAAAACTTGATGTGATAATAGCCATGTTCTTCCACCGCCTTCACCCTAACCTCTCTTTTCTTCCTCAGCCCGTTACCGTTTCTCTCACAAAATCTGTAACACACAACCCTCGTGTTCCTCTTTCCTTCCACCCCAAGTTTTCTGTATCTATAAACATGACCAAAAGATTCTCCCACCAACTCTTTTAATTTCCCAAATTCTTCCAATCTTTCCTCGCTCCTCCTCCCCTCTTTCCCACTTTCGATTCCCCCTTTCTTCTCTCTGCACTATGGACCGACCAATTCATCATTCATCCGACACACCTACATATGATTCCGATGAAGACTCACTCGTTTCTGATTGCGAGAGCGGGGTTTCCGGGGCCGAGGGGACGTTTTCCGGAGCCTTTGTGCCGGCGCCCGAAGACGGCTGTCGCGTCCACACTAGATTTGTCCGTAGCTTGACCGTTAACGGGTTGAGGCCCGAGGTGGTGACGATTGCCAAGAACGCGCATTCCTCTGTCATGGCAAGAGCGCGTGCTCAGTGCTTTCAGGTTTTCGCGCGTGCGGCGGGGGAATTGCACGAGGGTCAGGCCAACGTCAGGTTGGCTTGGTACGGTGCGTCCGGTAAGGAAGAGATAGCTGATATCGCCCAACATGGTTTCGGCCACGCGCACTGTAACGGCCTGCGTCTCTCTCCACTGGATTACCCACTCCAAAGGCACGTCTGATTTCACTGTTCCATTAATCAATTTTATCATTTTATTTCATTGTTGTGTGTTTTTTCAGTATTGGTTTGTCAATTTGAAGGTTTCTGAATTTTACTATTTTTTGCGTCTGCGGAATGCAGTGTGAAGAGCTCTGGTGTAGACAGTGACGGCGTGAGGTACTTGTTGCTGTGTAGCGTTATCTTGGGGAAGACGGAGGTGGTGCCACGTGGCTCTAATCAACGCCGTTCGAGTTCTGAAGAGTATGATTCTGGGGTGGACGATCTTTTGGCTCCCAAGGAGTATGTTATTTGGTGTAACCGGCTCAACACTCATGTTTTGCCTGAATATGTTTTGAGTTTCACGCTTCCTTCCTTAAAAGGTTTGGTGTTTGTGAGTTTTTTTGTTGTGGTGCTTGTCTTTCCTAGTCTTGTGACTGATTCCTGATGTTATTCTGAGACTCTGCGTGTGCTTGATTTTGTAGGGAATGTAAATATTAGGGAACCTTTGAGGCCCTCTTCGCCGTGGATGCCATTCCCGGCTTTGATTTCGGTGCTTTCGAGGATTTTGCCTCCTGCTGAAGTTGCCACCATTGTAAAGATACGCAAAGATTATACAGTAAGTGCTTTTAGAATTTGAGACAGTGGCTAGTTTTTTCTTAGCTTAAATGGTTACATATTGAACATAGTAGTCAACAGCAAGCTGTAGGAGCTCTATAGCAGGATAGCTGAGTGGAGCGGCGATAGACCGTTATAGGATTCAAATAGTATAGCACTTTTCAATACCAGCCACAACTATTGCAGTAGCCACCAAACTAGTGGCTTTTGGCGCGCCATAGCAATGCTATGTTGATGTAGGCTTAAAAATCCATTTTACCCTTTGAAGATAAATTTTCAGGGTTTATTTGGGTAAAATATTCTACAAAAACGCTATCTGTGCATCTGTTTGACATCTAGTCCTTGACACATTATAGGACTATTTTTTATCCCATGTTTCGATCTTTCTTTCCCATTCCTTTCAGTTTACGTCAATTTTTCTTTTTTCTATTAATTTCACTGTCATCTTACATTTTTTAGTAAACTGTGACTTATTATTTACAATGAATTTCCTTAATTTTGGATTTTTTTTGTGATTTGTTATGGCATTTATAATTATGTGTAAACTAATGATTTTTAGTTTGTGTTGTAATGTTTAAAATAGCAGTCATCCCACGTCCTGCTGTCTTGCTATATTTCAGAGTTAATCATTGCACTCTATTTTCCGTAATCGATAGATATGATATTGAGTGAGCTTTCTTCTGCTTTGCAGGAACTGAGGATTTCTCGATATGAGATGATACAGAGGGTGAGAAATATAGCAGGCGACAAATTGCTAATTTCCATCATCAAATCTTTCAGAGCCAAGGTACATCTATTCTAACCTCTTTGTGATGATATTGTTCTTCCTAAGTTTAAAGAATGTTTGTCGTGGCAGATTTGTTTGTCTAGGAGTTTAAAAACATTGAACATAATGGTCTTGTTGTGAATAAAGTTAATAATACTCATTGTTCGAATTACACCAAGACGACACTTTGCATTATGCTTTCCGAACGCTTTGAAATGATTAAGTATTCACTTGGTTCATACTAGTTAATTTTGAACTATTATAAACCAACTGTAAGTAAGTTGTGGAGAGAGATCATCATGAATGACTACAATTTTCTTCAATTAAGGCGTTGAAAGGCTGGCCGGCAAAGTTGTCTAAATAATGGAAATGATAATGATACTCATCGGCATTACTTTCTCCCTAGTGCCTTCGTTAATGCGCATATTTTTGCCAGTTCCTCGCGTCACTGAATTGTTGGGGGTCGGTCAATGTGGATGTGAATGTAATTCCTACTTTTGGATTATTATGGAAACCATTGAAGTGAATTTAGCTTCAAAGTGAATAGAGGTCATGTTGGAATTAGTTTAACATCATTGTTAAATGATGAGTTGCTTAAATGTATAATTAAATTTATTCGAAGGCAGTCACTTGCCAGTTGCATAGAGTGAGATTTTATACTCAAAACACCCTCCTTTGGAAAGAAAGACAAAGCTGTTTCAAAAATTGGTCCTGTTGATTCTGTTATGAATATAGTGTATGTATTCTTATCGTAAAGAACAAGAGCTAGCCCGTATTTCAGGATAATGAAGTGCGAGAGTAAGATATCATTTACAGTCTGTGTTCCTGATAAAAATCTAACATGGCTACGAAACTTTGTAATTTATGTAATGCCTTTCTACAGTATGAGCTATAGTTTTTGTGTCTTCTCTTATTTTGGTCATGAATAGGTTTCTAACCTACCTTGGTGAATTTGTTTTTCAGAAAACACCTGCAAACTTTAAAGCAAACAAGGGGAAAGAAGGGCAAGGGGAAAAAAGAGTAAGGGGACAGCCAGTAGCATGAAAGGAATGATTGTTCATACGAGTTCTATTAGCTATTACACGAAGTGATAGAATACTTAAAGAAACACAATGCTCATAATACTAACCAAACTTACATTGAGGGGGTATGTGAAACCACGGAGTAGAGCATATCATTTTAGACCTTTTAATTTGCTTCTAGGATGATATACTCATTCTGGGATATAGGTGATTCTTTTTCTTTCTAGTTAGTTACAGTTACTGGTTGAAATAAATATACCTTTACCATGGTGGCTGCAATTTGCCAACATCAAATGTTCCTTTATCTTTGCTCATTGGCTAAGGACATGGGAGTTCTTTGAAGTATTTGATAAACTCTGAAATTAAATCAAGAGATTGTTCAGTTTGGGTTATATGCGTGCATCCAAATTGTTCGGGCATCTATTTCCATGGTTTAGAATTTAATGACCCTGTATACTCAAATTCAGTAAGTCTTTGCACTTTTAAATCAGTCAATTGATTCGAATTGTGCTTCCGTGGGATATTAAGGGTGTGCAAGGACGGATTGGTTCTTGTTCGGGGGGAAATGAACTGATGAAATATAATTGGTTTAGTTTGATAAGTAAGCTTAACTTGTCCTGTTTAACTGTCAAGATTGTCATTTTATCCCATCCTCATCGGAGTTATTATGTTCATAAATTTAGTTTTTATTCCTTCTTCTCCACTTCCATATGGGTGATCGTCTCCATGGCAAGTTACATTCTCAGTGGCACTGGCACAAGAAGGAATTGAAAATTTATGGAGTCTTTGGTACTTGATAGAGGATTGAGAAAGGAACCAAAAGGGTTGTCCTGATGTATAGAGGGCTGCCTGAAAGGCATTCGTAAAAAGTCAAAATGTGTGGCTTAGTTACTTGGACAAGAAGGAGAAAAACTGCTGAAGATAGTAAAGTCATTAGGTAATGGTAATGGACTTTTATTGGGTTTGACCAAACCTTTGAAAGCAACGAAATCAAAGTTAATCTGAATCGAAGAATAACGTAGAAATGTCTCATTTTTTTGTGTTTTTGCCTGACTAAAAAACTGTTTCAATTTTAGACGTTTTTTAAACGATAAATTGATTGAACTGTGGTCCCGCGAGGCATGACAGCTTTTTGGCTGAACACGCACTTCACTTTCATTTTTTTTTATAAAATTATTCTTTCTGAAAAGTAATTTAAGGATGTATATTTAGAAATTTGTAACTTAATTTCATAATTTGGCTTGAGAATGTTGTAATTTTTTTAGAATTTATAAGATTAATCATATGCAAAATATTAGTTTCTATAACAGTTAACATAAGTTTTTGAAGTTAATTAATAAGTTTCGTAAATATATTTTGTTAAATATTACTTTTACGATTTGATAGATAAAATAAGAAAGTAAAATACCAGTCTAATAAGAATGAGTGATATAAAAGTACTAACTACTCCAACCTAACTCACTTAAAACATGTACAATGAAAATAGAGGATGGTCATTTACTTATCTTTATCTTCTTAAGATATACATGTTAAGGCTAACATCTAGGATGTTACACTAAAAATCAATGGTAAATTGGCACAATTAAGGACTATAAAGGGTGATCATCCATAAATAAATACATATAGTAAGAAGAAAAAAAATGTATTTACTCAAGTTTTCGATTTAAAGACTTAAGTAAGAAATGTATTTAAAATTTTTTGACCTTAATTTCTAAATTATGTGAACTTATTAAACTAAAAAATATTAACAAAATTAATCATTCTACACTATGAATATATATAATGTTAAAAAGTTTGAAAGGTATAAATAGTCACCAACTAAACCAAGTAAGCTATATATTTTCTAATTAATGCATGCATCCATCATAGTCATTATTTTTTTTTATAAAATTTTTTCATGTTAGGCATTACTATGCACTTGACATATCAGCTAGGCTGACACCTCAAGTAACAACAATCATATGCCATCTCATGAAAAATAAAATTATTAAAAAAAAATAAAAAAAATACAAAAATATGGGGGGACTAGACTAAAACCCATATGTTAACAAAAACGATACATAGGTAGATTATACATATTCATAAAGAATTCTAAGAACAGACTAGCTGAGAGTCTATTATACCAATGAAATGATTCTCTATGAATAAATCTTAAATTAGTCAACTTATCAGCACACGCATTTCCTTCACGAAAGATATGAGTAACCCTAAACTTGATTGTCCCACAAAAATTAAGACAACTATTCCATCGATTTTGAAGCATCCACGGAACATTAGTCCTAGCAGTAAACGCAGCACAAACCAAGGCAGAATCACATTCAAGCCATACATTAGTAAGTCTCATTTTTTGAGCTTCCTCCATAGCATGTATAACTCCATAAAACTCAGTAACCAAAGCAGCTGAACTTCAAGAAACGCTGAAAAAGCACCAATAAATTCTCTCATACTCCCACAAAAAATACCTCAACAAGTAGTAAGACCAGGATGCCCCCTAGCAGTCCCATCAGTATTAATTTTAACCTAACCTGGTGAAGGAAATTTTCATCTAATAGGAAGAGGACGAAGAACTTTACCACTACGAGTCTTAATACCGAAAAACTTAATCACGTTGAAGTCCAACATATCATTCTTCATTGAAGCTTTAGACGAATTTCCCACTAGACA
>Ga0123342_1007300_pt1 | contig 14675 bp, 12 predicted proteins | sample Turbeawhitnodule_FD_89960 | JGI IMG/M metagenome (GOLD analysis project Ga0123342, IMG submission 89960) | Root nodule microbial communities of legume samples collected from Mexico - Turtle bean Mexico white nodule | ecosystem: Host-associated > Plants > Roots > Nodule | place: Mexico: Nepantla...
AATATAAAAAAATCAAGAATGATTTAAAGAAAAGTTTATTTATAATATTATTTTATTTTTTTTTAGAGTTGGGGGGGGGGTTGGGGGGAAAAAGATGGAATAAAGAAGGGGGGGGGGGGGGGGGGGGGGGTCGTGAATTGTTTATGAAAGATTTTCGCAAATGTTGAAGGTATATTGAAAGCCAACGAGGAATCAAAGAAATAGAAATCAGTTCAACCAATTTCAAAACTGTTTTTAAAGTGATTCCAGAAAATCAACCGGTTGTTTTTGCGAAACAATCGATTCTTTTTATCAGTAGTGTTAAAAACAAAGCAAAAACAAATTTAAACGAGAGTAGGGAATAGAGAGATCAACACTGAGAGTTTATACTGGTTCACTCTTTACCAAGAGCTACATCTAGCCCTAAAAAACCTATGAGAATTCACTAAGCAGTCAAACACCTTGATTACACAACACCCACCAAAGAGGTGATCAAGAACACACACCACCTTTGGCAAAACACCACAAATATTAGAACATCCTTTGAATTTGCACAACACCAGTCTTTACACAAATACAGTAGTCAAGAGAGAAAGGAATGAGTGCACCTGGGTAAATCTCAGATTGAAGTAAAAAGAATACAATGCAATCCCATTCCTCTCTTAGAAAAAAAATCCAAAGCTTGAAGCAATCTTTGAAAAACTGTTTTGAAAGTGTTATCTTGAATCAATAACAACCAGGAGTGTATAACCATTTATTTATTCTCCAAACAGTTGTTAAAAACATTTAATGCAAGAGCCAAAATAGTTTTAAATCAAATTCAATCAACTTAACAGAATTCTATTAAGATTTTCAAAAAATCAACCAATTGAAAACACGAAACAATTTGATGAATTGGCTTGACAACAAGGTCAACTAATTTCAAGCTTTTTCAAATTACTCTAAGTGTAAAACAACTGGTTGAATCGAAATTTCAATAGGTTGATTTTCCACTTTCTTTAGAAAACACTTCCTTTTCAAAAGAACTTGAATCAAACAACCTTGGATCATAACTTTGAGTGGATTAATAAATTCAAACTACACAAGACACACACAACCAACAACAAGGTCTTCAAGCAACCCACTTGGATTTAGAGACTTCAAAGACTATGTTCAACAATTGATTTATATAATTCCTAGTTTTTTTTTGTTACGAGCTCATACTTCAAAAAACCTAACTTATTTTGTCTTAGCTTTTGATGTACGTATATTTTATGTGCAATTTAGTTTTAGCTATAATTGTTAAAATTTAATTCTTATAATTTTGAAATATTTTAAATTAAGGCCTTTATTTTAAAATGCATCCAATAATTAATTCACTGTGAAAGTGAGAAGTAATAAATTTAATTTCTCCTTACAATATGTTCTTGTAATCTTTGAAGCCCTCGTATCAAAGAACACACATGACTTTGAAGCCCACATCTGACAGATAATACAATTATTTAGGATATATAAAGTTGGGGCAATAAGGTGATGGAGGAAGCGATATTAAAGTAAGAAGAAGATAGTGCCTTATCTAGTGTTTCTTCTCCTTAGATATAATAGATATAAGTGTGGCTGAATTGTGATTCCTTGCTTGGACTGTCATTGGCATCCATTGAGTTTGTGTCGAAGAACAATGTGTTTACAGTGGAAGAGAGAAGTCAGGAGGATCGTTAGAGATGGTGGAAAATGGGGTTGAAGGTTATTTCAAGCGGCAAGTCATTTTACTAAAATTTTGAAACTCGTGGTATTTTATGAAGGTTTTTAAATCCATGGTATTTAACGGAGGTTTCTAAACCCATGGTATTTTACGGAGGTTTTTCAACCCATAGTTTTTAACAGGGGTTCTGAAAGACTTTCCCTAACGTTTCCAAGGGATGGTTTAGCGGGAGGAACTGCTACCATGGGTAAACGACTTAATAGAGGTTTTAACGCTGGATAATGTAAAAATAAACCTCCGTTAAAACCATTTTTTCTTGTAGTGACAATCCGCAAGAAAAGAAATTGGATGCAAGAACAATCAGTGGATATTTCATTGGTTATCCAACAAAGTCAAAAGGATATATGTTTTACTATCCTACCCACAGTACAAGAATTGTTGAAACTGGAAATGTTCGGTTCATTGAGAATGGTGAAACCAAAGGGAGTGAAGCTTCACGAAATGTGGAGATTAAGGAAGTTAGAGTACAAGTTCCTTTAACTAGTACCTATACTTCAAGAATTGTTGTTCCTCATGTTGTTGAACCACACAACGATAAAGAAGAAAAACAAATTAATGATCCTAAAATTAACAGTGAACATATAGTAGAACAACCACAAGAAATAGTATTTAGAAGATTAAAAGATAAAGGAAATATGTTATTTCGAATGATTATATGGTTTATATACAAGAGTCAAAATGATTTTGGCATTAGTAATGATCCACTTTCATTTTCAGAAGCCGTAAATGGTGATAATTCTGATAAGTAGTTAGATGCCATGCAAGATAAACTGAAATTAATGGCATAGAATGATGTGTGGGACCTTATGGAATTGCCAGAAGGATGCAAAAGAGTTGGGTGTAAATGGGTATTTAAGACTAAACGTGAATATTATGGCAATATCGAATGTTACAAGACCCAACTTATTGCAAAGGTTTTACTTAAAAGGATGTCATTGAATATCAGAAACATTTTTTCTTATTTCTAAGAACGATTCTTTCAGAATTATCATGACATTAGTAGCTCATTATGATCTTTAGTTGCATCAGATGGATGTTAAAACTACCTTTTTGAATGGAATTTAGAAAAGGATGTTTATATGGATCAACTAGTGGGGTTCATTAAAGAAGGAAAATAACACATGATGTGTAAACTTAAGAAATCAATATATGGACTTAAATAAGCTTTCAGGAATTGGTATCTTAAGTTCAATAATACTATTATGTCCTTTGGATTTAAGGAAAACACTGTTGATTGATGTATATATCTAAAGGTAAGTGGAAGAAGTTTATATTACGATTTTGTATGTTGATGATATCTTACTTGTAACTAATGATCTTGGTCTATTAAGTTAGACTAAGAAGTTTCTCTCGTACAACTTTGAAATGAAAGATATGAGTGAGGTGTGATAGGATTAGAAATATTCCGTGAAAGATCACAAGGATTGTTAAGTCTATCTCAGAAATCATATATTAATAAAGTTTTAGAGAGATTCAGAATGGATAAATGTTCAGCATCTCTTGTTCCAATACAGAAAGAAGACAAATTTAGTCTCATGCAATATCCAAAGAATGATTTGGAACATAAACAAATGGAGAATATCCCTTATGCATCTATTGTTGGGAGTTTTTTGTATGCTTAAATATGTACAAGGCCAAATATTAGTTTTGTTGTGGTACACTTGGTAGATACCAAAGTAATCGAGGATTGAATCATTGGAAAGCTGCAAAGAAAGTCTGAAGATATTTACAAGGGACAAATGATCACATGCTTCCTTATAAGAGATCTGATTATCTTGAGATGATTGGATATACAAATTCAAATTTTTTTGGTTGTATGGATACAAGAAATTCTACATTTGGTTATGTGTATCTTTTAGCTAGAGGAGCGATGTCATGGAAAAGTGCGTATTAGTCAACCATTGTTCCATCCACCACAAAGGCTGAATTTGTGGCATGCTTTCAGGCCACAGTTCAGGCTAATTGGTTGTGGAATTTTATTTCAAGACTTGGAGTAATTGACAGTATGGCCAAGCCACTCAGAATTTATTGTGATAATTTTGCAGCTATTTTATTTTCTAGGAACGACAAATATTCTAAAGGTGCTAAGCATATGAAATTGAAATACTTTGTCATTAAGGAAGAAGTTCACAAGCATAGTGTCAATAGAACATATTAGAACCAATCTTATGATTGTTGACCCTTTAACAAAAGGGTTATCGCCCAAAACATTTACTAGTCATGTTGAGAATATGGGCATTATCTCTACTAGTGTACGTTGAATGTTGTTATTAATGGTTATTTGACACTTTGAGCTCGTTGATATAATGTTTCTAAAATATATGTTTTCCACTTTATGTATGTGCATGAAGATTATGATGTGGAAAACAAATTATATTATTGTTGATGAGAATGACATTGTTTGAACTCATCATGGACTTCTCATTGTAAAGTAATATTAAAGATAAAGGTTGATATAGTAGTACATGAAAGGAAATGTATTGATTAAAGGACATATTACTGCCATGACTCTTATTATTTTTGTATCCTTGATTGTTGATAGAACCAATTTATGTAAGGTTTTTAATGTGCATTATCATTTATGTAATTATTAAATAAGGAAGTATTATAATTTCACATGAGTCAAGTGGGAGAATGTTAGAAAATTATATAATGTAAATTAATTTTATAATGTGACTCATGTGAAATAGATTTTGGTCCTTGGGCCTAAATGTGATTTAATAAAATAAATGGCCCATTGGTTAATGTGAGAGGTTATATATATATATATATATATATATATATATATATATATATATATATATATATATATATATATATATGATACCTGATGAAAACTAACTGATGGAGTTTGGAAAATATTAAGAACATAGGATTTTATCTTTGCAAAGAAGGTTGTCTCACCATTGGCCATCAAGAAATGACGTGACAAGAAAAGAATTTCCTAGAGATAGATTGAGAACAGAGGATTGGAGAAACTGCTCACATAAAGACTCTTATGGATAAAGATAAATGTCTATCTCTATTATAATTGAATGTATGGAATGTGAGAATTTTAATTTGTAATATATTTATGTCATGCAAATAAGTTTTACACAAAACTCACCAAAAATGGCGTCAACAGTGAGGTCAACGATGTGCTAAGGATGATAGCAATGGTGTTGATGAGTCTCATGGTCGCGCTCGAACAACTGCAGGTTTGGTTGGGTGTTGTCAACGAGATTCTCAGTGTAGACGAGATTAAAGATGATTACGATGTTGGAACTCCAAAGCACAATGCACTAGTGCAGAAAAGGCATATTACACCTGTTCTAGGAGGCATATGAGGATTTTCATCAACAAATAACCTGCACTGATAGGATGATTCAATGTCATCATCTTCTAAGTCCTCCACATCATAGCTACCTTTGGCGCTAGCTCGACCATGAGCATAAATTACATCTACTGGTTCAGCTGGATTATATCTGTACTCAAATTCAACTTTTAACTCTTGAGTAACTTGTTCTTTGATGTTCTTAGTCAGCTGTGGAGTTAGTCTCTTTGTCTATTGTGTAGCTAATTGCATGACAGACATTTGCAAAAAAACTAGGTTGAGAAACTGATCCAAAGTATTTTCTGACCCTAACACCAAAACTAGCCGTACGTACACGACCCGGGTGTTCTTCAATCCCAATGGCCACGGTTAATATGTCATCTCAACCTTTAGGAACATAAACTTCCTTGTGAGCTTTTCTCCACTAGCTCATCTTGTACAGAATAATACAATGTGCTCATCCTCTAATGATTTCTCAAATGTCATTTGACCCCCTGCCTTAGTTCTAGCCAACTTCCATTTCTCATGTCGACTAGGAGGGGATGGAGGATAGATAAGTTCACTAGAACCAGATTCTGCATGTTGTCTCTGTAACTTTTCTTCTAATATTCTTCTCTTTGACAAATCATAACCTCCCCGAGACAATCTGTGGGGATGATGCAATCCTAGCTTGCATTGCTATGAATCTTTTATTTTTTATTTTGGGGTGCGAAATTTGGTGGGATTGGATGGTTAAAATGGGTGAAAGAAACTATGAAGTAATGGTGTGTGGAGAATGATAATGAAGCTTAAGAGAGGTTAGACCAACTCCTAAGAATATTCAAGCAAAACACTATTAGAAGTGCAAACTTGAAAGTAAGAATTGGAAGACAAATGACCTAGCAACTTGGGCAACCTTTCTTTATCAATTCCAATCTGATTTATAAGGGGGCTAACACATGTATTTATAGTGTTATGGGCAACCAAGGTGCAAGCTTTAACCCTAAAAACTCTTCATATGGTCTAGAGTTGCATTGGGTCCAAGGAGGCCCAATTGTAACTCTAGCTAGACTCTTTCTTTTTCTATTTACACCCTACTCTAATTGGCCCAATACATGGCTCATGAAGATGACCCAAATACAAGCCCAAAATAAAGCCTATACTACTTTGTATAATGTTTATAAAACTAGATTAAAAAATGGAAGAGAAGACAACAATTAATTCTCCCTGATATGAGAGTCTTCTGAGATCCTTTTTCTCCTTACAATCTTCTTAGCCGAATGTTTCGAGGCTGGATGAGTTTTCATCAGGGGGAAGCATTTTTATGTGCAATGATTTGAGCATTCTTCCTCTTTTCCCGAAATTACATCATCATAGACATAAATTATGAATTTCATGATAAGATTTAATAACATATATAATGAAATGTTCACAAACCTGCCATGAGGGATCCGTTTGACTCTGAACAAATTGAGACCATGTCTCTTCATCTAGAGAATATTTCCCACAAGGAGACTTGTCCTTGTATTTACCAAAAATGTAGTGGGTTGTCAAATTTGTCTTGAATTGCCTCCATTTTGTAGTTACTAAAGACATTATTTTGCTCTGAACCAAATTCGAAGTCTCAAACTCAAAATTTGTCTACAAATTATAATAAATAAATCATTAAAATGTAAATTCAATAGACAAATTATTTAATAACATTTAAATAAATAACTTACAAAAATATCCTCCCAAATGAGATTCTTGTCTACTTCTGTTACGTGGTCCCAGTCAAGGACCAAGATAGAGACCTTAGATTGATCTAGGACTCCCAAATAACTTCTAAATTGAGCATGATTAAGGCCTAATCAAACTTGAACTAGAACCCTATTATTACCCATATGCCTAATCACAAGATTTCTCAGTTGTGTAGGATCCCTAATCTCTTTTGATGACTCAGCCATGTGATCGACCTACAAAGAATAAAAACATGTTTAAGATATATATTTAAGTTAAATGAATCAAATTTTTAAACAGAAAAGTTAATAAAAATACTTGATTTCTATTGTGGAAGTGTTAAAATGTTATCCATATTCCTTCATTGTGATCATGACGTGTAGCATGCACTTCATCTATATCATTTTCGTCATTCAAAGGAGGTAATTGTCTTGAGAATGAAGATTTGTCTACTGATTCAACCCTTGAGTCATCCCGTGGATGAACATCATGTCCAGTTCTCCCCTGTACGACAATTGATAGCCTTTCATTAGAAGGATCTTTCACATAAAAAAACTTTTTGCCTGGTAAGCTATAATGAAAGGATTTTCCTTCCACTCTATCTTTGTAAGATCAACCAAAGTAAAACCCAAGTCATCTACATGTGCTCATGTGTTACAATCAACCCATTTACACTTAAATACAAGCACTTTAAATTTGACGTAGTCAACCTCTCATATTTCTTTAATTACTCCAAAGTAACTTAGAGTAGCCACAATAGGATTATTGTCTTTTGAACTAGCAAAGTGCATAGACTCTGCCTCAAGGGTAACACCGATATTCTGCATAGTATTTTTTCATCTCCATTCTTTTTATAAAAAGACATCATATTAATATTGTAACCAGTCCATGTGATGACATCAAAGTTTGGTCCTTGTGCTAACCATTTCAATTCCTCAATATCAAAATCTTCTTGACTATCTTCAAACCATTTCAAGAAGGTCTTTTTATGCTCAGTCAACAACCATTTCTCATTTGCACGAGGGTTCATTGACTTTAACAACATCTTGTGTTCATCTATATAAGGAAGAACACCATCAATGTTGTTCAAATTTGTTCTTGGAGAACTTCAGGTTGGTCTTTTTGAACCACCCTCACACCTCGTGTGCCTTTACCTTCACACATTGCTTCATGCCTCAACTTTGGAACTCCTATGGCTTATACTTTTGACATATACGTTGTACAAAACTCATTTGCTTCCTCTGCAATGTATCTCTCAACAAAAGATGCTTTCGGATGGTACAAATTCTTCACATACCCTTTGAATATCTTCATTCATCACTCAACTAGGTACATCCAACGTAAAAAAAGTGACCACATATTCTAATTTCCCTCACTAAATGAACAATTAGATGAACCATGATGTCAAAAAATGAAGGCGAAAAATACATCTCTAGTTGACACAAGATAATGATAACATCATTTTCTAATTCATCCAAGCTATTAGGATCAATAAATTTTCTAAAAATAGCATGGAAGAATATGCATAGGCGAGTGATCACATGTCAAACATTTTTTGGTAAAATTCCACGAATAGAAACTGAGAGAAAGTCTTGCATGAGAACATGACAATCATGAGATTTTAAGCCCATTAGTTTCAAATCTTGAATTGACACAACACTTTTAATCTTTGAAGAGTATCCTTGTCGTACTTTAACTCCCTGCAGACACCCGCAAAAACTTCACTTTTGAAATCTTGACAAAGTATGGCATGCTGGAGGCAAATATGTTTGTTTACCACGAGGTTGTGGCTGCAACTCCAAGCAAACACCCATCTCAACTAGATCTTTACGAGCATTTATACCATCTTTCGTCTTTACTTTAATATTTTATAACATGCCAATTATACTATCCCAAACATTCGTTTCCACATGCATTACATCTATGAAATGTCTAACATCTAACTTTGACCAATATTGAAGTTCAAAGAATATGGATTTCTTCTTCCATGTGTTTTTTCACAATGTTTTTCTTCTGTGTTTTTCCAAAAGTCACATTGATATTGCAGACTTGGTTGTACACTTCCTCGCAAGTTAAGGGTGGAGGTGCAATTTTTTCCTCCTAAGATCCATTAAAAGCTTTCTTTAACCTACGATAAGGGTGATTATGTTTCATAAACCTTCGATGCCCAATGTAAGAAGTTTTCCACCCATGTTACAATTGATGGTAACTTGTGTTCTCTTCACATATCAGGCAAGCACTATGTCCTTTAACACTGTAACCACTCAAATTCCCATATGCTGGAAAATCGTTAATGGTGCAAAAAAAACAATGCACGCAAATTGAAATTGACCTCGTCGTATGCATCAAATACTTCAAGTCTTCGATCAATGGACTTAAGTAAAATCTATGTCATTTTCAGGTTGTCTTGGTCCTGATATCATCATATACAACATCATATATTTTCTCTTCATACACAACCAATACGATGTCTAAATTATTTCTCTTCTTAAATGGTCCAAAAATACAATGTCTCAATAGAAATACCTATTCTATTTTTACATTTTATATAGAAGCTAAGACAAAAATTTGTTATGTAACTCTTGAAATTAGTCTACTCTCTTAGCAGCATATCTGATGACTTGGATAGTGAGATGGTCCTCCCTCATCCATTCTACTAATATTATTCTTAATTGTCTTAGTTTCCATATGTAAAGCATCCATTTTTTAACGCACACAACACCATTGCAAATCTATCTTTAGTGTCAGTTTTTTTACCTTTTAGCATACTCTAACGTGAAGTTTTCTTGTTGTATAAGATTACACACAAAAGAAAGTGACAAAGTATAGGAATCCGTATGAGAAGAGATGTAAGAATGATTCCATCCATACACTCTCTTTCCTTTAACAGGATGGTATATATCACCCTTTTGACATTCAAACTCATGTAATCTCGAGCTAGTGAACCTTAGGCATGTACTCTTTCTTTGCTCACCCTCCCAATTATCATTAGTTACCTGTTCTCATCTATATTGTGTACCTTTCATTCAGCCTTTTTACTACAACAAAAATATTCTCCTATAAGGTTAAATTTTATAAAAGATATTAAACACGCAATTATGGGCAGATTTAAAATTGTATTACCGTTGCAGATCTGTATCTGTAAAAGACAACTGCAGAAAATATTTTTTTATCAGAAAAATAATTATTTATATATCAAAATGAGCGTGCTTCAACACTGATAAAAAAATTTAGAAAATCATTGTATTAAATTCCCACTTTACAGTAAATATTCAACTAATCTAGATCGAATTAGTAGAATTATTATAAGCTGCACAAGTTTGCCTCTAAGATTTTAATACCACTACATTATTCTACGGGCAAAGATTATAATTCTAGGATTTAGGCCAGCTGGTAGTGGGCAACACCTTCATTTTAGTCAATACTTTTAAATTTATTAAACTAAACCATTCTAAACATTTTAAAATCATTCTAAATATTATATTTTGAATTTCCATCTTCAATTTAATTAGAATGTACATTCAATAACACAAATTTTCATCTACAATATGACAAAATGAGTCCTCTTTTTTGGTTTAATCACCTTGACCTATTGCAAAGCATGCATACTACATTTCAACTTCTCTCTCATTAAACAATATGCAAGAATAAACTGCATGTAAAAATAATTTTAAAACTAAAAAATATGGACAAAAGGAACTACGTGCCCTTCCTCCTAAATATTTGTTAATTATTAATTACATTAAAAAATATATATAAAATAAATTTTTATTAGGTAATGTATAATATAAAATTTTTTTATAGTGCATGATGTCACGAAAATCAAATTCATTCATCTATATTCATAAACAAGTGTAGATTGCGCATACAAACAACTCTAAAAACGAATTACAATAATCCAAATACCGATTTCTCAAACCAATCTCAACGAAATATTGGATCACGGGAGAAACAAGAAAAATGACGAAGATTCATTGAGACGCAAATGTATATTTTCGTACACAACAAACATAGTCCTTATTCAATTCATTACGGCGAAAATTGCAATGAACAAAATATTAACAATTAACAGGTTAAACCCTAACAAGATCTGTTTCCACAAACTGTGGCAAGGCAACATATAATGAGAAGAATTTTAATTTCTAGGGCTTTGCTCGCATCTGACAACCGCAGCAATCACCGTAACGGAAAACTTTCAAAATCATCGTTGGCGGGCCCACCAAGATTGGAGAAGTCAAAACCCAAAACCCAATCATTTCAAGTCTACCCTACCTTTGTATCGTGCCTTCTCAGAGAGTAAAGTCTACGACTCCATCAAAAGCCATATCCTTAACACATTGTCACCTTCCAAACATAAAAAAGTGTTCAACAATTCAAAGTTATGTTATTTGTTAGCTACCATAAAGAAAAACCCATTACTATTCTCAAATCCACATCTTAGAAAGAATAAAAAAAACTCAGGGTGCAATCACTGACACGTACGGTGGGTATTAATTATAGGTTTTCTCATGCGCTAAACATTCCTCACTTGCTTTTGCAGCGAAATCCACCTGCACTCACCTTTATGATCATCACCTATGGGCATCCACATGGAATGCCCTGCACCTCCACCTGCACCGCGGTTCATGAATCTGGATCATGATCGTGCATTTTTTTTCCTTCTCATCCTCCTTCTCGTGCCGCCGGTCACGGCACAGTTTCAAAATCCGCCTCCGTCACCGCCACAGTTGGATCCTTTCACGAGACTGAGATTCGACAAGACCATGGCTGCGGTTCTGGTGATCCTCGTAGTGGTCTTCTTTGCGTTGGGATTCGTGTCCATCTACACGCGCCAATGCGCTGAGCGGCGGATCAGAGGGAGGCTCGACCTGGCTGTGGCGATCGCCGGCGGGATGGACCGGCGGCAGCATCACGGGCTCGACAGGGCGATAGTGGACACGTTTCCGACGTTCGTGTACTCCGAGGTTAAAGCCCTGAAGATCGGGAGGGCCACGCTGGAATGCGCTGTTTGTCTCAACGAGTTCCGCGACGACGAAACGCTGCGCTTGATCCCCAAATGCTGCCACGTGTTCCACCCCGATTGCATCGATGCATGGTTGGTGAATCATTCCACTTGTCCCGTTTGCCGCGCCAACCTGGCGCCGAAGCCCGAGGACGCGCCTCCTTCCGTTGAGATTTACATTCCGGATTCGGCCCGGCCCAATGGGCCCAACGCAGAACCCGATTATGATCCGAATTACATCAACCCGGTCGATGAAGGTGAAGAAGGTGAACGAAACAGAATAGTTACGGAGCCTCTTAGTTTAGATGATCCGAACCGGACCCATCCAGTTCGGTCTAGATCGACCGGTTTTGGAACTTCAAGGCTGTTTCTGCGCTCTCATTCAACTGGTCATTCTCTGGTTCGACCGGGAGAGGACTGCGAGCGGTTCACACTGCGGTTGCCGGAGGATGTGCGGAACCGGCTCATGAGTTTTAGGATGCTGAACCGGACCGAGAGTTGTGGGGTGACGTGGCAGCGGCAGAGTAGTGGAAGGAGGGATTACAGAACGAGGAGTGTGGGGAGAAGCTATCTGCAATACGAGCGGTTCGGTGGGGAAGGCCGGTTGGACCGGTGGGGGTTCATGTGGACCCCACCGTTTTGGGGTAGGACCGGTTCGGAGAAATCCCCAAAGTCAACGAGGATGAAGGATGAAGTGGACGTGGGAGAACGTTCCTCTGATATTTTGTTTTGCAAAGATTGAGGATGCGATTCGAGAGAGTTGGGTGTGAACAAAAATCACTTCCTCTTTCTCATTCTCATTTTATACGTATACAGATTTCGTGTTCATAGTATTCCATTTCAACTTTTCAGATTTTTATCATTTGTAACTTGGTTGAAAACAGGGACATATTTCCTCAAAAACAAAGGAAAAGAGAATGTAAAATTCACTTATACTTCTAAATTTTTAAACCCTTTAACAAATCTATCAACGTATTAATATTTAAATTATAGCAATTGTTCTCGAACTAGTATTAGGACCTAGAGAACGATTGCATGCTTCTCCTCTCGGTCGTTCTTACACTCAGCTTCTCACTCCTTCAGTTCCTTCCTCCTCCTCACGGTCGTCCGGTAGCACAGGCACAGGTTCTTGGAATCTGCGCTATTTATATTACTTTAATGGGCCTTCGTTGGTGGGTCGGATTAGAGGATTGGTTCGTGTTTAGGGTTGTGCTAAGTAACCTTTGATTATGGATTAGTCCTGCTGACTTGGTCAACCCATGGGTTGGCCGACATCGTGTTACCATGCGACATTCCTTATCGCGGGTGAATGGTCAGATGGTTTGAAATTATGACCGACTCAGGGTGGTCAACCGGCCGTACCAGTACACTTGCCTCCCAGGCTCGAGGGTTGATAAAGCCGAAGAGTCTTGTTGATCTCATACCGGTCGGAATACGTGGTGGCGGTTGGGTTTCTGATGGGTGATGTGGTGGGTGGCGGCGCCTGAACGAGTGACGTGACGTGCATTTATGACGGGGTTTTTGGGCGTCAAACAAAGTGGATTGTTAGATCAAGAAAATCCAACAGTTGAGGGAGTTGTGACGTTTCGACTCCCGAGACTCCTTCGGCTAATAAATAGGAGCTCAAAACAGTGATTTCTTACGCTTTCTTTCTTAACTCTGCCCTGAATCCTGAACGACTTTCGCCTACTTGTGCTTCTTTTGTCGTCCTTCCAAGGTTAGTGATGTCTTCCCTCTCTCGTCCCACTTCTTCTTCCTCGACTACTCCTTCTCCTCTTACTGAACCCCCTTCGTCTTTGTCCTCCTCATCCTCCTCGTCCGCTTCTTCCTCCACCCAAATTTTGTCGGTCGGGGCAATTAAAACCATTGTCCCCAGGAGGAAGAAGTCAGGGGTGATGACCTGGGCAGTGCGTCTGTCCGGTTAAGGTTTTCAGAAAAACAGTCGGTTGATTTTTTGAAATAACCAACTGATTTTTGTTTGACAACAAAGGAAAAGGCAAAGCGTTTCCAAATCAGTTTAAAATCCACTAAGTGTTAAACAACCCGTTGTTTCGAAATTTCAACATGTTGAAATTTGTTTGACAGCAAAGGCAAAGACAAAGTTTTTCCAAATCATTTTAAAATCCACCAAGTGTCAAACAACCTGTTGTTTCGAAATTTCAACCTATTGAAATTTCAGTTCCTTTTAAAAAACCCATCTTTTCAAAATGTTAAAGATTCAATTGAGCTTGGATCATCTTAAGGAGTGAATTAACTAGGCACACACACAACTAGCAACAAGGTCTTCAAGCTTTCAACTTGGATTTGGAGACATCAGCATCTTGTTCAACAATCTCCCCCTATTTGATGAAGACAAATCCTTGGTTTGCTTGTGATGTGCTTTTGATATTTTGTTTGAATTTGCTAGTACATGCAAAACATAATTTGTGCATGTACCAGAAGTAATCATATCCATATATCATTAGCACCACAAAACCTTTTTTTCACTAGGTGATTCTCATAAGGAAAACCAGTAAAATCAGTGTGTAAACAAGGTGCAAAATCAAAGTTATGCAGGAGCTAACTAAATCATATAAACCTAGTTTTAAAGCAGACATGTAGCAGATACTTAGCAACATATAAACCATATAATTCTCCCCTTATTTGTCTTCACAAATAGAATAAAAGAAGGGGTAAAAACTGTTAGAAAAGATGGCTTTAAACTAGAGGGGGGTGAATTGTTTAAAGGGGTTTTCGCAAACTTTTCAAAATTTAGAATGAATTTATTTCAGAAACCAATTGATTCAGCAATTCAGTTAGCCAAAACAGAAAGCAAAAGTTGTAGTACCAGAAAAACAATCGGTTGTTTCGTAGAAACAATCAGTTGTTTATACCAGCAAACAACAAATAAACTGAATTTAAAGAGTTAGAGATAGAGAGATTGTACACAGTTGTTTATACTG
>Ga0123342_1007301_pt1 | contig 14675 bp, 4 predicted proteins | sample Turbeawhitnodule_FD_89960 | JGI IMG/M metagenome (GOLD analysis project Ga0123342, IMG submission 89960) | Root nodule microbial communities of legume samples collected from Mexico - Turtle bean Mexico white nodule | ecosystem: Host-associated > Plants > Roots > Nodule | place: Mexico: Nepantla...
AGGATTTTCAACTTTTGGAACAAGACAAAGGAAAGAAGCGTTTGAACCTCTAGGCCAATGGCTCTTTGTCGCAAAATCCTTCACCGCTGACATCACATCCATCCTTAAAATTTCCCAACAAAATTTTATGAAACCAAAATTAAATCCATCAGGGTCAGGGCTCTTAGAACTTTCACAACTCCAAACCGCAGTCCTAATTTTAGGAAACATTAACTTCAAAAATTGATATTGAGACTGTTTCACTGTATGATTGGTTCGATCCACGTAGAGAGAAAGAGAAAGAGTGTGAAATAATTAGGATGAAAAGTAATTTAAGAATTAATTATGAAAATAAAATCCATTCATACATATTATAGTACATTCTTTCCTTATAAGTGAATCGATATGTTATCTTTTATTTTTATGTTATTATAACTGAAGACATATGTTTCTTTTTGCTTTTATGTTGTGGTAATTATAAGTGTATAGATTGTAGGTGAATAACTTGAGAAGTTAGGACGGAGTGATTTTTGATTCATGATATATTTACTTTATACCTTTTGTAATCCTGTGGTACGTCCGATAAAGTTTACGTATTCATGCACCTAAAAATTTGTACTTTTTAAACTCGTTTATTTTTAAAAAATCAATAAGGAAATAATGCTAAGGAAAAGCTGGTTCGTAATCAACTTTTATCTGACTCTAGATTTGTTCTTCTTTAGGAATGCTTACTGCACTTCACTTTGTTCTTTCTCCGAAAATCCTCATTTTTATGCTCCTTTTGATGAGCAACGACCTAGAAAAGGGAAATATATAAGAAATGATTCGAAAAAATATTATTTGATTGAAAATTAATTGTATTTGTTATTAATGTTTTTAATATTACTTTATATTTTTTTATTATTATGTTAAAAAGAGAAAAAAAAAACACATTATATTATCCCATAATCAAATTTGAATTTCACATAATACATCATCAATAAAAAAAATATACTTGGATTAAAATTTAAACAATACAATCAATTAGAATAACAACATAATTCGTTATGCATTTGATCATATTTCACTGTTAGTTTACTTTATCATTAAAAAAAATATTAAATAAAAACTAAATTTAGAAATTAAAATAATTAATTATTATTTAATTAAATTAAAATCCATTTTATAAAAAAAAATATTAATATTTAAAATATTTTTTATTATTAAAAAATATAAAATATTTTTTTAAATTAGTAATTAATTATTAGTTCTCAACATTTTAACTACTTATTACTTTATATTTTAAATTAATCTCTATAAATATTTTAAATACTAATTTAAAATCTAAAATCTTAATTATTAATAACTAATTTATATAAAAAAAATTATATGCTCATTCTCACCATTCATCTCCTTCTAAAACCACTGTTACAGTGTGCTTTGCATATGAAGAAGACTGGAGAAGGGACACGCTACTCTTTTTGGTTCGGGGTGGGAGTGTAAAAAGAAGAAAAGAAAAGAAAAGTGAAAATTTAATTCTTTCTATACATTAAAAGTGAGTTAAAAGTAAATAAAAATGAGATGAAGGTTTTTAGGTAATTAAAATGTAAAAAAATTGTAAAATTTAATTATTTACTGAAATATCTTGTACTATTTATATATTTGTGAAGAAATTTTTAATTAAAAAATTTTTAGTAATTAATTTTTACAACCAATATAATTATATAAAAACAAAACATTTATAATGATAATCAGTAGCATATTTATTGAAAAATAAATATTTTATAATAATCATACCTAAAACATGAAATTTGATTGATAAACACATTGAAATAATAAATTACAAAAATAAAAATAAATAAGTTCGATAAAAAATAATTGATAATTGATTAATTAAAAAAAATTATAACTAGAAGAATGGATAATTATTAAGTGAAAACTCATTAATCAACTGTACTACAATAAGCATTAAAAAAATCATTCAATAAAAATCAATTTTTAAAAAGAAATAATTAATTATTATATTGACTAAATTAATGACTATTTTAGAAATTAAAATAATTTTTTGATTTTTAAATTAGTTTCTATTATTGATAAATAGTTTTTAAATTAATATTTAATTAACTACCAAACTTTTAACTACCGATTATTTATATTCTAAATTTGGTAGAAAAAACCTTAGGACCTAATTAGATACTAATTTAAAAACTATTTATCAATAATAAAAATTAGTTTAGAAACTAATAATTTTTTAGTTTTTAAAATATCTCTAATTTAGTCAATACAACAACTAATAATTTTTTGTATTTAAAATTAATTTCTATTTAATAATTTTCTTGTAATGAAATAATTGATTAATTTTAAAACTCATAATCAATATTTTATTTAAGAGTATTTTGATAATTTATTATGTTATTTAATTAATTTAATTTGTTATCTTTTAAATTAATCAAATCTATTTAAAACTTTCTACATTATGGGAAGGTTGAAAAAGATTGTGTTTAGATTAAATGAAGGTTGGAAAAGATAAGAAAAACTGTATATTGAGAAAAATGAGATTATTTAGATTCAGGAAAGAGTAATTAGAGAAAAATTTGTATAAAATTGAATTTAGATGATAAAATGAATTTGATTGAATATTAATATATTTAGAGAATAATTTATACACCTATTCTATGTTTTATTTAATTGATAATATTATTAGTATTTTATTATTATTTGATATTAAAGTCGATTATATATAAACTGTAATCAGACCCGTTCTAATCTGAAAGAAAGTGTAACTTCATATCTTGTATTAGCATTTTTCACGCTCTTCAGAAACAAACACTTCATTTTTTGTTTACTTTTATTTGCCTTTCCATCTCCACTCCAATTCAATTATAGCCGAGTGATGAAATAATTAATTATGTAAATTTTTTGATGAATCGCAGTTTTGTTTCTTGTGTTGTTGGTGGTTTTGTGGAAAAAGATTTTGTATTGTGATGACAGACAGTTAGGTTTTTGTCACTGTATTCTAAATGACGGGCTAAAAGGAGGGAGTCTTCACCACTGTGCTTGTGATTGAGGTTGAAGACAAAGTTGAGGTGACATGTGCTGCAGTTCTAAATCATGCATATACTTTATAGCTTTTCAACTTTCTACTCGTCTCATTTCAAAGGATAAGATCTCCCTTCACTTCTCAAAATCATTCTAAATCATTTATAATTTTAGTGATGTTACTAATAGTAATTAAATTCTATTCTTTTTCTGATAAAAAAAAATTAGAATTACATCTTTGTATACTTGAGAGGTCTAAGGGACATAATAAGAACTTTATAAATTAAAATCATAAATTAGGATACTCAAAAACCCAAAAGTGCAATGATTTCATTAACTTTTTTTAATGTTAGCAGTAAAATCTAAAACATATCACCCTCCTCTTTTATTACTTAAAATTTACTAAAAAAATACAAAAAATCATGATTGTTGAATTAGACTACCCTTAATTTGAAGTGTGAAAATGAATTGAGATAGATATATAAGCTCTTACCTGTGTACAATTTAAATAAATTAGGTTCGAGTTTAAGTGATATTCATTGAAGTGACTTTTTTTAGTTAGAGTCGAATTAGACAGATGACTTGGTATCTAACCAAAAGATGTTCCAGAATTATCCAATTAAAGTTATTATAATTTGTCATTGATTTATACAAAAGATAATTATAACTAAACGAGATAGATTGTCGACCTAGAAGGAAAAATTTTTACAACAAAAATTGGGCTCAATCAATGAGAAATGGTGCATGTTTAGCACCCGTTTTAGACTATTAGGTTTCATTATTTATATGATTAATTAAAACTATGGTAGGGCTTAGGAGAGGGAGAATTTAGGTGAAAAGTATAGTAAATGGAGGAAGATGAGAATGCATGCATGGTTGTGGTTAATTGTAGGGAAGGATATACGCAGACCTAGTTTCGAAATCCATAATCAAGCATGTCATGCCAAACTATACGTAATTATGCAACAACCTTGTGCTAGCTATATATATATATTAAATGCTCCTTTCCTTCCTCATTTTATAGTTTTTGTTTTCTTCTCTTTTGCTGCTAGGGATTATATAGTTTCTCAACAACATTAAATAAATCCAAGGACGTTTACAAAATATTATTTATAAGACTTTAATGAATTATTGAAGATATTGCATCGACATCTCATAGTATATAAATATATGCAAATCTCATCTTATGAGTCGATTTTATAAGTTTGAGTTAGGTTTAAAGTTTAATTCTTAATATGATATCAGAGTCATTTCAAGTCAATCCTAATGAGTGTTTGTTAGGTTTACATTCATATATGGAATGTCTGAATTTCTAGTCGATGTGAAATCTATAACGCACCCCCTCACACCGAGACTGTCAACTTAATATGATATCAGAATCATTTAGAGTCTATCCTAATGAGTGTTTGTTGAATTTATCAGGTCACCGCTATTGGACCGTTATCGGACCACCCATAATATGTAGTCTCACGCACGAGTTGACAGTCTTGACGTGAGGGGTGCGTTATAAATTCCACATCGACTAGAGATTTAGACATTCCATATGTGGATGTAAACCCCACCTTATAAGTTGATTTTATAAGGTAGAGTTAAGTTTAAAATATAATTCTTATGAATTTTTTTTTAGGTAAATTTTTTCTTTCTCCTTTTATTCAGAATTATATATATTCCATTTCAATTTTATCATATATTAAATAAAATTAGCTGGCGAGATAATCTGAATTTAATTAATGACTACTTAATAACGTAATGTAAGAGTAAAATTGAATGAAACACGATGAATTTGCTTTTACTTACAACATTTAACATATTTTAATTGTTGTGCAAGTAATTTTTAATAACAAAAAGCCTTTTGCAAATTTAAATGAACCCTACCAGGTCAATAATTTATGAATGTAATTGTTAAATAGTTATGAGAAAGGATAACATACCAATCTAATGTATATTTGGTTGAGTGTATTAAATTTATGCAATTATTTATCGAAACAATAAATACACACTGCTCTTATCTTTTTTAGTTCGATAATTAATTAATTTAGAACGTAGTTATCTACATTATTAAATAAATAAATGTAACAGTGTTTTTTTATTACGCTATGATGTTTATAGAATTTGATAGCTGTTTTATGTTTGCAACTTATTAATAGTATATGACTATCTTATTTTATAAACTTAATATCGCATATCATTTAAATGACTCCACTTTTGTCTTACCATATACTCCATCAAGTCAATAATTTAGGTGGAAGAGTATTAATTTTCACACGGGATGCCAAATGAATAGAGCCGTTTTAATTCTTGCTTTTTATATAATAATAATAATAATAATAATAATAATAATAATAATAATAATAATAATAATAATAATAATAATAATAATAATAATAATCTATTTACATATGTAAATTATGATTTTTTTTCACAAATATTAAATGTTACCAAATTTTAAATCACACGGACTCTGAATATGTTTACTTTTATAATACTTATTTTAAAAGGCGTTCAAATAATAATTGGTAACTGATTCCGAATATAGTTATTTGTATACCAATAATGCATGAAAATTAACTGTATTTTTTGGATGTTAAGAAATATGATATTTCTCTAATAAAAAAGTAAATAATTTAACAAAAAAGGTTACAATATATAACATATAACCTAATGACATTTTTAACAAATAATTTTTTAGTACATGAATAAGGTGAAACAAAAACTTTAATTCTCATTTAGTCTCTATAATTATAAAAATATATATTTTACTTTTATATTTAAAAACACTTTAATTTTAGTTTTTACACATTATTTTAATATACTTTTGAATTGATATGAATACGACTTAATATTTTTGAAGTTTGTATAACAATATTAGTGAAAATTTAAAATAGTAAATATAAAGATTAAAAGAGATGCTATAGATAATAATATTTTATAATTTTGGTTTTATAAGATTGAACTAGATTTAAAGTTCTCTTCTTATTATATCAAAATTATTTAAAATTTATCTTAATAAAAATTTATTAAATTTATCAATATCAGATTATTATTGTACCTAAAATTAAGATATATTTTAAATATATTTTTTAATAAAAATTAAGATATTTCTTTTACTATAAACTAAAAAATATAAAAGTAATTGGATAAATAGAGTACTAATTTGGAAGATATATTTGAGTGAGTTAAGTTGAAGAAATTGAGGCAAAATTTGAGTGTGGTGGGTAGAGCATTGGCAATGGCCATGTATCTGTCCTTCCTGAGTCGAATGGTACGTACAACCAGTAACAATATTGTTTATGTCAGTTTCTAGCTACCAACAGGACCTAACCCCCCATGTATCAGACAACTCCATGTGATGTTTAAATTCTTGCTTTTTCTTTTCTTTTCTTTTCCTTTCTTTTCACCCACAACCCAATATCAATTAACCAAATCTGCAAATGCATCAATCCACACTTCCACATATATGATCAACCTCACCCTACAGAACAGGAAAATAAGCTTAAAAACACAAACCAAACTAGGAGGAACAACTTCTGAGCGCCGCCACTGTAATAATTCAACACGATCCTAACACTTCCCATGAAATTGTACGCAGCTTTCAAAATTTTGGATGCTCTTTCTCTTGGGGTATATTGGTAGTGTTTGATATTATTTTCCAGTTTTACAAGGTATGAAAATTTTCATTGAGTAGTGGGAAGGGAAATATGGGAAGATCCTAAAACTATAATTACTTTCTTCTCTGCCTTCATTCAAATCTCCAATCATAACGTTTACACGACCCAAAAACGCAACGTGATTTCATTCTCCTCTAGTCCCAGAATTGCATCATTTCTAGCAGTTTTAGGCAATAACTATTACTTGAGAGAAGTATCCTAAATAGCTGGCACAAGTTACCACCAAATCAAATGCCACTCCCATAAAAAAAGGAGAAATAATGTCATATAATATTTAATTTTTATTACCTCTTTTTTTTATTATGACATAATATAAACAATAAAAAAGAGAAAGGTAAATAGAAGAAAATATTGTTACACAAACTATTACATGAATTGGGAAGAAAACAAATGTATTTTATGAAGAATAAACTTGACCCCTATTATATAAATGAAGTTATATATTCTATCAACTCTCTCTTTTCTTTAAGTGCTGCATGTTTGATTTTTTTTTTTTGTTTTTAATATCGACTGTTATTTTTAAAGTTAACATCAATTTCCCTTTTATTATTTATATTTTTACTATTTATCTAATATTTAATTATTTACATAAATGTAGTCATTCTGATATAAAAATAAAAAATAAATAGAAAATCTCATAAATATTTTATTAAGATAAAGAACATTTATTGTATGTATTAGTTTTTTTAAAATATTAAATGACATTTAAAAAAGAGCAGATGCAGCACTAATATTTTCTGGGAAATCATAAAAGCAATAGTTTTTCTTTTCACCAATTAAATATTTTTTATTTTGAAAAACCAACAGAGTATTAAATATTCTTTATAGCAACACTCCATTAGTATTTTAGCTAAATATTAATAAAAATTAATAATCATAATGCGAATATTTTGATAATAATTGTATAACTATAATATGTAGAATGTTTTCTGAATATGGATGGCCTTAAAAATGAGGAAGAATATGAGGCAAATGAAGGAGTATTAATAGGTTAATTGAAGTGAGTGAGTCCTTAAGAATAATATGAATATGATAAGTTTATTAATTTGGATTATGGTGCATGTTGATTTAGGTGATTGAAGGAGGGAAAGAATGGGAATGGCAACAGTGGGGTTTCAAAAGTCTTGGGTTGTAGGACGATGGTGGTCCGAAGTGACTAGGTGTAGTAATTAAAATAGATGGGAAAAGTTGAGTTGGCATAAAGGTTAGTAATGTTCTTTTGAAAAGTAAGATATCTAAGAAAGCTAGATATTCATGCCTGCTTCGTAGAACACTGTATAATGCGATCAAGGACAGACAAAGAAGAAATTATCATTCTGTCATGCATGCACATTATGCAGGGTTGCTCCATACTCTTGCAGTAATTTACTGTACTCTATTAACCACAGATTACCTTCAAACTAATAAAAACATTGACGGGGAGAAAGGAGACATAACGTTCAACTTTTAAATATGTATGAAAAGTCATACCAATAGCATCAGAGTTTTTAACACATTGTTTCTATTTTTATTGCTCTTCGTCTAATCTACTTCGCATGTTCAAAAATATTGAACCCTATAATGATGAGAGGTAATATAATCATTATTAGCTTCTTCAGCCAAGGAAATCAAGTTAAGAGAGCTCCGTTAATATATGAATCAGATGATACACCATTCATTAATACTTGAGACAAAAGAATATGATTATTATAGATGTGTTTGAATTTTAACTCACTTAAAAGGTATACTCATTTTTTTACAATTTTAATTGAATCCAATTAAGTCATAAGAAAAAAAAACTAATATCATACAAATTACGGAAACCGGCTAATTAATTGTATTAAATTTTACCATTTTTTTTAAATATTGGCTAATTGTATTAAATATTAAGCAAAATTATTGTTATGATGTAACCAAGTAAAATGTTGTTAAAATTTTATTATATTTGAAAATATAATGTGATTTTTTTGCGTATAAATGAGATATGATGTACATTGTTATAGGATAATTAAGTGATAAAAAACAAAAACAAAAAATAAATTTTTGTGAACTTGTAAAATGTATCTCAGGGATGATGTCGCTCTTATAAATAATATTACTTGTACTTTATAAGGAAATTCAAAGGTTGTATATAAGAATAAATAACTAAATATTATTTAAGACACATACTTAAGTAAAAGTATCTATTTATAAAAGCATATCCTAATACATTAATTACTTTACTTAATCACTTTTGTTTTAAACTAGTCCGTGAAAAGTACCAATAATCCTGAAAAAATGGAATGAAAAGTCAGGTATTTCTAGATTTGTGTCATCGTTTTTGTCTTGCTTCTCTTGTATATCGATTCTTGTGTTAGCATGCATGATTAAATCAATCACTTTCCCAATATCCCAACAAGAAATTAAAAAAAAATGAAAAAACTTCATCTACTTCACCATGTTGCCGTGTGCAATAACTCTTCACGCACCACCTCTATAAATAAGACCAAAACGCACCGATTTCAAGGCAGCATCAAACCAAAACCCCTCTTTCTCCCTTCACAAAATAATTCTACTATTATTAGTACTATTTTCAACATTTTCAAAAAAAGAAAAACCATGGAAGAAGCAATGAGGCGTCTCAACGGTGTGGCTCCGATTCTCGGATCCGACCCGAAAGAGTCAGCTGTCGGTGAAAACCCTAAACGGTCCACCGCAGTCAACAAGAGGACTTTAAGAGAAGACGGCAGCGGAGCCATGAGGTATCGTGGCGTGAGGCGCAGGCCGTGGGGACGTTACGCCGCCGAGATTAGAGACCCTCAGTCGAAGGAGCGACGGTGGCTGGGAACCTTCGATACCGCGGAGGAAGCAGCCTGCGCCTACGACTGCGCCGCCAGAGCCATGCGCGGTCTCAAGGCACGCACTAACTTCGTGTACCCAACTTCTCCGCAAGCTTCTTCCGCCACCACCGAACACTTCTTTCATTCTTTTAATAATAACAACTTCATCAAACACTCTCCGTCACTGCCCTTCACCAACCACCGTAGCCGCCACTCAACCGCTTCCGCCATGTGCTTTGACCACCCTAGCGCCGTTGACTTTTCCTATTCCAACCCGCGAAACCCTTCTTCCACACTCAATATGCTTCTCCTTCGCGACCTCATTAACTCTTCCTCAAACAACCCTTCTCTGCTTTCTTCTTCCACCCACAACTTCCACGACCAGTTCTACAACAAGGGTGCTTCTACTTTTTCGTCGTTACCAACTGTTTCTTCTTCTTCGTCACCTCTTTTTCCTAGTTATTCGGTGAATTATCCTTTTGAAGGCTCTTCGTCTGTTAATGTGAACACCCTATGTGGAACTAATTTCACTGAAAAAGGTGATGATGATGATAGCGGGTCTGGATTTTTCTCTCGAGAGTCTTCGGATTCGGGATTGTTGGAAGAGATAGTTAACAAGTTCTTGCCCAAAACAAAGCCTAGTAAGTGCGAGAGTTTGCCAAAAATGGAGGTTTTTCGAAACCCTCAGGAGTCCCTTCTTCCTTCACTTATATCTGAATCAACACTTGTTTCCACCGTGCAATGCTCTGATGACACGAAGAAAGGGTTTCAGAAGAATGAGAGTTTCGGTGTTTCTTTCGATCATCAGGGTTTTCCCATGCAGAAATTTGACAGCTTTAATGGGTTTGATAGCGTGCAGGGTATGGCTCTGGGGAATGAACACACCATGACGAATCATGCAGAGAATTGCATCGTTGAAGATGTTTTTCAGTACCAAGAGCTTCTTAATTCTTTTGCAATAAGGATGCAAAATGCTTAGTTTGTTTGTTTCTGATATTAGTTGTATATGTAGTCAGGTCCTTGAATCTGCCTCTTCGCAACTTTGGTTTGCTCTTTCAATTTGAAACTAATTAATCTTTAGGGTTTTGTTATTCCTTGGTTTTACAAGGTTAATTAGTTTGCTCTAGCTTACTTTGTAGTATGCCTCTATTATATCTATGGATAATTTGAAAGCTTTATATTTTATTTATTGGTATGTTGGAGCTGGACAATCTTGAAGTTTCTTCACTACTCTAAGTTTTGTTTTTTGTTATTCTACTCTGAGGATTGTAAAGTTAATGAAAAGTGGTTAATGAGCACGACGCACTCAAGAGTAAAGTTATCAATGTGTTTGTTTGCTACATGATCATAACTTATGCGTTGACCTTGGAACTAGAAAACTTTGTCTGATTACTTAAAACCTTTTTTCTGATTTGTATGGATCTGCTGTATATTCTTCCTTTTATTTGGAGAACATAGTAGTCTGGTTTCAATAATGCCTGTTTTTGTTGTCTTTTTCTTTAAAAGTGCTTGTTGCGTTCTGCTGTTTTGCTGTGACTTAAAAGAGAGAAAAAAGTGGTAGTAGAATTGGTTCTTCTGGGAAAAAGTGTAGCACTGAAGCTTCTCATTCAACCAAAAAGCAATAGCAGCCAGGGTGAGGATTTTTGGTTACAGGACAACACACGGTGTAAATTGTGTAGAAGGTTTATACACATATGGACATATACAACTTTGGTACTAGCACTAAAAACAAAATAAATACTAGAAGAATGAAGTTCCTGTAACCACAATCTTGTGCAAGTTTCCGGTTAGGAATCACAGGGCATTAAATGTTCTACTACCTTCGTGCAATGCTACCTTAGACGTATGGGCCAAGTTGTCTCAGAAACTTTGATAAATGGGGAATAAAGATGACATTAATTTATTATAGTTGATGGATCTCTGACTTGATTGATGAGATTTTGGTGGAAATAATTCTTTTACTTCACAATCTTGTAACTTTCAAAAAAATAAATAAAATAGTATTGTATTCGATGAAAATTACTCATTCATTTTTATAATTTGTAAAGAATGTTAGTCTACTTTTACAAAAATATCCAAATAATTTTTGGTGGTATAAATTTTAATTAACTTTAATAATATATAAAAAAATAAACTTTAAATTTAATTCAATTTTACAAAATTAACTTATATATTATCATATTATTTTCCAACATTTTGAAGCAATAATAATGACTAATTAAAGTCAATAAAGGTGTTATAAAGTGTAGGAAGGGCTTAAATCATCATCATCAAATATAAAATAATATTAACTACTTTTATAAAAAGGAAAGAACGAAAAATACATTCTATTCTACTTTCATCATAAATAAATATAGAAAAACACATTCATTTCCAAGCTTTACAAATAAAAATCAATATAATAATTAAAGTAGTTGTTTTTCAAGTCTTTTATTATATTTTGTATCGATTTAATACACATTTAATACAAATTGTCATGCGCATTTCCTAATATTAGTTAAAAAATGTATATTTAATTCTAATTCTGAAATTTTGATACTGAAATGTATTAGTAATTAGCATTTATGAGTGGTGAAAGAGAAAGAAGAGAATGTTATTGGGGTGAAGGGTTGTGGCTACTATGTTAATTGAATGACATTGATGTAGGGTTTTAACTTGATTAAAATGGCAGAATTGTCTAAGTAGGGTTTAGGACCAGCATAGAAAAAAAGTAAAGTTGAATTGTGGAAATTAGTAAAAATGAATTAGTTAGCTGGGGAGTTGGTTATGAATAAGGGTTATGTGGAGGTCCGTGTGATTTTTATTTTGATTGGGAAACAAGAAAAGCAAGCGTGTTACGATATCTAGTATTGAATTCCAGAACAAAGTTGCTCAAATTTATTACCATTTCAAACAACTGCTTGCAGATTCAGAGGAGTTAAGACTTCCTCTCTTTCTCAACATATTGTTCTTCAATGAGTTACCAACTTATCTTCCCAAAAATATTTCACATATTTTCTTCCAGTGCTTTAAAGTGTTTCACAATATTTATCAGTTTAAATAATATCTTTTACTACCTAAAATTAATTTCTATTTAATAAATTTTTTTTAGTGTAATTATAAATAAGTGAGATAAATTGATGTTTCTGGTTTCAAATATGTTATTATATAAATTTTGATAATTTTATATTTTTGGTTAATGATATAACTATATTAAGTTCATTAATAGAATAATATAAGAAGATATAATAGAAGATAATTGAGTTATTATCTTTATTTTTTAAGTGGTTATTTAATTTTTTAATAATAATAATAATAATTTATTTATTAGATATTTGATTATATTAAAAATATAGTTTAAATAATTTATAATTTAATTTTCACTAATATTAGATTTTGTTTCATTTGAATATCATTCTCTTTCTAGCCTCCTTTTATTAATATATATGTAAAAACTTTATATTTATTAAAATCTTTAGTTTTCTTGATTATATCGTACATACACTATAATGAAATAACAATTTAGTCACCGAATTTAGCGATCGACAATTAGTGGTCGCAATTTGTAATTGAAATAGCAACTAAATACCGTAGTGTCAAATCTGTGACCGAAATAGTGACCAACTGAATTATTAATAATGTTAGTTAGTTTTGCAATCGAATTTGCGACCGAACATGAGAGTGACAAAATCATTGGTCGCTAAAGTGGTAGTTGTTTCGAATAAATTGGGAAAAATATATATGCGACCAAATATGTTTATTTTTAGCCATCGATTTTATTTCGGTCGCTAAATTTTATTGCTTTTTCCTACCACCGAATTAGCCACTGAATATGTTTACTTTTTAGTCACCGATTTTCGTTTGGTCGCTAAATATAAATGTTTATTTTTGCCACCGAATCAACTACCAAATTTATTTATGTTTTAGTCACCGATTTTGTTTCGGTCGCTAAATATAATTGTTTATTTTTACCACTGAATCAACCACCAAATACGTTTATTTTTTAGTCACCGAATTTCTTTTGGTCGCTAAATATAATTGTTTATTTTACTACTACTAATAATAATAATAATTCATTTTTATTTTAAAAAACTATACAAGGATTACACTTTGAATATTAATGAGTAGTCATCCGTTTAAAAAATAATTAGTTGTATTACTGGTTTCTTTTTCTATTTAAAAAATATGTGTCAATTATATTTGTAATTTCTTAAATTTAAATAAAATTCATTAAATACTGTTTTTGAAATATCAGCTCAAATAAATTTTTTAAATAAAATTACATAATAAAATATTATTATTAATAAAATTAATCTTTTAAAAAAAAGTAAATTACGCTACATAATTAAATTTAAATAAAATGATCTCTATAAAATAACTTTAATTTTATAAAAATAAATAAATTTTCAGAATTAAATTTTAAATAATTTTTTAATTATTAATTTCTTTTATTAACAATAGTTTTATCACTTGTTTCTATTTTTTTTTAATTAAAATTATTAACAGAGGTAAGTATCTGTCAGTTAGAAATGTATTAGTATGAAAAATAATTAATTGATTATCTATATTTACTATCATGGATATTTAAATACTTATTTAATATTTATTTTTTAATTTTACATAAATGATACATTTTTTAATATTATTTATAAAGAGGTGGCTTTAGTAAAAAAGAAGATGACAATTTTAATACGACATGCATACTTATTTATTCATTGACAATAATAAATAATGTAATTAGATAAAATATTGTGATTTGTTTTTTTTAAGCTTCAAAGTTATTTGGAAGCTGCAGGTAGCTTTTAGGGGACTAAATACCCAAAACAGAGTTATTGGTCGTGGTGTGAACAAAGGTGCAGAGGAAGCTGCAGGCAGTGGTTGGAGGAGGAGGAAGTTGCGGGTGGTGGTCGTGGTGCGAACGGAGGTACAAACAGAGGCGAACGGAGGTGTGAGCGAAGGTGAGTGGAGGCGAACGGAGGCGAACGGAGCTGCGAGAGGAGGTTTGAACGGAGGTATTTGATTGCTTGCATTAATTTTAACCTCAATCTTTTTGTCTAGGCTTGCGAAATATGGTTTGAACACCTAAGAGTTATGGAAGAAAATATTCCTATGTTATTGTGTAAATTGGAACAAATATTTCCACCAAGCTTCTTTGATTCCATGGAACATCTTCCAATTCATCTACCTTACGAGGCAAAAGTTGGTGGTCCAGTCCAATATCGTTGGATGTATC
>Ga0123342_1007302_pt1 | contig 14674 bp, 5 predicted proteins | sample Turbeawhitnodule_FD_89960 | JGI IMG/M metagenome (GOLD analysis project Ga0123342, IMG submission 89960) | Root nodule microbial communities of legume samples collected from Mexico - Turtle bean Mexico white nodule | ecosystem: Host-associated > Plants > Roots > Nodule | place: Mexico: Nepantla...
ATATCACATGTATTTCCCAAAGCCTGAGCAAAAGTCTTCCTTTGACCGGACATGGAATATACTTTATTATCAGGACAGACTTTTCGATCGATCAAACAAGTCCATGGAATGAGGAAACCCGCATAGCCCTCCGCCATGTTAAAAGGCTAACAAGTCCGAACCTGTAGTAGGAAACTGACAGAAACCCTAAAACCCCCAAATCTTCAATTTAGGGTTTCAGTTTCGTTAATTTACGTAACCTGGACCTGCTGCTATTAGGGTTCGTCGCCGTCTTTCTCGCAGCTGGACAGCGACCATTGGTTTCACGGTGGGTGGTCTGTAGGTGGCCCTCAGTTGTGCGACGGCGCTGGTGGTGGCGTACGGGCTTCTGGAGGTGCTCTTGCTGTTGGGTCTATGTGGCGGCGCTCGTTTGACAGTGGTGCGGCTCGCTCTGCAGTGTGGCAGCGTCGTTTGATGTGGCCAGAGCACAACGGTGGAGAGCGATGCTGCAACGCGAATCGGTGATAACTCCTTCACGGTATACTTGAGAAATTCAATCCCAAAACGAAAAAAAAATAAACATCAGCATACCTGAATAAATAAAACAACTAAACATACTAAAATTAATATAAACAATGCATAAACATAAAAAACACACATAAATAAATAAATGATTCAAGTATCAACAAAATGACACAAAGTTTGAGGAAAATAAGTAACAATGAATAGTTATGTAAAAAAAATATTCATTTTAAAAGGTGAATACATGGAATTCTATTATTTGGTATGTTAACCTATACTTCAAAAATAATTTTATCGTTTTCTTTGAAATAATTTCACATACTTAAATTCTTGTATCCCGCTCCAAGTTTTGTTGATTTATTTAGTGTGTTTTCTTCACTCTTTTGTATGAAAGTATAATTTATATAATTATATATATATATATATAAATGTAAATAAGTAAATAAATAATAAAAATTACAAATCAAATATTAATATATAAGAAATAAACATTAGCATATATGAAAAAATAAATAAACTAAACATACTAAAATTAATATAAACAATGCATAAAAATAAATAATACATGCTAAAAAAATAAGTATTAACAAATTGAAAATTTTTGAGGAAAGTAACACTAAATAGTTTTAAAAAACTATTCATCCCAAAAGACGAATAACTTTAACTTGGTATGTTATCATCTTCTTTGGAGGCATTTAACATACATAAATTTTGTTCATTCCGCTCTAAGTTTTGTTGATTTAATTGACACGACTTTTCACTATTTTTGTATAAAAATATAATTTATTTAATTAAATATATATATATATATAAATGTAAATGTAAATAAGAAAATAAATATTACAAAACAAATATTAATATATAAGAAATAGCATATAGGAATAAATAAAAAAATTGAACATATTAAAATTAATATAAACAATGCATAAAAATAAATAGTACACAAGTAAATAAATTAATTGTTAAAGTATCAACAAACTGACACAAATTTTGAGAAAACTAAGTAATAATAAATAGTTATGTAAAAAGAGGATTCATCCTAAAAGCCGAATAACTTGAATTTCATTAGTTGGTATCTTAACCTCTGCTTCAAAAACAATCTTATTGCATTCCTTGAAATTATTTCACATACTTAAATTCTTCCATTCTGCTCTAAGTTTTATTGATTGATTTGACGCGTTTTCTTCACTATTTTTTATAAAAATATAATTTATATAATTATAATAGATAAGTATAAATATAAATAAGAAAATAAATAAAAAAGTTACAAATCAAATATTAATATATAAGAAATAAACATTAGCATAAATAAAAAAAGTAAACATACTAAAATTAATATAAACAATGCATAAAAATAAATAATACATGTAAAAAATAAATAGTTCAAGTAGTAACAAACTGACACAACTTTTGAGCAAAGTAACAATAAACAATTATGTAAATAAAGGATTCATCCTAAATGACGAATAACTTGAATTTCATTATTTGGTATGTTAACATATGCTTCAAAAACAATCTTATCGTCTTTTTTTTTTAAGTCATTTAACCTACAAAAATTCTTCCATTCCATTTCAAGTTTTGTTGATTTAATTGGCACGTTTTCCTTTACTATTATATATAAAAATATATTTAATATAATTAAATATATATATATATATATGCATAAATGTACATGTAAATGATAAAACAAAAATAAAAAAAATTACAAAACAAATATTAATATATAAGAAATAAGCATTAACCTATGTGAATAAATAAAAAAACTAAACACACTAAAATTAACATAAACAATGCCGGAACATAAATATACACATAAATAAATAAATTAGTCAGGTGTCAACAAACTGAAACAAATTTTGAGGGATGTAAGTAACCATAAACAGTTATGTAAAAAAGAACTCATCCTAAAAGTCGAATAACTCAAATTTCATTGTTTAGTATGTTAATTTTTACTTCAAAACAATTTTATTGTCTTCTTTGAAGTTATTTAACCTACAAAAATAATTTCATCCCTCTCTAAGTTTTGTTGATTTATTTGACACGTTTTTTTTTCACTATTTTGTATAAAAATATACTTTATATAATTATATATATATATATGTAAATGAAAAAATAAATAAAAAATTACACAACAATACTAATATATAAGAAATAAACATCAACAAATGCGAATAAATAAAAAACTAAACATACTAAAATTAATATAAACAATGCATAAACATAAGTAATACACATAAATAAATAAATTGTTCAAGTATCAACAAACTGAAACAAATTTTGAAAAAAGTAAGTAACAATAAACAGTTATGTAAAAAAAAGAGTCATTCTAAAACCCGAATAACTCGAATTTCATTATTTGCTATGTTAACCTCTGCATAAAAACATTCTTACTTTGAAGTCATTTAACATACAATTTTTTTTCAATCCCAATCCAAGTTTTGTTGATTAATTGACACGTTTTTTTTTCACTTTTCTGTATAAAAAAATAATTTATATAATTATATATATAAATGTAAATACGAAAATAAATAAATAAAATTAAAAAGTTAATATTAATATATAAAATAAGCATGAGCATATTCGAATAAATAAACAACTAAACATAATAAAAGTAATATAAACAATGTATAAACTTAAATAATACACGTAAATAAATAAATTGTTCAAGTACCAACAAATTGACACAAATTTTGAATAAAATTAATAACAATAAATAGTTATGTAAAAAAAAATGATTCATCCTAAAAGGTTAATAACTCGAATTTCATTATTTGGTAGGTTAACCTCTGTTTCAAAAAAATCTTATCGTCTTCTTTGAAGTCATTTAATTTATAGAAACTCTTCCATTCTACATGAAGTTTTGTTGATTTATTTGATACTTTTTTTTCCCTATTTTGTATAAAAATATAATTTATAAATTTATATAATATATATATATATAAATGAAAATGAAAATGTAAATAAGAAATTAAATAAAAAAATTACAAATGAAATATTAATATATAACAAAATAAACATTAGCAAATACGAATAAATAAAAAACTAAACATACTAAAATGAATATAAATAATGCATAAAGATAAATAATACACGTACAAAAATAAATAGTTCAAGTATTAACAAACTGACACAAATATTGAGGAAAGTAAGTAAAAATAAACATTTATATATAAAAAGATTTATCTTAAAAGTCGAATTACTTAAATTTCATTATTTGGTATGTTAGCATCCACTTTAAAAACAATCTTATGGTCTTCTTTGAATTCATTTAACATACAAAAAAAAAGTTCATCCCGCCTCAAGTTTTGTTGATTAAATTGTCACGTTTTCCTTTACTATTACATATAAAAATATAATTTATATAATTAAATCTATAGATTTATAAATGTAAATGTAAATGAAAAAATAAATTAAAAAATTACAAATCAAATATTAATATATAAGAAATAAACATTAGCATATGCGGATAAATAAATAAACTAAACATACAAAAAATAATATAAACAATGCATGAACATAAATAATACACATAAATAAATAAATTGTTCAAGTAACAATAAATTGAAAGAAATTTTGAAGAAAGTAAGTAACAATAAACAATTATGTAAAAAAGAACTCACCCTTAAAGTCGAATAACTCGAATGTCATTATTTTTTTTAAAATTTTTTTGGAAGTCAAAATTATTTGGTATGTTAACCTTTGCTCCAAGTTTTTGGAGTAATGTTGTGTGTTTTCTTTCACTTTTCTGTATAAAAATATAATTTATATAATTATATAAAAATGTAAATATAAATAAGAAAATAAATAAAATTACAAAGCTAATATTAATATATAAGAAATAAACATGAGCAGATAGGAATAAATAAAGAACAAAACATAATAAAATTAATATAAAAAATGTATAAATATAAATAATACATGTAAATAATTTCAAGTATCAACAAACTCACAATTTTTTTTTAATAAAAGTAAGTAACAATAAATAATTATGTAAAAACATTATTTGGTATGTTGACCTCTGGTTCAAAAACTATCTTATTGTATTCTTTGAAGCCATTTAACATACATATATTATTCTATTCTCGGTCTAAGTTTTGTTGATTTATTTGACGCGTTTTCTTACACTATTTTGTATAAAAATATAATTTATATAATTAAATATATATTTATATATAAATGTAAATAATAAATAAATAAATTACAAATCAACTATTAATGTATAAGAAATAAAAACCAGCAAATATGAATAAATAAAAAACTAAACATATTAAAATTAATCTAAATAATGCATAAAGATAAACCATAGACATAAATAAATAAATAAATTGTTTAAGTATCAACAAACTGACAAATATCTTGAGAAAAGTAAGTAATAATAAACAATTAAGTAAAAATAGATTCATCCGAAAAGGCGAAAAAATTGAATTTCATTATTTGGTAGGTTAACCTCTGCTTCAAAAATAATCTTATCACCTTTGTTGAAGTCATTTAACATACACAATTCTTTCATCCCGCTCCAAATTTTGTTGAGTTATTTGGCGTATTCTCTTTCACTATTTTGTATAAAAATATAATTTACATAGTTAAATATATATATATATATATATATAAGTGTAAATGTAAATAAGAAATTAAATAAAAAAATTACAAAGAAAATATTAATATATAAGAAATAAACATTAACATATTTGGATCAATAAAAAAACTAAACATACTAAAATTAATATAAACAATGCATAAACATAAATAATGCACGTAAATAAATAATTTGTTCAAGTATCAACAAATTGACACAAAGTTTGAGCAAAATAAGTAACAATAAACAGTTATGTAAAAAACAAGATTCATCCTAAAAGGCGAATAACTGGAATTCAATAATTTATTTATTGTAAAATTTTATTTAAGTATAACATCTAATAGTTTAGGATTTATATTTATTTACAATTTTAAATAATTTAGGTATTTTTTATTGCAAATTTTTATTTAAGTACTACATTTAATAATTTAGGATTTGTATTTGTTTATAATTTTTAATATTTTAGGAATTTAATTTATTTCAAATTTTTATTTGTATGAAACATTAAATCATTTAAATTTTGTATTTATTTAAGATTTTGAAAATTTTAGAAATATTATTTATTTTAGATTACTATTTAAGTAGGTGATAAGTGCAAAATTTTTAGTAATATTTCATATTAAAATATAGACATTTATGAGTATTAATTGCAAAATTAAGTATAAAATAATCCCTAATTTATGAATTTATATCTTTTTACATATTTTGTGATTTTAATTTAAATAAGAACGATTTATTCTCAAATTTGGTGTTAACGATTTATTCTCAAAGCCAAAAAGAAAAAGTTGTATTGCATCAACATTCAGCAAAGCGACCCAAACGCGCAAAAAACATCAACTGCCAGTAGTGGATCCCGCACAAGCGAGTCAAATGTCGTTTGAGCGAGATAACGCCAGTCACTTAAGCCTAAGCAAATTAGGCTAAATAGGAGGCTTGAGGTACAACCCTAATGTGCAAGATTAAGAGGAAAACACCATTGAGGGACATGTAACCCAATTAGGAGAATAAAAGGTGTTAGAAGATGTGTGGCTAATTCTACCCTTTGTGATTGAGAATAATTTATTCAAACTCTATGAATATAATATTTTGTTCTTGATTAATTATTGGTATTATTGTCTTGTTTCTAATTCTTGATGTAGAATCTTAAATTTGACTCAAAAGTATTTTTTAGGGTTCTCACCTAATCAATAATACTAACCTATTTGAGTGTTAGAAATAGATTTGAAATGTTAATTGCTATCAATGTCTGATATGAATACTAAGTTGCTTTTATAAATATGCGAGGAATTGATATTTAGGAAGCATCTTAATAATTTTATATGCAAGGAATTGATTTTTATATTGACATCAATATCAATCAAAGGACATAATATTACCATGCTAATCAAAATACAAAAGAGCGAGAAAGCTAAAATAATATTTTACTTGATTATTCAGTTGTTCTTTGTGGGTTCATATCTGTCCTTAGGGATACATTATTACTTCTAACAACGCCGTGCACTTGCCATAAAAAGTTTAGGGATTGTATTTATTTAGAACTTTGAAAAATATAGAAATTTAATTAATATTTTTATTTAAAAATGACATTAAATAATTTAGAAATTTTGTTGATTTTAAATTTTTATTTAAGAATGACATTAAATATTTGTGGACTTATAATTATTTAGGATTTTGAAAAACTTATAAATTTAATTTATTTTAGATTTTTATTTAAGTAGGAAATAAAATAATTTAAGATTTTGTATTTATTTAGGATTTTTGAAAAACTTAGAAATTTTATTTATTTGAGATTTTTATTTAAGATAACATAAAGTAAGTAAGGATTTGTGTTTATTTAAGATTTTGAATAATTTAGAAATTTATTTATTTCAGATTTTATTTTAAGTAGGATATTAAATAATTTAAAATTTGTATTTATTGAAATTTTGAATAATTTAGGAATTTTATTTATTTTAGATACTGTATTTAAGTAGGACATTAAGTAATTTAAGATTTGTATTTGTTTAGAATTTTTTGAATAATTTAGAAACTTTATTTATAGTAAATTTTTATTTAAGTAGGACATTAAATAATTTAGGATATGTATTTATATAAGATTTTGAATAATTTAGAAATTTAATTTATTTCTGGGTTTTATTTAAGTAAAACATTAAATAATTTAGGTTATGTATTACAAATTTTAATAATTTAGGAATTTTATTTATTTTAGATTTTTATGTAAGAAAAACATTAAATAATTTTGATTTTTTATTTATTTATAAATTTTAATAACTTAGGAATTTTATTTATTTCCATTTTTATTTAAGTATGACATTCAATAATTTAGAATTTGTACATGTTTAGAATTTTGAATAATTTAGGTATTTTATTTATTTCAATTTTTTATTTAAGTAGGACATTAAATAATTTAGATGTTCATTATTAGTGATCAAATTAGTGACAGAAAGATGTAATCCATTATCCAAATCAGACTGGGTAAGTGGAAAGGTAGATATTTGTCGGTGACATAGAAGATTTGTTTAATTAAGTTTGTTCTTTCATCTATACCGTTGTTCTATGTTTCTCTATATAAAATGTCTTCTTCGGTGTTGAAGGAAATTGTTAAGTTACATAGAGACTTCTTGTGGGGTTGGGGTTAGGAAGGGAGGAAGATTGCTTGGGCTTATTAGAAAAAGGTATGTGAGCCACGGGAAGTTGGTGGTCTGGGTATTCTAGATCTAAGGCTCTTCAATGTGGCTATGTTGAGGAAATGGATTTGGCATTTGAACTCTAATAAGGGTTGCTTGTTGAATGAGGTCCTTGAGTATAAATATGGAGGGTGGAGAAGCTTGAAAGTGAATCTTGTTTACAACAAGGACTCTCTCTAGTGGAAAGATTTGAAGGGGATTTGGAAGATGAAGGAGTGGGGTAGGAGTTTCGAGAATTGTTTTGAGTGGGCAGTCGGAAACGGGGAGAAAACTTCGTTCTAGGATGATGTTTGGGTGGGTACTAAAGATTTAAGGAACAAATTTCTGAGATTTTTTTCTTCAAGTATTAGCAAAGACGCAAATTTGGCTCTTTTTGGGGAGTGGCTTAACAAATCTTGGAAGTGGGATCTAGTTTGGAGAAGAGGCTTGATCGATTGGGAAAAGACTAAGGAACTTCAGCTTCTACATGTGCTTATTGGATTGTGTCTTGCCTTGTAAAAGGAAGATTGTTGGATTTGGAAGGGTGGTGTGACTACTAGGTACACGATTAGTTCGACCTACAACATATTGAGGGGTTCTTCTAGAAGGGTTTGTTCGTCTGTGTTTGAATCTTTTTGGAAGATCTTAGTTATACCCTTAGCTCATTTTACTATTTGGAGAGTGTTAGGTAACACAATTACTTCTAAAGCCAATCTGTTAAGAAGAGGGGTTGTGGTTGATTTTATGTCTTGTTTGTTGAAGATGGATGAAGCTTCTTCTCTGCCAAGTCTTAGTGTGTGTTTGATGTAGAAAATAATTAGTTTGCTTTGAAGGTTGTAGTGATGTAATTAGGTGATCTTTTATATTAGCTAGAGTGAGTTTAGGGTAGCCTTTTGCTTCATGACCTACCTTATATGCCTAATCAAGGTGGTAAGATCAAGCACAAGAAGTAATTCAAAGTTTTCCTAAAGACTACTTTAATTTTTCTAAAAAAAAAAAAACAGGTTACTGCACAAAAATAAATCTGTTGATTGTAAAACAATAGATTTATTTTTGAACTGCTGAAATGTTTTTCAAAATTCTGTTAGGGCACCAAAAATTTGGTTTCAGCAGTTATTACTGTTAAGATGAGATGACAGTTTTTTAGAGAAACAATCTGTTTGTTTTGGATTTAACCTGTTCTTTTTATAACCGCTTTTTAACTGTTGTTTGAAAATTTGTTATAAACTGCTTTCTATATAAAGATAGGCATTTCTCACATGAAAGGTTGTTGAGCAATCACGTTTTAAATAGAGATCAAGACTTTTCTGTGAGAGAAAAAAGATTTGAATGAATTTTTGAAAGTTTTTCAAAAAGAACTTTAAGAGTGCTTGTTCTTTGTGTGCTTTGATCTTGGTGAAGGTGTTGGTGTTGTTGTGCTGCAATTTGGGCTACTAGTTTTCAGTTTCTTGCATCTTCTTTCAGGTGTTATCCTTCCTTAATTCATTCTTGTGTAAGTCACTTCTGGATAGGGTTTCTTGAAGTGCAAGTAGTGTTGAAATAGGGTTTTTCAGCTTTGGTTGTCTTGCTCTTGTAGGGTTCAAGAATTGCAAGGTGTTGTATTTGATTTGAATTGTTTTTAGTGAATTTCACCTTGGTGTGAAGTGAAACTGGATGTAGCTCTTTATGAGTGAACCAATATAAATTGTGCTTGCATCATTCTTCTCATCCCTGCACTCTTTTCTGGTTAATTGGATAATCTGTTAGGAAATAAATCTTTTCTTCATTTAAAATTGAATCTGTTATTTATGAGCTTGCTCATACTGTTCTTCCTTGTTCTGGAAAAGTCTTTTAATCACAAATAAGCTTTCTGAATCTGAGTGTTGAATGGTTTAAGAACAAACAAATTTATTTATAATATCTTGGTAAAGATTCATTTTCTTTAAAGAATTATATCAAAAGAACTTGTGTTGATCTCTTGATTTAAATCTTGTTCTTATAGGTAAAAACAACTCATCTTGTTCTGGAGAATTGCTTTGTTTGATCTCAATGCTAATATGAACAATTTCTGATTTTGATAAAGTGTGTTGAAAAATAAATTTGTTCTTTTCAAAGTCGATATGTTATTTTTCTTCTGAATTACTATAAAACAGTTTGTGTTTGTGAAAATTTTATAATTTCAATTCATCCCTCCCCTCTTGAACTTAAACATTAATAGACCCAACATTGTTTGTGTGGGGAGGCAGAGGATACCACAAGGCATTTGTTTTTTGGATATAGAATTGTTTGGTTAGTTTGGAACTAGTGTTATACTTGGCTTGGGGTGGCATCGGTAGATCATATCGATCCTGTTTCACATTTTCTGCATTTAAAACTGTGTAATATTCCAACCTATATAGTCTTTTGGAGTAGTGTCTGGATTATCGGTGAGATCTGGATTATTGTAGTTATTAGTGAGATCTGGAGGCATAGGAATAAATTCATCTTTAAAGGTGGAGGATAGATCATTCTGAAACTTTTTCTTTGGTCCAACTAAAAGTCTAGTATTGAATTACATCTAAAGTTGCACACACTTGATTTTCTTGGTCGGATTGGTGTCTAGACTCGTTGACGTGTTTATTTATGATTAAAAGATTTTGACTTTACATGCTTTTAGTTTGAGTAGCACGCTTGTGTGGTGATATTATGTTTCTTTGTTTAGTAGCTTAAGTTTAGTTGAGTGAAGTAGCTGGTTGTTTGATCCCCTTGAAGTAGTTCATATTGATTTATTCTTTCTTGTTGATAAAAGTAAACATTAATATTCAATCATTTTTTCCATAGTAAAGTTTGTTACATCAATTACTTCAAATAAGTAAATAATTACATTAAAAATGACCTAATTGAAAATTTCAAGTGAACCATAAATTTTCGAACTACATGGTTGATATTTAGCATAGAGCAACAATATATTTACTAACTTTTTTTTCGCCAATATATTCACATCTAATACTATCTATATAACCACTTTACTTCTTACTTAATTATTTATCAAAATATCATTGATTAATTTATATATTTTATTTTATAAAAAAAGGTTGTCAATTATAAATAAATAAGTGTAATATATATATATATATATGAAAAAGTTTATCAAATCTCCATTTGTCTTTAATGTTTTCTCAAATCACAAACTATATATTTTATACATTTTGTAATAGACGGACCCACAACCTAACCTATACATTATACAAGTATATGTTTAAGAAATTTACATATAACATAAAACGTAAAGATTGTTTAATACTTTCAATGGTAAAAACATTTTTTTGAAAACCTCTTATAATAATATTTTAAATTAAGAATAAAATTAATATAATTAAAATATTAATCTATTAAATTATGAAGTGGTGTATTAAAGTGTCAAATTAAAATATAAAAAATAGTATACATTTAAAATATAAAAAATAGTATACATTTAGTAGTACAGATAGTGTAGGAAACCACCCATTGTGAGTGTACGTAGATCAGATTTTTTGCATGCAAGTATAAATATTTTGTTTATAGGCAAGCGTGTATAAATATAATCGTAATAAAAATTCATATCACACAAAATTAAAGTCCTGCATTAAAAATAAACTTGAATACACTAAAAAAAATTGTATTATCTATGAATTTTTACCCACGAATCTTAATTTGTGGATAAATTTAGCATTATCTACGGACAACATTACCTACGGATATTACTCACATATCTGAATCTATAGGTAAATTCGGCATTACTAACAAATTATTATCCACAGATTTTATTATTTATCCACTTTTACCCACAGATCTCTATTACATACCAACTACTACCTACAAATCTCTATTACCTACCAATTATTACCCACATATCTATATTACCTACCAACTATTATTCACGAATTTCTATTACTTACGAACTATCACCCACGAATCTCTATTACCTACCAACTATTATCATAATAAGTATATACTTAATATTAAAAATATTATTATAATATGTATAATTATAAAATCATAACTAATATTCATAAATAATAATAACAAATAATAATAATCATAACTAATAAACATACATATTATTAACATAATAATATAAATAATATAATTAGTATTATATGAATAATATTAATAATAATATTAGTAATATTAATAGTATTAATAATATAATAAAATTAATAATATTAATAATAATAACATTAATATTATAAATACTATTAATAAAAATATTTATAAAATTATTATTATTAATAATATTATCATTATTTATAATATTTAATAATATTAAATCATATTAATAATATTTAATAATATTAAATAATATGAATAATGTTAATCATATTTAATTATATTAAATAATATGAATAATGTGAATAATATTTAATAATATTAAATAATATGAAAAATTTAATAATTTTTATATTATTAATTATACTAATATTGATAATTATACTAATAAGTATAATAATAATTATAACATAATAATTAAACTTGACTGTAATAATAATTATAACATAATAATTAAACTTGACTAATAATAATTATAACATAATAACTAAACTTAGATTAATAATTATAACATAATGATTAAACTTGACTAGTGTGATGATTAAAGATTTTTTTTAAATATTTCTGAAGCATCTTAGATTCGAAACTTATTTACTAGGGTAAATAAGTTGAATTTTTTTGTGCTGTCAATGCACAACAAGAAATCAAAGTTTATAATAGAGACATAATTTTATTATTTTTTCCTGTGTGAAATCATGGCATGTTTATACATCTGAATCTCGTTCATAAGTAGTATCTTATACTTTTTATGGATAAAATATTTCTATTTATGAAAAAAAAAAAAAGCATATAAAATTGGAAAAAAGTGACATATATTCAACATAACCGTGCTGAAACGCCTGTATATATTGAAGTCAAGTGAGCCCCTAATGGCTGTAAAAGACACATTTGAAATATTGGCAAATCACTTTGTCTACATTCATTGTAGTTTATATAATTTTTTAAAGTTTTAAATATAAAAATATCAATTTTTAATTGTCATTTCATTATACATTTTTATATGTATGAAGCATCCTATGTTTGTTTTCGTAGTCAAGTTCTTTGTCAGTTGTAAAACCTCTTAAAAAACACGAGTTGATGATATATTTTTAACCATAAATGTTTTAAGACATAATTTATATAACCACGCGTTTTACTTCTCTCACTATTCTTTTTCTGTTTTTTAGTCCACTTGTTCATGATCATAAGATGTAGTTAATTATCCAACACCCTTAATTAACGCTCTATTAATTTTACTTACCAAAGTCTCAGTCAACAATTTTCTACATATATAAACTTTTTCATTATTTGGAATTGCTAAATCTAGCATGAGATAGAAGAAGACACGATAATTATAACACTGAATCGGTTCCTGAACTCACGGCAGAAGAAAAAAAAAAAAGCAGTTTTCATTATTCCTGTTGATTTCAATTACCGGCCAAATTAGTTGTTTAAGTATTTTGACCATTTTTTGTGTGAACATAGTGCAACATTGATCTCATCCACTACATCATGTTAATTATTGGAAGATGAAAGAATAACAAACATGTAGAATTAATAATTTTGATGTGTAAGATAAAAATTCACTAAATAAAAACATATATAGAAACCAATTTTAGATTAAAAAAAATTAATTAGTTACTATAGTAACTAAATTAAAAACTATTTTAAAAACTAAAAAAAATAGTTTCTAAATTAGTTTTTATTATTGTTAAATGATTTATCTAATTAATAATAATTAATAGTTAAAACTTTGATAGTTAATTAGATACCAATTTAGAAACCATTTAACAATATATTATAATTTTTTTAATTTTTTAAATGGTCTTGTGGTAATTTATATTTTGTAATTTCATCTTGTTGATGTAAAATTTTTAATAGAAATAAAAAGTTTTCTTTTTATTAATGAAAAATATATAAAATCATGAGAACAGCTAGATATTCCAACCCTTTTATAAACAAATACATCCGTACAAAATAGATTCAAAACACCTACAATAATGTAAACGAAAGACCTAACAAAGGCTGTAGGCATGGAATCGTCCTTTGCCCTGTACCCTTAGTTTCCTCACTTTACAGATATTTTTTTTAGAATTTTTTTCCCTCTTTCAAGTGAATGGTTTTTGAAATTTGCAACTAGATTTGGGAGAATTTGACGTACTAGACTAGGTGGTTTTCTTTTCTCTTGAGCAGTCATTTGACGAAAACCTTGTTCATAATGTTATTTGACTAAACCCTAAATAATAATAAATAAAACCCAAATTGTACTATTTAGGCTTATTGTTTAGTTGATCGTACAGGAAAACAGTACCTAGTTTTTCAGAGGTAAAGGATGCAGGGAAAATATATGTTGTTATTTTCTGGGTGGTTTTGTATGTTAAATTAGTGATGATGGCGGATACCTATTTTTTTCACAAATTTTTTAGATAAGTACAATGAAAAGGCTTTATGGAAAGTCTTTTAAAGATGGGGAACCATTTTAGACATTTTCATTTTTCGGAAATTAAACACAAAAAAACAACGTTTCAGAGTTTGCTAGGAGGTTTCAAAGGGTGAGGGACGTGCATGTTTTGAAAATAAAACTAAGGGTGTGTTTGGATTAGGGAGGAGAAAGGAGAGGATTTAAGGGAGTGGATTTGAATTGATTTGAGAGGAAAGTGTGAGAAAAGTTTTGTTGTTTGGATTAAGGTATATGTAGAGTGAATTTGTGAAGAAAGTTTATTAAAGTTTGTGAGTGATGTGATGTATGAAGAAAGATTTTTATTTTTTTAAAATATTAGAATGTAAATTTATAAATTTATCCTAATTTTTAAAAAGGAAAAATAAATTTTAGCAATTAAAATTTTGTATATTTTTTTATTTATTATAAATAATTTTTTATTATTATTAATTATTAGTATTTATA
>Ga0123342_1007303_pt1 | contig 14672 bp, 13 predicted proteins | sample Turbeawhitnodule_FD_89960 | JGI IMG/M metagenome (GOLD analysis project Ga0123342, IMG submission 89960) | Root nodule microbial communities of legume samples collected from Mexico - Turtle bean Mexico white nodule | ecosystem: Host-associated > Plants > Roots > Nodule | place: Mexico: Nepantla...
TTAGCATTTACGGCCTCCTTAGCCTATAAAAGGAGAAGCCCATCACTTGTATTTTCAAGATTAATGAGAGTAATGTTATGTTGCCCATATTGTGCCATACATTGCCTTTGCCTAGTTTCTAGGTCCTAATCTTCTCTTCACCATCTACCAAGAGGGCTGGCCGAACCTCCCTTTTTCCATACACTTCATGCACCTTCAAGATCACCATAACTCCTAGGAGGATCTTGCCCACTTTCACCATAGCTTCCGCACCATATTCACATACATCCAAGAAGAGCTCCATGAGAATGCCATCAAGGTCATTATCATGTAGGACCACATCCTACAAACCAGCCTTGGTGAAATAGAGATCGGGCTCGGCCGACTGGTCAGGTTCCCTTGCTTCTATTGCCATCACTTCTCTAGCATACTTCTTTCGTTGGGAGGCTGTACATCCCCCCCTGAAAATGCCCCAGAGATCATGTTGACTTCATCATGGACTGCCACCTCGTGCCCCTGATCCTCTGTTGGAGTCACCTCCTTCGAGTCTTCCTATCCTTCCTCCAGATACTTCTTCAGGAAGTCGTCCCTCACCAACTCAACCAATTGGTATCCAAGGGCTATACAATTCTCCACGTTATGCCCAAAAGCCTTGTGGAACTCACACCAGGTGCCCTTGCAGGGCCCCAAATTCCTGTTAGACTTTGGGGGGAACTTCAACTTGTCAGCCACGCCCGGGATAGCGATCAATTCCTTGTAATTCATCTTGAACTTATGTCAATAGGGAAAATCTCCCTTTGTTCTTGACCTAGTCTGATGCCTTTTTCGTTTCATAGGGTGCATGTCGGGTTAGCGATCTCTTCTCCGTTGCAGCTTTGTGTACTCTCATGGTTTGAGCACAAATGCCCTATCGAGGCTTACTCGGCCCAATGCTCCCATGTTTTACCGTTACCTCTTCCTCAACGTCGATGAGGGCAACAACTCGTCGCCGGATCTCGTTAAACGTCTTCGCCTGATTTTTATCAAAGAATCGTTGAACGGTCCTGACAGAATTCCCTGCCCAAAGGTGTGCACCATCAGAGCCTCGTCCTTAGTGTGGAGCTTTACCACCAACGCCGCAAACCGGTTCAGGAAGTCCTTCAAGGGCTCTCCCTGATATTGTTTCACCTCGAAGAGGTCGAAAGAGACGGGGGGTGGAGCTCGATTGACTATGAATTGTTCCCTGAACAATGTAGAGAACTGATCGAACGAGGTTATGTGTCCATCCGGGAGACCAATGAACCAATCCAATGTTGTGCCTACGAACGTCCCCATGAACAGTTTACAATGCATGGTGTCTGTTCCTCCTGAGATCATCATCTGAGTATGGAAACTCGTGATGTGGGCCTCCGGGTCTTCGGTACCTGTGAAAGTAATTTTGGGTTTTATGAAATTTGTTGGTATCACGAAATTCATAATAGCCTGGGAGAACGGCATGGGGCGAACCCTAACTAGAATAGACGGGCTCCGCTCCCCTGTTGCGCTCCTCTAAGCGTTGTAGATCTCTCCGTAGTTCCTCATTGACCCTGACTCTTCGTTGTTGGTCCGCGACGCATCCAGCTCAACCCTAAATTGGTCTTGCCTAAGTGCCTGCTCGGCTCAAACCTCAGCCAAAATCCTCTCCTGATCAGCCTTGGACGCTGCCACTCTCTCCTGGAGAGTGTGGACTGTCTCCATGAGCTGCTGCAGGGTGAAGGTTTCACCTCCTTCCTGTCCAAATGGACCTTGTTGAGTATTCCTCATATCGCCTAGTAGCTTGATTACAACTGTGGATGGGACCTGGCTTTATCGGGCCCCATGGTGGGCGCCAAATGTTCTTTTCGGTTGACTTGGTCGCCGGTTGACTCTGGGAACAAGCTGTGGGTCTGTCTGCCTCTGCTAGAATTTGCTCTTTCCTTCGAATGTTGGAACGCGGCTCCATTTGAAACAGAGGGGGCCCTACTTGTTGATTGCACTCCGACAATCAAGTCAGAACAGGGCTTATAGAAACAATAAGAAGTAAGTAAGTAAGTAGCTTCAATCTTGGAAATAGTGTACCTTTACAAGGGATCTCAAGTCCCTTTTATAGACTACTTTTAGGTTACCTCTTATAATAACCTTCTCTCACGAAAACCTTATCTCAAGTGAAAGCGTGTTTGATGGGAGGAGTCTGTTACAATGCGCACAATCTTAGTACGGCAACTGCACAAAATCTTCTCTACTTGGATTGCATAAATCTTAACAGAATGACCGCCAGGGTACCAACTCATGTACCAGCATCAGGGGTCCAATTTGTCCATTGTAGGTGTACAAGCCTTTACGTATCATGCATGAAGCTTATTCCTCAAAACCCTAGCGCTCTTGGGCTTAGACGTTATAAAGAATGTTTTACTTGTGCTAGACCCAAATTTACTAAACACACCATTAGGCTCATTCACGCTCTTTCGTTGACCAGGCCTTATATGCGTTAAGTATATGGATGAACCTCAACACACACATACCTGGAGCCCACTCACATGGCCCATCAACTCGACCAGACTACCGAGTTGACCTGCTTGACACAGGAGTCGATGTCCAATCACCAAGCGCTGATCCAGTACAATAAATTAGTTAAAGTTATAAGAGATTAATCTGAATTTAATGAACAAAAGAGTTAGCTGTAACAATATTTATATCATATGTTTTTATTCAACTAAATATTGTAGTGTTTAACTTTAATTTTTTTTAGGTTTCCTTATTTAATCTCACTTAATAACGTATGAAATTTATAATTATTAATACGTAGGAAAGGAGTTTTAGCGTGGGATTCTCCGGAGAATGTTGACGGATGATTGATTGTGTTGTATGGAAGGATAAAGTGAATCACATGTCAAGTTTAGATGTCTATCTTGTTTCATTGCATTGTGGAGTTATGACTTCACACCATGAAGAAGACGTGGATCTGCTTTTTCGTAGTACAATTAAAGATGTAGTTCGGTGATGTAATATAAAAGAAAGAACAAGTCAAAATAAAATAAATTGAGCTATCTAATTTTAGTAATCAACTAAATATCTAAATTAAGGATGAAAGATAAATGTTTAGACTTTTGGGTTTGTAGTTAAATTATTTATGTAAATAAATTTTTAAAATTTGTACCTGTTTATTTATAAGTTCTTTCGGATTAAATATTTTAAAAAGGTATTTATGTATATATCAAATATATAAATATACATTTTTTATGAACCGATTTAAATAAAATCATTAGTCTGAATCTATTAACTAGATACTATTTTTTTAAGTATCGATTTTGAATATTTATTATGTAGTAATTTGTTTCATTGATCAAGAATATAAAAAATAAAGTATAGCTTATAAATGTTGGATAAAAAACAATAAGAGTATGAAAATAGATAAGTAAACATTTGAAAGAAATTATAGAAAATAATACAGTAAATCTCAATATCTTTTAAATTTATTTAGTTTAAACATATTTTTTGTCTTTATAATTTTATAAATATCCAACTTGATGCCTATAAAAAAAGGTAATAAAACATTTAATTTTTCAATTTTAATTTAACATTAATATATCATCTAATTTCGCTAATGTATTTTAACTTAAAGAAGAATATAAATGGTAACATTTCATTATAAACTTTAACATCAATTTTTATTCCAATATTAATATATAAATAGTAGATAAGGTGAATCCAAAACATGTCAACCTAAGAAAAAATAATGATAAAATAATGATAGTGATGTTTATCAATATCAAAAGATTTTATAATCATTGTTAAATATAAACGAGATTTAAACTCTAAACTTAGTTGTTTAGGCTACTCTTTAGAGTTTCTTTGTTCTTTTATTTTTAATTGGCATGAGTTTGGTCTAGTCCTCTTATTTTTTTTGTTTTTTTCATGCTATTTTTTATGTGATGGTACATGATGTCTAACATGAGTTGTAATAAGAATAAATAAATTTTGTTTTATTCTTTTTTCTCATGTTTTTATTTTTTTATGCTATTTTTCATGTGATGACACATGATGTCTAACATGAGTTTTAATAAAAATAAATAAAATCTTCCTTTTTTATTTATTTCTCGCTAAATATATCTTATTCATTTTTATCAGTTTGACTCTAACTCATCTTCTCATTTAAATAAGGTATAATATTTATTTATTTTTTTGTAAAGGCGATATATATTAAAATTACAAATATTTGCTAGGTTTCATATATTTTTTTAATGATGTAAAAAATGTTGCCTACTTAAAAGTAATAATGTTATGTATTTTAATAAAAAAAATACTTAATTTTTTAAATAATTAATGAAGATGTTCTCGCCGGTTGACTCGCTCGTCGGTTGACTCGAACGGTAACCTCTGGCCTGCCTGTCTCCACCTGAGAATCGAACTTTCTTGGTTGAAGAATCTCTCACCTGCAAAGACAAAGGGCGCCTTGACGGTCGTTTGCACTCTGACGCTCAAGTCAGTACTGGGGCAAAGAAACAATAAGTGTATAAAGTAGTTCCAGTCTTAGAAATCGTGTACCTTACTAAGGTTCTTAACACCCTTTATATAGGTTGTAACTAGGGTTTACTTTTGTTCTATTACCCATGTCTAGGGTTCCTTGGAGAATGTCTCTGCGCCGCTATTACGCAATCTTAACATAACCTGGCACATAAGACTTCCCTTAACTGGAGTGCAACGACTAATAGAATGACCACCAAGGTACCAACTCATGCACCAATGTTGCGGGGCCATCTGTTCTATAGGTGCCCTAAGTATTCACATGCCATGCATGCAGGCTACCTTTGGAAACCCTAATCCTAATGGGCCTTAGCGCCTCCAAGGCTTCTTTACTTGTGTCGTGCCCGAATGTGCCATACACCCCACATGCATGGATCCCTCACGACTTAGGCTTTCTTATATCTGAGTGTTTCATCTGATAACTGATATGATTTCGGGGGCCCACCTTATGTGGCCCCTCTTTACTACCTGACGCTGATGTTTGAGGTCTTCACTGGAGTCGATGACCGAGGACTGGTCGGTACATAAGCCCCCCAGTCTCGAGCTGTAACTTGTTTTAGCAAAGAGACTAAGTGATCGCCCTAGGCGACCTATGTGGCTCTAGGTGATAGGACGTGAACAGTGCACCGAAGTGACGTCTCACCATACTTTTTTAAACTGCGTACACGTGGCAAGATCAACGGCTAAGACCCGTTGCCGCTTGCACTTCTTCGTATACGTTAAACCTTTCAAAACTCCTACGCTCCTTCACTATTTCATTACTTAGCATTTCTCAAGCATTTCATATTCTCAAAACTCTTCGAACCTTTCAACCTTCGAACCCTAACTTATTCAAAGGTATGATTTTTAATTCATGATTACTCTTGCTTTATGTTTCCGATGCTCATAACATGCCGTAACTGTTCTGGGACTGTTTATGTTTTCTGCATTTTACGCTTTCTCTGTTCTTCGTTTCGAGTCTCTATTTCTCTAGTTTTCCTTAGCCACTCCATCATCTTCTTTTGAAACCTCGTTTTTCTTCCTTTCTTTCTCTCTTTTTAACTTTCTTATCGAGATGGACAGAACAAAAACCACATTGAACCCTCCACCTTTTGTTAATTACAAAACCCTCTACCACTGGGCACCAAAGGAACTTCTAGCCGAGATTTTTCTAATGAAAACCTTCAAAGACATCGACACGTACAAGCAGGGCGAATCTCACGACAAGTTCCATGTCTTCGGGAAGGAACTCGACGCGTACTTAAAGGTTCTGCCTTGTCGGGAAGGCATTCCCGTTTGCGATGATGATCGTGCGGACCCTGGCAAGCCCTTCTTCTTTATGTACACCGTTGTCTTCAAGGGGCTCAAACTCTTCTCTAATTCACGGGGTTTGAGCGCGCTCTACTTACCGAGGTTAACGTGGCCCCGACCCAGCTGCATCCTAACAGCTGGGCATTCGTGCGAGCCTTTGCAATCCTTTGCAACCACCTTGGCCATCCACCTTCTGTAAACGTCTTCCTCTATTTCTTTGAGGCTAAGAATCCAGGAAAGAAGTTTTGGATGAGCTTCAACGGGGTGGTAGGGAGAGTCCTCATGACCTTTTTCCAGCAATCATACCAGAGCTTTAAGAAGAAGTTCTTGAAGATATGTTGCAGCATTCACAACCCCACTTTACTAGGTGGGTTCCCGCTCTACTGGGTGGAGAAGCCTGGAATATAAAAACCTAGGAGTCTCGAGGACCTGACCCCGCCCGATCGTGAGATGTGCCAACTCCTTTCGGGCTTAGGAGTGGTGTTTGACACCGCTAAACTGATCAAGCTCGAGTTCTACCCCTAAGCTCTTAAGAGCTATATTGGTACCTTTCTTTTTTCTTCTTCACATTTGTTGCTAATTGCATACTGTGTTGGTTTAGTTTCTTACCCTTTGTTGTTCCTATGCAGACATGGAACTTGATGAAGAGAAGAGGAGAAAGTTTAGAGAGTTGGTTGCCCGACGTAGGGCTGCTTTGGCCGATGCGGGCACCTAAGCCCTTGTGGGCCCTTCTTTTATTGCTGCTGAACCAGCCCCCATCAATAATAGGCAGAAGGGGGTGGTGGAGTCCACTGCCTCAGAAGACGAGGGCACCTGCACGGGCCTTGTCTTTAAGAGAAAAAAGGGCAGGCGATGTCACGACGCCATCACACTCTGCCTCTGATGGTCGTGCTCCATCCTTCAGAGACTACCCTCTCAGCGCCTCCTCTCCTTGTGACCTCATTATGCACGAAGGCGGGGGGAGAGTGTTCTCAAAGGTGACCAAGTGTTCCCTGCGGTCGAGCTCCCAGCCTTCCTTCAACAAGCCCTCAAGTGCTTTCAAAATAAAGAGGTGGTGGAGAGCTTGGGTGAGGACCCCTTACAGGATCGTGCGGCTTAAAGCCTTGGGGAGTTCCTCATCGCATCTAGCCTCTCCATGAGTAAAGCGCGAGACTTGCAAACTAAGCTGGAGAAACTGAGGGAGTAATCAGCCCTTCAGGCCAAGACCTTCTCTAAGCACGAAACGACTTTGTATCAGGAGTTGGCGAGCCTTCGACAATCCGAGAAGGAGACTAAGAGGCTTTTTATTTATGAATTTGCCTACTTTAAACTGCTTTCTTGTTTTGGTCGTTGTTCTACTAAGTCTTGCACTAACTTTGCTAGCAACGCCTTTGACGCATATTTACACCTTAAGTAGCACGCTTTCTTTTACCTGTTTCACCTCCTTGCGAGCTTCATGATCTTGAGGCATCGGCGATGTGTACAACCCTTAGCTGGTCTTACCTTTGTTGCACGGGGATAAGGGAAAACCCTTAACTTGATGTTTCCGGCCTCTGACCTGTAAGGTAAAGGAAAGGTCTTCCTGCTGATCTCGTCCCTGCCTTTAAAGACAAGGGGAATGTCTCTCTAGTGATACTAGTGAACCATGTTGTCCTCTACCTTGACTTACAAACAAAGGAGAGGTTTGCTTTCCGACCTCGACCCTGCTCCATGAGGGTAAGGGAGGACTTAACTGTTGAACCATATTGTTCGACTTTGGCATTCTCACTCAGGGGGGAGGTGTTCTCTGCAAACTATCATCTCCCAACCTTGAGGCTTCTAACCCAAGTGAACGGTTCGTAACTGACCTCATCCTAGCTCTATGAAGCCAAGGGAGGATTTTAATAACTAACCTCATCCTTGTTGTATGAAGTCAAGGGAGGATTTTAATAACTAACCTCGTCCTTGCTGTATGAAGTCGAGGGAGGATTTTAATAACTAACCTCGTCCTTGTTGTATGAAGTCAAGGGAGGATTTTGATAACTAACCTCTTCCTTGTTGTATGAAGTCAAGGGAGGATTTAAATGTCTCGAGCCTGTATGCTCCATTCTCAAGGGCCTTTGTCACTTTGAAGGACAACTCCACTTGGTGGACAACTTGTTCTCTAGCTGGTATGGGTGGGCCTTTCGCATCACCAGGTCGGCGACCTGAAACTGCCGAGGTCTCAGCTTAGAGTTGTACTTGTACTTCACCCTTCTCTTTAAGGCTTCAGCCTTGATTCTTGCTTCCTCCCTCACTTCATCCAGTAGATCCAGGTTCACCTTTCTTTCTTCATTAGACTCTTCGACCATGGAGTTCTGGAAACGTGGCGAGTTTTCCTGGATCTCTACAAGAATCATTGCGTCCCAACCATATACCAAGCTAAAGGGTGTTTCTTTGGTTGGGGAGTAGTGTGGTAAGCCCACACAATTCTAGGAACTTCTTCTGCCCAAGTCCCTTTAGCTTTATTTAGCCTTCTCTTCAGACCTCTGAGCAGAACTCGGTTGGCAGACTCGACCTGACCGTTCCTCTGGGGTGTTCAAACCGATGCGAACACCTGCTTTATTCCTAGCTTCGTACATATTTTGCCCAATTGTTGGATCGCAAACTGGGTGCCATTATTGGACACCAACCGTTTTGGGATTCCAAAGCGGCACACATGTTTTTTCACACAAAGTGTTGGATCTTATGGGTTGTGATCTGCGCTACTGGCTCAGCCTCTATCCACTTTGTGAAGTATTCTATGGCAACCACGAGGTACTTCATCTGTCGCACCGCTAAAGGGAAAAGCCCCAGAATGTCGATCCCCAAGGTATGGAATGACCATGGGCTATAGATCGACCTAAGCTCTTCTGGAGGCGCCTTGTGCCAGTCAGCGTGTTGCTGGCACTGCTTTCATCGCTGTGCATATCCCGTGCAATCTCCCCTCATGGTTGGCCAATAGTATCCTGCACGAATGGTCTTTGACGAGAGAGATCGGCCGCCGATGTGGCTTCCGCATATCCCTTCATGAAGTTCTGCCATAATGCGCGTGCATTGCTCACCACTTATACACTCCAAGATAGGGTGAGCGAACCCATGCTTGAACAATTTTCCATCGATTAATGTATACTTGCTCAAATTTTTCTTGATTTTCCTAGCCTCCGTAGGCTCTAGCAAGAGTACCCCATCAGCCAAGTAGCGTTGGTAGGGTGTCATCCAAGTTTCTCCTGTTTCGACTAGGCAAACCTGCAACGACCTTTCCCCAACAACGACCTTTCCCCAACAACGACCTTTCCCTAGCAACTGGGTACGCGCTTATATTTGGGCATTTTTAACGTCTCCTGAGTCCACGACCGATGACTCCTCTTCACCCGTTCCGAAGTGCTGATCTGCTGGACTTCTGTCGTACTATCTGTGGTAGTTCGAGGTGTCCGTAGGGTCTTGAATCACAGTCCTCTATCTTCCCCCCTTGCCCGAACTGACGAGCTTTGCTAGCAAGTCAACTCGGGCATTCTGTTCTCTGGATACGTGGACTAGCTCGAACACCTCAAACGTCTCCCTCAGAACCTAGACGTACTCCAGATATGCAGCCATCTGAGGGTCTTTAGCCTGGTATTCTCCTGTGACTTGACCTATGACTAACAAGGAGTCACTCTTTGCCAGTAGACCTTTCGCACCCATCTCCTTAGCCATCAGCATTCCAGCGATCAAGGACTCATACTCTGCCTGGTTGTTACTGGCCTTGAAAGCGAACCGCAGGGCCTGCTCGATCAGTAGCCCATTTGGCCCTTCCAAGATGACACCAGCCCCACTACCCTGTTGGTTGGAGGAACCATCTACAGAGAGTACCCATTTGAAATCTACTCCTTCTTGGTGTGTGGCCTCCTAGGAAAGCTCTACCACGAAGTTAGTATAAACCTCGCCCTTAATAGGGCCTCTAGGCACATACTGTACGTCAAACTTTGATAGCTCTACTGCCCATCGCACCATCCTGCCTGCCACATTCGATTTTTGTAAGACCTTGCGAATTGGAAGGTCTATCATCACTATTATGGTGAAGCTCTGGAAATAGTGGCGAAGTCTTCGCATTGAGAACACTACCGCCAGGGCTACTTTCTCTATGGCCTGGTATCTCACCTCTGGCCCCTGCAATACTCTGCTGACAAAGTAGATTGGCTTCTGCACCTGGTCCTTCTCTTGCACCAGGACTGAACTAATCGCCCTTTCTATAACTGCGAAGTACAGATGAAGTGGAGTACCCAGTTGTGGCTTGCACAACACTGGTGAACTGGCCAGGTACTCCTTCAGTTTTAGGAACGCCTCTTCGCACTCCATGGTCCATACGAACCTGCTGTTCCCCTTCAGGCATTGGAAGTAAGGATGCTCCTTATCTCCTCCTGCCGATACGAATCTAGACAGAGCGACCATGCGCTCTGTCAACTGCTGCACCTCCTTTATTGAGATCGGGCTCCTTATTGCTATCATGCAGCGCACTTATCAACATTCGCCTCTATCCGACATTCGGTGAGTAGGAAACCCAAGAACTTGCCTGCTTCTACCTCAAACACACACTTCTCAGGGTTCAACTTCAATCTGTATTTAGCTATTGTGGTGAATAGTTCTTCTATGTCTGCTACATGTTGCTCCCTCTGCTGGGAGGTGACCACCATGTCATCCACGTATGCTTGGACATTCCGCCCTATCATAAGTGCTAATACTCGGTCCATCAGCCTTTGGTAAGTCGCACCTGCATTCTTAAGCCCAAAGGGCATCACCTTATTACAATAGCAAGAAAGCTTTGTCATGAACTCTGTCTTGCACTCGTCCCTGAATGCATCATGATCTGGTTGTAACAAAAAAAGGCATCCAGGAAGCTGAGCAGTCTGCAACCAGACTCACTGTCCACCAGAGCGTCAATATTGGGCAACGTGTAGGAGTCTATCGAACATGCCTTGTTGAGGTCTGTGAAGTCGGCGCACGTCCTCCATTTCCCACTAGCTTTCTTCACCAGCACCACGTTCGCCAACCACTGAGGGTACTGAATCTCCCTGATGTGGCCAGCCCTGAGCAGCTTCTCTGTCTCTTCTCTAATGACCTGACGCCTTTCGTCATTGAACTTTCGCCTTCTCTGGCGAACAGGTCAGACCTGGGGGTCCATGGTGAGTCGATGACACGGGAAGTCAAGATCTATGCCAGGCATGTCTGAGGCAGACCATGCAAAAGCATCAAGGTGCCGAGCTATGACTTTGGCGATCTGATCCTGTGTCTCTTGGCCTAAGGATTTGCCAAGCTTGAACTTCTTCCCGCCGATCTCCCTCTCTAACACGTTTTTGGCAGGTTTGGGCCGTCTCTCTCGGGCGATCTCTGCGCGGGTGACCCCTTCTTCCCTCGGAGGCTGGGTGGTAACAGTGAACACTCATCTCTTCGTCTTGAGGCTATTCTTGTAGCACTTCTTAGCCTCCTTCTAGTCAGACTTGATGGTGATCACTGTACCCTCGAGGGAAGGCAGCTTCATCTTCATGTGCCTCATAGAGGCCACTGCTCCAATCTTGTTCAAAGCAGGTCTACCCAAAAGTATATTGTAGGATGACGGAGCGTTAACAACGAGGTACCTAATGTTTTCAGTGCGTGAAGTTATGCCATTTGTGAAGGTTGTCCTTAGCTCTATGTGTCCACGCACCTCCACCTGATCTCCGGCGAAACCATACAAGCAACCGGTATAAGGCCTCAACTGGTCTGGAGACAACTGTAATTTGTAAAAGGTCGACCAGAACATCACATCGGCCGAACTTCCCTGGTCCACGAGGACGCGATGCACCCTCCTTCCCGCTGGCACTACTGAAAACACCACCGGGTCATTGTCATGTGGAACGACATCATGGCGGTCGGCCTTGGTGAAGACGAAGTCAACATCAAGAGTATAATCTGCCTCCTGTACCTCTACTGCCATCACCTCTCGTGCGTACTTCTTCCGCTGGGAGGCAATGCACCCTCCTCCTGAGAACCCTCAGGAGATGGTGTTGATCTCACCGTGAATGGGCACCTCGTGCCCCTGATCTACTCATGATGAGAATAAAAAATATATGAAGATGACCAAGGATGCTATACTTGAAGGGTCATCTCAACAAGAAAATAAAGAGGCCATCAATAAGAGGAATGGTCAAGGACCACAATATTTTAAGTTCTTCCTATTAGTGTTCTTAATATGGAGGCCCAAGCCCACACTAAGGCCCAAGCCAACACATGAACATCCATCATTCCTCAGAAGATAATAAGAGCAAGGGCACAAACATTAAATAAATGAGCATCATTGGATGTCTCTATTAGTAATTTTTTGTGTAGTTTTTAGTAGAACTTTAAAAGGGAGGTGTAGATATTAAATAAGGGGTGCTAAAGTACAAAGAAAAGTCACACCTTCCATGTGACATAAAAGAGTAGGTGTAGATATAGTTTTAGGAGGTGCCAAAGTAGGAAAACAAGTCACACTTCTCATGTGACTTGTTTTGGCTCCAAATTTGAATTAGAATTAGGAGGGAATTCTGAATTTGTTTCACTTTCATTTCAACCCTCTAAAGCTATAAATAGAGGTGCTTGGTCATTGTAAACACAAGTTGAATTTTGAAGTAAAGAAACTATACTCAATTTGTGAGTGATTGGTGTGAGATTTGTTCTCCTCTTCTTTGTCTCATCTTGTGATGCATTGGGAGCATTCAAGTGGCGGCTTACCAACACTTATCTTGGATCATCACCTCCAAGTGGCATGTCCATTTCCAAACCAAGATACAACCACATAAGTTTCATCTTCTTTCATCTTCCATAGTCATTTCATTCGGTAGTTTTGATTCTTGCCTTGTTCTTCAATTTCAATCGGTAGCTTTTGTTTTTCTTCAATTATGTTCGGTCAATTGTGTTTGTCTTTCAATTTTGTTCGGTAATTATTTTTCTATTTGTTGTTCACAAGGAGATAGCACTATTATTAAGTTTGGTTCATCATTTTGGAAGGCTTTGTCTGCATTGATGATTCCTTAAGCTTCCTTGAGTTCAATTCTGTTTTCAGCATTCTGCTTTATTGATGTAATTTCGGTTTAAATGTTTTGAATTCATTTGCACCTATAATTGTTGTCTTCCTTCTCATATAATGTTCTGTTCAAGTGTATTAAAGTGTCTATGCTTGTTTCAACTCACATCAACTCCCGTGGCTACTAACTCCTGATCCCCTTGTGGCTCTAGGAGGTAGTCCTTCAGGAAGCCACTTTTCACTAACTCGTCCAACTGGTACCCCAGTGACAAGCAGTTGCGTATGGGGTGGCCATATTCTTGGTGGAATTCGCACCAAGTGTTCTTGTTGGGCTACATCTTTTTGTCGGTCTTCGGGGGTATCTTCAACCTTGCCGCTATGTTAGGTATAGCGATGAGCTCCTTGAGCTCTACACGAAATTTGTGCTTGGGGGGCGGGTCTCCCCGTGTGCGTGCTCTAGTCTTGGGCTTCTCGTAAGGTTGCTGCTTTCCCGAGCCTTTCTTCTCTGTTGTCGCCTCGTGCACCCTCATGGTTGAGGTCGACCTACTGCTCGAGGTCGGACAGGACTGACGCAGCCACGTTTCTCTATGACTCGGTCTTCCGCGGCAATATGCGCCATAGCCCGATGCCTGATCTCGCAGAATGTTTTCGGGTAGTATCTAAGCAGCGATTCACTAATGGATCCTCATCCGTGGGTTTTAACCTTACCACATGGATTCCAAACCTGTTCAAAAACTCTTTCAAGGACTCTCCCTAGTACTTTTTGATGTCAAAGACATTGTAAGAGATTCGAGGTGGAGCCCTATTGATAAGGTACTGTTCTCTGAACAGCGTTGCGAATTGATCGAAGGTGGTAATGTGTCTGTCAGGGAGATTGACGAACCATTCCAACGTTGCGTCTGCCAACGTGCTCATCAACAGCTTGCAGTACACATCATCACATCCTTCTGTAAGCATCATCTGGGTGTGGAACGTTGTGAGGTGAGCCTTTGGGTCCTCTACACCCGTGAAGGTGACTTTCGGGCTTAGAGACGTGGTTGGTAGTACAGTATCCATAATCACCTGAAAGAATGGCATGGGGCGTGCCCTAGGTAGTATGGGTGGGGCACGCTCATCCACCGTGCGCATCCCTTCCTGTTGTAAACTCTTGCACAGTTCCTCATTGGTTCTGCGCAGCTCTTCGTTGTCTGCCTGTGACGCAGCTATCTCAACCCTAGATGCTGTTACTGCCTCCTACAGGGCGCGCATGGTCTCCATGAGTTGTTGCATGGTGACATTCTCCCCTCCACAGGGCGCAACAGATCCTTGCCTCGTACTCCTCATATAGTTGGTAAACTCTTAACACGATTGCGAGTGGGACCTTGTTTTATCAGGCCCCACGATGGGCACCAAATGTTCTCGCCGGTTGACTCGAACGACAACCTCTGGCTCGCTTGTCTCCGCCTGAGAATCGAACTTTCTTGGTTGAAGAATCTCTCACTTTCAAAGACAAAGGGCGCCTTCACGGCCGTTTGCACTCCGACGCTCACGTCAGTACTGGGGCAAAATAACAATAAGTGTATAAAGTAGTTTCAATCTTAGAAACTGTGTACCTTGCTAGCATTCTTAGCACCCTTTATATAGGTTGTACCTAAGGTTTACTTTTATTTTGTTACCCATGTCTAGGGTTCCTTGGAGAATGTCCCTGCACCGCTATTACGCATTCTTAGCATAACCTGGAACATAAGACTTCCCTTAACTAGAGTGCAACGACTAACAGAATTGATGGCATTCTCATGGAGCTCTTCTTGGATGTTGTGAAAAATGGTGCGGAAGCTATGGATTGAGATGTGCAAGATCCTCCTAGGAGCTATGGTGATCTTGAAGGTGCATGATGTGTATGGAA
>Ga0123342_1007304_pt1 | contig 14669 bp, 4 predicted proteins | sample Turbeawhitnodule_FD_89960 | JGI IMG/M metagenome (GOLD analysis project Ga0123342, IMG submission 89960) | Root nodule microbial communities of legume samples collected from Mexico - Turtle bean Mexico white nodule | ecosystem: Host-associated > Plants > Roots > Nodule | place: Mexico: Nepantla...
CTGATCAAGTTATTATAAGGTGGCTAATTTCCTATGGACTCTGTAATAGCTTGTTGATTAGATACATTGGAATGTTGAGAAATATATAAAGTTTAGCTCACCATTTTTATTTCTAATATACACTTTGAACCTTTCATCCTCATATATGCATCATTTGCATTTACCATGATTGAGAGCTCTGATACCATTCAAATGATACTGGATCAAAATACTCGTGATTATTATATATTGTTTTGTTCTGTGGATGCTGGCATTTGTGTAATATCAATTCAGTACTTTTGTTGTGGATATACAATGGAACAAAGAACTGAAACTGAAAAATAGTTAGCTAGTGTCCTTGAATTTCCTCTTATGCTCCTTGCCACCTTTTATCTTTCTCCCTCTATTTTCTATATCCATATAGTTCAAATTTCCCCCCAAATCACTGTGATTTTGTATTATACTATACATATGGTTTTTTAGAAGTTTTGGATTGTTTGAATATATATAAAACTTCACCAAAACTTAAATCATGAACATGCATATGCATTTAAAAATGTAATTTATATTTGTAACTATGCGAGCATACATAAGCAAAGGTTACAAACTTGAATATGTTTAGGCCGTAGAGTTGATTCATTGGGTCACCGAATAATCATATCAATAATTGAGGTGGAGCATAGTTGTACCTTGTACTTAGCAGCCACTTCATTGACCTCCTTCAAATCACCTACGATGAAAATCAACCCTACAATGAAACGAGAAGTAATAGTTTTTTTAGCAGATACCAACCTAAAAAACATTCGGTGGTTTCGATTTCAAAATAAAAATATACAAAGTAACTAAATGGAGAAAATGAAAATAGGAGAAAGTAAAGATGGGCTGATGGAGAGATTGAGAGCTTGTAGCATAGAGATGGAGCAAAGAATTTGGAAAGGGCTCAAAATAAAAGCATGTTTTGAGATATTACTAGATATGGATATTTTTTAAATCATCTGCCAGAAAAATAAAAAGTTTTCAACGGTTATTAAAAATCGCCAAAATTTCTCACAAATATTTTTAACCTCTATTAAGTGTGTGACTAATGAAGGCTATTATAACCCTTAATAAAAAAGTCCTCTTAAAATTAAATATTTTTTAGTAAAATTTGACTTAAATTAGTTTAAATATTCACCGTATATTAAATATTTAAGTAATTCTTTATATGGAAAATTTTATATTTAATGTGACGGTAGTTGAAAAAAAAAACTAATTTAAGTAGTTATGTATTATGGTCAATGTTCTTAGTTAATAATTAGGGCATATAAAAATTTGAAAGTTATTTGAATTTTCCTTGAAAGAGTCCTTCATTATAGGCTTGATATGCGTCCTTGACTTGACGTTGTTCCAATGTGCTAAGAGGATTTGAATGAGCTTTTTCAGTGGTATTTCATCCTTAGGAAATCTTCACCTTACGTTCAATAATAAAAATAGGTGCATAATAATAAGCATAATGGATCATGAAACTAATTTAAAATATATAAAATGATAATTATTGAAGAATTATCACCAATCAATTACGCATAAAATTAATTTAATGGATTTGAAGATTTAAAATTAAAATTATTTTTATAAAAGACATACTTAAAATGTTTTACATCACTTAGTATTATTTAAAATTAAAGGCAACTTTGAGAATATTTTTTAAAGATAAAAACTTGATGGGGTTATAAATTTTAAAGAAAAACTATAATATATCAAATGTAATTATTAAACCTTAATAATAATATTTTAAAGAACTTAAGACAATTTCTTAGGTCTCAATTAAACTTGTTACAAGACATTCAAATATCAAATCACGTTTAAAAGTAAAAAAAAAAAAAAAATTATAAATACATTCCTCCTTAACTCATTAAAATATCTTTTAAAATTAAAATCATGACAAATGATATAATTAATCTCAACCATATTATATTACAGAACTTGAGATATAATAAAAACATAATTTCTCTACCATTTTAGTTTTAAATTTAATTACTGGTTAATTTTTCGATTAAATTAATAGGAAGGTCCTCGTCCTGCAGTTTATTTATTATTTTTCAAAATAATTTCCCTTAATTTAGAATAATTTTAATTTTATAAATTTATCATTGAATCCCAGCTTATTATTATTATTATTCTGGAACAAAAACAATTACTAATGTTAACAAAAGTATCGTGCCATGTTACTTTAATGTTAAATTATTAGTTTAGAACGAAAAAATTAAAATAGTAACTAAAAACTTCAACATAAGAAAATATTGAAAAGATAAAAGTAAACTTTTTTTTTTATCTTAAAAGAAGAGATAACTTAGACTATAGAGTGGCTTTGGAAGGAACAAACTCATCATTAATAACCCTACTACAATCTTTTGTTACATTTTTTTTTCAGGACAAGATAGGTGTTAATTTCTGATTTAATTCTTTTCATTGTTATTCTTTCCCCTTTTTATTTGCATTTTATTTGAAACTTTACCCACTTTACTAGTAAGCACAGCAAGTGACTGTTGTATAATATGGAATAAAATAAAAAGTCAAGAAAAGTATACATGAAATAAATGAAAAGTCAAAAGTAAAAAAAATAAAAATAAAGATACAAAATATTTTTTAAATATTTATCATAAAGTAGTGATAAAGGAAGAATTTTATATTATATACAAATAATTTAGATTTATTGTATTGAAGTTAGTTAATATTTTTAGCCTACTTTTAAAAAATATATTTTACTATTTACTCTTATTTACTTTCCCACTTTTGTTTTCAATTCATCATAATTTTATATATTTTTTTCTCTTTTGTTTTCAATTCATCTTAATTTTATATTTTTTTTTTCTTAAAATTGATTGATTTCATATTAAAGTGAAATTGATCTTGTTGAATGTTTTTAGTGATATATAAATATATATATATATATATATATATATAAAAATCTTTTGAACCTTTAAGAATTTTGTTAACCATTAAAATTAAGACTTTCTTATCCCAGTTAATTGTTGAAATAATATTGTCAATTTTATAAGTTAATTCATGATAATTTTATTTATTTTTAATATTTATTTAAATTAACGTTATTTTAACTAATATTAACACATTTTTTAATATTTATTTGACTTAGTTAATAATAATCTTATTTATGTGGTATGTGTCTATATAACTTATGATAAAAATATAAATAAAATTTAATTCAAATATGTAAATTTAAATATGATAAGATTTTATGATTCCATTGAACTTTTACTAATGAAAATCGATTAATTTTTTTAAAAATTTATATAAAAGAAAATCATTAAATAAAAATTAATTTAAAAAAAATAATAATTAATTACAGTATTGACTAAAATAAATATTATTTTAAAAAATATTATTATTTAAAATAATTCCTATTATTAATAAAATTTATAAACTAATTTTTAAATTGGTATTTAATTAATTAATATTTCCTTTTTCATAATATCAATATGAAAGTTCCTCTTCTATAAAAAAAATTATATCCTTTTCTCACAAAATGACCATTTCAATTATTCGTTTAATTCAGTCACTTTTAACTCATTTTATTTTATTTTTTATTTTTTATATTTATTTATTCAATTATTTTTTATTTGTTTTTAATGTGTTAAAAATGAGGACGTGATTATATTTAGTTAGAATTATGAAATATCCTTTTCAAAACATTATTTTTATTAGCATAGACCACACTTACATTGAACAATTTTAATTAAAAATTGATTTAAAATTTAGTAAAAATAAATATCAAGCTATTTAGAGTTAATCCTTAAAAGCTTATACTATGAATTGTGATTATATATATTTCAACCAATGACTAAATAAAAACTTATGAGATTGGGTTTTAAAATCTTTATATTAAAGATTATGGAATCATCCAAAAAGCTCATTCTTACACATTACATTAGACATAATTAAATTGCTGTCAATCACAACAGTTCTATATGTAAAAAAATCACATAAATAATAAAAGTAGCATTGATGGAAAACTTCTAACTTTAAGTTTATTCAAAAGTAGAGAAAAGGTTAAGTGCCAGAAAAAAGTTCAGTTGGGACAAATCAAGAAAGTTCAAAGTTAAAAGAAAAGTAAAATGTAATTTACCCTAAAAATAACATTTGTCAAATTGAACCTTTCTTCTTTACATTATTTTCATTTGATTATAAATATTTTTATTAATCTAAATATTTTACTGTTATGTATTTTTAAATTTTCCTGAAATAAGTATGTATGTTCTCTTATAATTATAAAAAAAAAATGAGAAAAGAAAACTCTAATTTTTTTTTTCAATATCTGATGTTTGAATCCGAAACATATTGCAAACTTCTCAACTTTTACTAGTAGATCATGGTGAATTGGGAAAATTCTCATTTTAATTCTTCAAAGTACATGTTATCATATTTGTTCATTGAAATTGACCATGATAAGAAGATTAAGCTAAAAGCCCCGACAACAAATATAGATGATAAAAGGATTGAGTAAGAAAAGTAAGGTTGACAAAATAGTTAAATAAATAACTAAATTATGCTTTCTATTATTAACGTACACCTTTCACTTTCTGCTTTAAATTAAACCATGCTTTTGGTGGTATACCCCTCTTATCTAGATATCAAAATTGATTAAGTTTTATATTATACTTATTAAGAGGTCACTAAAATGAACCAACAATTTTAATATCACTTTTTAATTTTTTTGAAAAGAATTACAAAAAAATTCAACACCAATATAAATTATGAACAAACTCATAAAAAAGCTTAAAAAATAATCTACTATTTGTAAACAGGAATAAAGTTGCTTTTGTTTGTTCCAGCAATTTTCATCTTCCTACTTTAGCAACATTTGAGACACAAATTTTGTAAATATGCTCACTGAGATGAGCACTACGTCATATGCTCATCATGGTGATGGTATATTTATTCTTTTATTTTATTTTTTTAGTTTTATCACTTTTGCACATTGAGATGTATAAGTTGAGTCGCGGTAACTCACGGACAAGACGAACTTAGCATTTTCTTTAATTGGAATATTAAGTATTATTAATAGATACTATTAAAATTTATATGTCATTTTACGATAAATTTTAAAAGAAAAACTATTTGTTTAAATAAAATTCAATAATATAAGTATACGTTAACAATAATTTAACACATTAAACAGTTATTTAACAGAAAATAGTAATTTAACATTAAAAAATAAAAAAAATTAAATTGAGAGAGAGAGAGTATAGCAAGGTAAGGAAGATGTTGTCGTAAGTAGCTTACTTTCTTTGGAAAACAAGGACGGTAGCAAGGTAAGGAACAGCAGAAGAGAGAACTTTGTTTCTCATGACGAAAATAATTAGCATGAATGGGGTTATGAGGTAATATGAAAAGAAAATATATTAGAGATTGGGTTAGTAAGGAACATGTAGATATGATCTGTTTACAAGAGACTAAATGTTTTGTGTTCAGGAAGGAGAGTTGTTATCTTCTTTGGGGTTCTAATGAAATAGATTGGATTGAAAATGATGCTAGCAATAATGCAAGTGTGGAATTATTACGTTGTGGAGAAAGAATAACTTCCAGTTGTCTAGTTTTTTTAATGCAAATAATTTCTCCATCATTGAAGGGGTTTGGAAGGTTGAGACTAAAGTACATGTCATAATTATAAATGTTTATTGTCTTGGCTCGTTGAGGGAAATGAAGTTGATTTGGGAGGAGATAAGTTAATACAGGAAGAATCAAATCTTTAAGGCTTGATACGTAGTTGGAGACTTTAACTCTATTCGAAGGTAAGAGGAGAGGAAGAGTTTGATTCCCGTATCTGATTATAACAGAGAAATAAATGGGTTTAACTAACACAATAATAATCTTACAAGACCGTTTTGGTGCTTTTTTTTATTACATTAGTTCTTGTTGTGCAATATTTTTGTTATGGGTTTTTGTTATGGTCTTTATGCTTGTGAATGTTTATAGTAATTTTACTCTACTTGAACTCTTTCTTTAACTTTCCAACTCAAACACGCAATGCTTAAAACCATGGTTTTATTGAAGTGCTTGACCTTCTTTGGTTTATTGCTACATAACGGCAGACTCTCACCTGACTATTATTGGCGTTGCTAGTGGTTAGTGGTAATTAAGAAAATTGTAATTGAAATTTTTTTAATTGCATTATTATTATAAAATTGAAAAGAAAATTAATGATATTGTATGCTTATTTTTTTAATATATCTAATTAAATATTTTTATCATTACATAAATGGAAAGATAAATTATTAAATTTTTTCTTTTATTTTATAATTTTTAAAGGTAATATAATTTAATACTAATGTTTCATTTAATTAGAAAAATACAAATTGTTATATTTATGTGTGTGGAGGCTTGCTTGTATCCGAGATTAATGAATTTTACAATTACTAAATAATAATGCAAACGTTTTAAAAAAAATTACTATGACGGTTATTACAATATCTAACGTAAAAAGTCTCATTTACTATTACAGGTGACAGAAATATCTGACATAGAAAATCACTTACTATGACAGTTTTGATGAAAATCATCATAGTAAATGATATTTTCTATGACTGTTCCAAAAATACCAGTCATAGAAAATTTCGTCTGAATAGTAAGTTAAACTTAATATGACAGTTCTTCAACCAACATAGAAAGTGCAAAGTTTCTATATCACCTGAATTTATATCGACATCAGAACCATCGTGAAAGTTTCATAGAACCGTCATAAAAAGCTCTTTTTGCACTCATTTTTGCAACAACCCTCCTTTGTACCAAAATTCCAATATTTTGTTCTTAGGTCATTCATTACAAGAAAATCAATAAATAAAAACTAATTTTAGAGATAAAAAATAATTAATTACTATATTGACTAAATTAAATATTATTTTATAGACTAAAAAAATTATTGATATATAAATTAATTTCTATTATTTATTTTATTGATGTAGAGTTTTTAATAACAACGTTAAATTTAATTATTTAATTTTATATATATTATAACATTCGCAAATTGATATTAAATTCTTTTAATAAATTTTTCACTTATCACCTAAACCCATACTAAAATTTAAATAATAAATAATTTTTTTTAACTTTTGTCAACTTAGTCGACACTATCTTCCTAATTTGTGTCCAGGAAACCAATGCTAGTTACGTTTATATGATAAACCAACTTTAATGTATTAGCCACCATTACCATTGGGATGATAAGTTAACGTTTAATAGAATTTAGTGTGTGTATTTAGACGATGCTAATATCTCTTTCATATAGTGAATGAAACATTTATTTCTCAAAACGATGGATAAAAAAATAAAAAAATAAAAGAAATGGGAAAGTTCTTTTTTAAAATGGGTTCAATAGCTATAGTTCTTATTTTTTGTGCCCTCTTAACACCCATATATAATGTATGACAGAGCAATTTTTAACAACAAACATGTATATGATGTAGTCATTGACGAAGGGTAAGAGTTGAATAACTTGTTCCCTTACTCCGAAAAAACAGAACCACCATGTGTATATTGGCTTGTTGTGGTGCCCACACGCAGATGGGTTGACCCTATTCATCGAACTTCAACCTTAATTTCAAGACCCATATGAAATGTGGAAACGGGAAACTGCACAAAATAATTGCGAGTGTTTCGTCAAAAACAGACATCCGCACCTAAAAATCTCAAACTCTGCAAAATGCAGTTTTAGGTTCTGACCAAGCATTAACAATGCACTTGTTTCAATCATTCAACTAAGTTTTCTGTCGGTTAATGCGCAGGACAAAACCCTTTTCTGCTTTCATACCTAGAGCTAAATTTGCTGTTCAAAGTTATTCTCAACTCAGAAAGAGGGTAAAAAAGTTCCAATTTGTTATCTGCTTCAACTTTATATATATATATATGTAAATTTTTATTAAGAATTAACATTTAAAATTAATTTAATATTCTAAAATTAATTTATAAAATGAGATTTGAAACTACTTATATAATATAAAATATTTTAATAATAAAATATTTTAATTTTTAGTCAAATCTCTAACTCATCTCTCACACTATAGTTATAGTGTCATTGTGACTATATATTTATAGTAATAATCTGATAAGAAATAAATTTTAAATTTAATCAAATCTTATAAAATCAATTTATAAGATAAAATTTACTTATTTTATATACTATAAAATATTTTAATAATAAAATACTCTAATTTTTAGTTAATATTATATCTTCAACACACTCCACACGTTAGAATTATCAACTCATATAATTATATATTTATAATAACAACTCAATCTTATAAAATCGACTTATAAAATAAAATTTTCATACTTTATATAACATAAAATGTTATAATCTCTAATGTAAAATCGACTTATAAAATAAAATTTTCATACTTTATATAACATAAAATGTTATAATCTCTAATGTATTCATGTACTTAAATCATGCAACAAACCTAACACGCAAGCATTGGTTGACAATGTGCTGTGATAAACCATTTATTGTTATTTCTATATCTATTCATGTCTCCACCAAGTTTTGCCTCTAGACTTTTGTACACCACTTTAAAATCCACTGAGGTACCTAGACTTGGCAAATCTTCTGCGGCGCAACTGTGTACAGACTAAAGACTTCTCAGCTCTTAGAAGGATTTTGTTTCAAAAAAAATCCTTTTGCTTTCATGTGAGAATAACAGAAATTATCTTGTAACTTTTATTATAATTGGTTAAGAACACATAGGGAGTTTCTAGACTACCAGTTATGCAAATATCATTACTGAATCATAAATATTCAGACATTAATCACGCCACAAATCAATTATATATCAAGATAATATATTAAAGATGGATTGGAAGAGTTTATTCACAGGAAACTTTTACATATAAATTAATTTTAATTTATATAAAAGAATGTTGTCTGTTAAAAACTTTTTTTTAAAAAAAAATAGTGTTAATTGAATTAGCTTTACATATGGTCCTTTTACAACAAATGTTGCAGTTGCATCACCTTCAATTAAGCAGAAGATGGATCAGTTTCAAATTGAATTACCATCACAAAAATATGATAATGTAGGAATATATAAGGATAAGTGGCACTAATTTGGAAGAGTGAGTCGTAGTGAATGATTAGGTGTCCATTACTTAGCCAAGTATTGGAATATACATGTGGTCTTGGTGGAAATACACCAGGACTGCCATGAAAGACTGCAATTCATCATCAGAAAATGCTGAGTGTGTGTAAATATATCTTAATTATCTTTATTTTTGGGAGACCATCAAGTGTGGAAGAATTAAAAAAAAAAATCTTTCTTCTAAGAGATGTCTCAAAGCTGTATATGATTCGTATAAACTTTTGTATAAGAATAATATTAATTATTAAATTAAATAATTCGAATTGGAATATGTTTAAATTGCATTGCATTGGTTAATATAATGTTGTGAAATGTAATTATGTGGTAATCTCACAAAATTTGAGAGTTGTCGCATTAACTTATAGAATCACTAAGTGAATGAGACATATACACTTCATTAACCTAATTCTTTCAAATTAAGGTTATAATGAAGAGTCAATAAAATTTTTGTAAATTATTTTATTGAATATGTACACAAAAATTATTTTATGATATATGAATTATGATAGATGTCCAATATTATGAATTATTACAATAAGAAAGTCATTAAATAATAATTAATTTTAAAGATAAAAAATAATTAATAATATATTAATTAGATGTTATTTTATAAATTAAAAAGCTATTAATATTTAAAAAGTCATCAGTATGTAACTTTACATGCACTTAATTTACATATTTTTGTGTAAGTAGTAAGTAATATTTTCACCTATAGATTTCTGATATAGGTAATTGTAAATTTTCTTATATAGTTGATAGCCCCTCATTTTGTTCTTAAATAACTTTTGTTATATTCTCCCAATGTAACTTTTGTTTGTATTGTGGACTCTCCCAATGTAGCTGTGTTGTAATCACTTTTTCACGTCTTCCTTCACCTGAATCTGCATTCATTGATCAGTATCATTTTCATTTTCCGTTCCACCCATAATCACTTGAGCATATTTTGAGCTTGTTTTCTTTCTTCATACTTTTACATATCTTTTTGCCCTTGTGTTGTTAAGTTGTCCTTGTGCTCTATTAGTCTCTCTTGTCAGTTTGTGCACTATCTCATTATGATGTATCTTGGTCTGTTAACATATATCATTCATACTTCTGATCCTTATGCTATCCAGTTGTTTCTCAAGTGCCACCAGATCTAAAATTCCAATATATATACCTCACATATCCGAATTGTTGCCCTCTAAGTGTTTGAAAATTTGTCCACATTTCATTTTCACCATTGTTTAACAGAAAATGAATGAAGAAAAAGGATGTTTCATCCATTATGATAGATGATCTGCTTTTGGTGATTACACATATTGCGATAATGGTATGAGTATTAGTTGTTAAACTTGCAGACAAGTGTTGGGTGGGGCGAGGAGGACAAATAAAGAAACTCTTTCCAAAAGTAGGTACCACACTTTACATACTGTTCTTCCTCCTTCTTGCACATGATAATATCCCTAGCCAAGTCTTTGATTTCAATGCATTCAATTTCAACCACCGAAAGGTGAAAGAGCTGTAACATCAACTAACTACCAGTAACAAGAAGTCACCCATTTAAGGTTTATTCAGGAACATTTTTCTTATATTCATAAAAAAGGTGCAATAATTCTGGGATATTTCAACTATGAAATGGCACATGGAACTTGACCTCTTCATCCCCTCAAATATCATCAATCAAGTGATATTGCATGTGGAGAAAACTTACATATAATATTATAAATAATTTTGTAGTTATTATCTAATTATATCATATCTAAATTTTGACTTTGGTATATAATGTATTCAATAAAATAAATTATAAATATATTTAAATATAATTTTTTTTATAAAACTCGTGTTAACATAGTATGATAAATCTTATAAAATATAAATTAAAGAAGTAAGACTCTAAATTCAAATGAAGAACAATACTAGCTAGGAATAATTATATTAAGTTGTATCTTCTTGTACCTCTATATTTTTCTTCCTACACCTATACATTATTCAAAATATCCAAATTATCCTTGATAGTTTTGTGTGGTTCTGAAATAGAGGGTATTCGGTAAACTAAAGGTATTTTCAAAATAAGAAATTTGGAAGACAAAAAATCATTCTAGAATATTGTTTACAAAATACTTTTATTGACTTTTGGAATGGTAAGTCTGAAATTTATAAAATGTATTTTGGAAAAGATATTTCAAAATGGTTATAGATTACTTTTTTGGGAATAGGTTACAGACTACTCACTACACCAAAAAGTAAAATTAGATGCAAAAGAAAGTGAAGGTGATGCTAGAAACCCTAAATAGTGTCCACTAAGCCTTCATTATTAAAAAAAAATAAAATAAAGTGTGGGTTATATGGACATAACCTAAAAAAAAGTGTGTGGGTCAAATGGTCACAACTGGAACTATAAATAATAATAAAAATTTAAAATTTTGTAGGTTAAGCCTACGCAAACATAATATATATATATATATATATATATATATATATTAAATTAAAGTTAAATATGTAATAAAATTATGAAGGTTAAGTCCACGCTTGTTTAAAAATTGTGTGGTCAATCCATTGACTGAGTCCATGCTTCTTTGAATAAACAATATAAAATATAATTTTGTGTGGGCAACATGTAGACTAAGCCCACGCTTGTTTAAAAATTATGTGGCCAACATGTTGGCTAAACCCACACTTCTTTAAATAAATAATATAAAATATAATTTTGTGTGGGGAACATGTAGGATAGGCCTACGAAAAAAAAAAAAACTACACTTTTGCTTATGGATACATAAATTTGGAAGTGATTTTTAGATATTTTGGATTTTGAAATCTGGAAGGTCATTTTCGTATTTCATTTAAGCTTCTAGATGGTCATATCCGGAAGTGAGTTATGAGTTCTGGATTTTTATATCCGGAATGGTGTGCTATAAATGGTGTTGAGGATTGAGATTCATAACTCATTTATATTTGCTTACAGATCTTGATATTTAGAAGGTCATTTATGTTGTCTAGGTAAGCTTCCGGATGGTGAAATCCAGAAGTGACATATTAGTTACAGATTTGTATATCCAGAATTTTGTGATTTGATTTATGGATATGATTGTCCGAAAGACAAAAATTTAAATCATTAAGGACAAAACAAACATTTCACGTTCATGTATTAGGTGCAAGTCATGTATTGGGTGCAAGTCTAAATTGATATGGTGTAGGGGGAGTTAGCCTAGTTATAATACTTACAATATGGGCCAAAATCTTGTTCTGAGCTGCTGGCCATTTTTTTGTTTAGAGATTTGCAAGGGCCCGTTAATAATATCAATTATAACAGTCCAGAATACTTAAATGTAGTTTATGCTAAATGAATTATTATTTGTTATTGCTTTACTCTCCAGACTGCTGTGCAATATTATTTAAATTTATGTCCACTTACATAAACAAGTATCCAGAAAACCAGTAAAAAATATTTTATTTTTTTAGTTCATTTTAACAATATGCTAAATAAAAAAAATGGACAAATACATGTTTCCAGTTTTCTTAATTCAACTTTTTAAGCTTTGAAAGACTTCTTTTTAGCAATGATTTAACCTCAATACGGGATTGATGTAGTTATTTTTTCAGCAATGATTTCAGTGAAAGGGTTCAAGTTATATGTATAGGATACGAATACTAGAGTTATAGAATGATCCTAATATTAATTGGGTGTTTTTTTTTTCTAATTATCAAGTTTCTCTTTTTAAAGGTAAATAATCTTTATTTTGTCTTTGTGTGATTCTAGTATTTAATTATTGATTTTTTCTCTTTTTAGTTAAACCTAGAATGAGTGTACTACTTATATATATTCAGACCATTTGTTTTGATTTGAATAATAGTAAAAAATGATATTCATTCTCATGTCGTTTACCTTCCTTTTACTATTTTGTTCATCTTTGTTCTCTTTTATTCATCTATGTTCTATTTCATAATATGGTATCAGAACTCTGATTAGAACTCTGGTTGCTACATTTATCTATGGGTGAAGTTGTTGATCCTACACAATATCTATGTTCACCTTACCATGTTAGTTCATAAGATAATTCATCATTGAATATAGTTTACTTTCTCATTACACAACAAGAAAGACAAGTTTTTGGTGATCAATCTAAGACAATGATTACTACTAGCAAAGGAGGATATTATAAAAACAATACTACGACCTATGGCATGGTTGGTGGATACGGAAGAGGAAGCTATATAATCTTATGCGCATATAAGCCTTTTGCAATCCAAACAACCAAAATTATTATACACATTTGATTCATTGCGAATAAAAAAGCATAGTGAAGGAAAAACCAAATAATGAAGGAGTTTTGTCTAACAGGATAAAACTTCCCCAAATACACATTTTCTTGATGTAATAAAAATATACAAGAGTTGAACCAATCTAATAGAGAAAAGTAGCAAAGTCAACTAAATGAATTGATTGGTGCAGTTTCCTTATGCCCTGGATATGATGGAATGCTCTGTTCATTCCAGAAAAAGTTTTCAGGATCCATTTCAGTCTTAGCCTTCACCAACCTTTCAAAATTATTCTTGAAGTACTTCATACTATAAACTTTTCCATCTTGGTAGTTATTTTTACCATGATTATTGATACCAATATCAAGGTCTCTGTAATTAAAGTAGGCACCCCTTGGATTCTTGGACACAAAAGGAGTCATGTAATTGTGCAGCACTTTAATCTCACTCAAAAACCTTTCTTCTGCAGCAGCTCCTAGTTCCTGCCAACTCACAGTGTACTGAATCTTATACAGATTTCCTGCTCGGTGAGGAAACGGAGTAGAATCAGAAGGGACCTCGTTCATTTTCCCTCCGTAAGGGTTGAAAACAAGCTCCACTTTTCCCAACTCAGTCTTCTTTTTCCATATCCATGTCAACTCTTTTCTTGAAATTGGGGTCTGAACATAATCAGATTTCCTTTTGTTGGAATGCACAGAGTAATGGGTTCGGTCAAGCAATGCATTAACTGAGGAGCCATCATTGTAATTGGCCCACCAAACCACAGAATCAATCCACCTCATTTCATGACAAAGTTCCTTCTTCAGTCCCAGCAAAGGAAACTCCTTCCCCAACAATGTCACGAGCTCATTAGCCTCTCCAAGAAATAATGCCTCAACTGAGGCTCTGATGGTTTTCTGTCCCTTCACAACATTGGAGCGCACAGGTTGCAGGACAAGCCTCAAGAAAAGCCTATCATCTGTGTGTGGTGCAACCTGCTGCCACTGCACAACTAGATCAGTGGCATTCTGCTCCAAAGTCTTGTCAACTTGAAAAACTGTGACCCTATCTGGCACAGCAACAAGTTTAACAGTGTATGATAAGATGACTCCAGAACTTGCTCCTCCCCCTCCTCTTATAGCCCAGAAAAGATCTTCCCCCATGGTTGCCTTGTCAAGAACCCTACCTTTGACATCAACAATTTTAGCATCAACTACATGGTCAACAGATAACCCATATTTTCTTATCATGTTACCATACCCTCCTCCACTCAAGTGGCCACCAACTCCTACAGTTGGACAAGCCCCAGCAGGAAAGCCATGAACTTTACTCTTCTCCCAAATCCTA
>Ga0123342_1007305_pt1 | contig 14667 bp, 8 predicted proteins | sample Turbeawhitnodule_FD_89960 | JGI IMG/M metagenome (GOLD analysis project Ga0123342, IMG submission 89960) | Root nodule microbial communities of legume samples collected from Mexico - Turtle bean Mexico white nodule | ecosystem: Host-associated > Plants > Roots > Nodule | place: Mexico: Nepantla...
ATCAACATCGTCTAATCCATCCCACAAATCAATCTCTCTTGAAATTCCCATGTATGAGTCTTGTGTATCCATTCACAATGTTGAAATAAACAAAAATAACTTAGCTTACATAAAATAATCAACTATTCCGGATATGGATATCCATAATTCAAAAATAAACTACGGATATGGATATCCATAATTCAAATTACAACTACGGATATGAATATCCATAATTCAAAATACAACTACGGATATGAATATCCATAATTCAAAATACAATTACGGATAATTATATCCGTAATGCAGTGATATGGTGCAGAAAATGCTACTGACTTACGGACGCTTACATCCGTAACGTTAAAAAACACTTCCGGATATCGGTATCCGTCACTACCTGAGCTCGAAGAAAATGCGATAAAGAAGCTTAAATCGGTTCTTACCTCACAACAATGCACCACCACCACCACTGTAAATCCACCTCCTACGCAACTCAAAGCACCACCAATGAAGGAAACCAGCTCAAAGCACTACTGTCACAACTTTTCCAAAGAAACCTTCACAACTTTTCTAACTAAAGAAGACAAGGGCATAGTTGGGTTTCGAAAATTTCATCGGGTGCAGGAAGCAAATGATCGGGTGCAGGAAGTAATTGCCAAAACAGAATCATGCTTATGGAAACTAACTATAACTGTTGTGACATGTAACATAACACTGTCTCCTTCCTAAATTTAATATGTAACCAAAAAAAGTAAAACTATGCAATTCATTCTTGAAAATCATTGTTTAAACAAGTGCATAGATTTCGAAATCCAGTCCATAAAAGAAAAAATTCATTCGTCAAGATACATTGAAGGAAATCAGGAATTCACCAAAAACAAATTCTTAAAATCAAGTGTAAAGTTCATGTTACCAAAAAAGACAAGAAATAAATGTTGTTGATCCAAAGAAAATCAACCTAACGTCTTATTGCTTCTAAATCCTAATTATGATTTTGAAGATTATCCAACTACTCGTACTGTTTACTTAACACGAAAGCATTAATAAAACTTATATGGAGATTGACCGAAACACGATATGTTCTATAACTGCCAAATTAATGGAACGAAATACATTGCATTTAACTATATAATTAAAATTAAACCAATAAATGTACATGAATGGGGGAGGGGGGGAAAAGGCAGAATGAACATATTTATACAAGTTCGGATCCACAGGGGACCCAAACACGTTCAACTGTTTCTGTTCTCTTACATCTTTCACTACACATCATTGACCTGTATTCATTTTCCTAAAAATATCACTAAGCACAAACTTTCACTGTCTCTTCGCCAAAGTCTTTCTCAATCCTTTGATAATTTTTGAAAACCAAACTAAGTTCATAATTGATAGCACCAGCGGTACAACAATAACTAACACTTGTCCAAACGTCTGCATCTGCTCAACCTGTTTTCAAAAATTGTATGACGTGAGATCCTAAGCTTTATACAGTAGACTTTGCATGACGAGTAATTAGAAGAAGAAAAAACAACCACTTTTCTGATTCCCATGCAAGCAAGACTATGACACCTATTAAAAAAATGAAAGATTGCCCATTCGTCTTAACTAAGCATGTAAATGCAAGAGTCATGATTCGGCCTCTCATCTCACAACAAACCACTCCCTAATTGCCTATCACTTGTTCGTGTATTTCCAACTATCTTCTGGGAAGAACATTTCATGACTAAGCAGTTGACATGATGGATCTACTACTACAAAAATTGGCTTGCCACAGGAGGAGTCAAATTGTAAATTTATTGGAACAAGTTCTACCAAATCCATCTTCTCGAGGTAATGGTATGTACGTACTAGTGTAAATGGACAGAGACTACCACACTAAATGCTGGTCCTTGCACCCACAAACTCACCTCCCCCTCCCAATTAACCACAGACACATACGTGTTCAGAAAGTGATTTTGTAGGGCAACAAAACATTATTAGCCATCTTAAAAGGCCAAAAATTCAATATTAAGATCTGCTTGTTGCAAAGCACCACATATACCAGACAATTTCTGAAATTCATCACTTCAGTAGTTATTACCTGGTCAAAGTGCAAGTAGACATGGTAAAACATGTAAACGAACAAAACTATTCTGGCAACCTGCAGAAAGACCATTTCAGTAAGTATGTCCAAGATGGCCAGGATGAGATTATATATACTCAACCTGACATGCAATTCACAATGATTCCACAAATACACAAAAAGAGTGACATAAATATATTTTAAACTGAAATTACTTGACCCACCAGCCAAGCAATGAATATTACAACTCCATTGATGATATAAGCTTTCGACTTCTTCATTCCGGCTGCATCAAGATACCTTCACAAACACAATATGTGGATTAATAAATCAATTATATGATGTATATACTGCAACATTTAAGTGATAGATTACCATCTCAAATTTATCCCAGGAGTTGTTGTCTCAGAGATCAGGACCATGTATGTGTATAGCTGACCCTCTCCACTCAACATTGAATAGGCTACTGCTACTAAAGAAAGCAAATGATGAATCACCTGAATCAATGTCAGTATAAAGTAATGTTAAATCCAGACCCACAACCAAAGAAGGTGAAAAAGGAAGGAAACCAAACTCCTGCCATAATCATCTTCAGCTGCGTTCCTATCAAGTGGAATATCTTAAAATTGAATAAGAGAGTTCAGATGAACACGTTGGTTTAAATCATGCAAGGTAAAGGATATGATCCTTACATACTCATATCCACCAAGAGAAGGAAAAAACCAAAATATCATCCCAAGGTCAGCGATGAAGTAACCAACCGAAACCTGTTACATTAAAATTAAAACAAAATGCAAATTTCATAACCAGATAGAAATAAAAATGTCTTGCAGGTCATAGTCGATCTATAAACATAATTTTCTTTGTTACCATTAGATGTATCAGGAAAATCAATGCAATTAAAAGTCCACATTTGATGTAAATTGTCACTAGCAACATAAGCATTAGTAAAAGGGAATTGGAAGAACATATGCATACTAAGAGAACATATGGGATTATCTTGCTTTTCATTCTTCAGCAGAAAAATAAACTATGAAAATCAAGCAGCAAGTTACATGCAGCTGAAGGCAAATAGCATTTCATCAATAGTATCCTACTGATTAAGTCTTGGGGTCTTTGGATACTTGATCATTGTACAAAAAACCAGCCTCACAAAGTGGCTTCTTCTAAGAAACATTCCTAATACCTTAAATCTCAAGGCTGGAGCCTGGATTGCATGATCATTTCTTGCACTACAAAAGACAATCCTATACTTCATGAAAGTTAATATTATCTACTTGCTTATCATATGCAGCTGGATCTCAATATGCCTTTTGCAGAAATCACAATGAGATGGAGGCTGCATTAGATGTACATGCAGGAAGAGTCTCAATAACAAGTTGTTTCAAAATCAGAACATTTGTACTTTCGGTCAAGTTGATCTACAAATGAATAATGCCGAAGGAGAAAAAGATTCAAAGATAGGCAGGAAGAGTCTCAATAACAAGGCTGTTTCAGAATCAGAACATTTATGTTTTCGGTCAAGTTGATCTACAAATACGTAATCCCGAAAGAGAAAAAGATTCAAAGATAGACGTTGTTGTAGTTTAGGTGTGGAGGATCAAGAGGTTATGCAGGATCCATACAGCAAGTACTGTAGGATTCTTAGAATCTTAATGTAATGTGCGTCCATTATTCTTTATCATGATATACATGTTTGAAGGTATACTTTATAGGATGTGTTGTAAATATGGTACATCATGTTTATGGGTTGAAGCACCCCAATGGCTCCATTTATTTAATTTATTATTGCTGATTAAAAAAAAATCTACTTGCTTATCATATATAATTACTTAAAATACTATTTTGCTTTACCCTGGCAGCCCATGTTTTCCTCTAGTCTGTCTAGCTTTCGTAACAACACATGGGTTTCCTCCAAATTTAACTTCCAGTATGTCTAGTGATTCAGACTTAACTTACAGTATGTTTAGTATCAGACTCATCTAAAGTATATTATCTCATACTTCTTTTGGAACTCCACTACATCATGCCATTCATGTGAATATCAGATAATGCTAAAAGGCCAGTAAACAAGATGACATAATACGTAACCCTAGTTGGCATACATGATACAGTTGAACTCCATGATCCATCCCTTTATCCTATTGATTAAGTGAACTAGATTTACTGACATGCCCTCAACAGTGAAGTGAGACAATTATAAGTGATTATTGTATATCATAGATAATGGTGATGGGCAGATATAAATTGCAGAGAGGAAGAGTAAAGGCAAACAAAATTGGCCAGGGTCCACATCATTCTTACCCCCAGAGCAAATGTAGACCATGAAGAGCTTCGAAATGTAACAAGTTCAGAAAACTGGTCGTCAGAATATAGATTGGAGCAAAACACGAAGTACAATGCAATAGTTGTTACAAAAATAGCATGAATTGTTGACATAGAGCTGCACAGATAATAGGAAAAAAATTATAAACATATTATCTTGTCAGAAACTAAATAAGAACATTCCATGAAATGGAAACATCCACTCACCGATTATTCCACTCAATGCGTTGAATTCTAGTGAGACTGGAATAGCTCTTAAAGTGAACAATGCTAAAGAGCTGAGTCAGATCATAGACCTGAAAAACAGGGAATATTTAAAGATAAATGTAAAATAAAGATAAATAAAACTAACCATAAAATCTCTTAAGTCAAGAGGAATACTTTAGAAAATAGAATGACAATATAATTTAATACACTATACCATCTTGCAAGCGAAAATACCACCAATAATAGAAGTGTATGGAATCAAAGGGTCTGCTAACAAATATTCCTTCACAAACAAATTAGCCCGGTTCTGGTAAGATTTGAATTTCATCATTTCATTAGAAGCCAACATTGCAACACTCCCCTTGAATGAGAACTTTTTTGAAGATCTTATGAGCTTTCTGCCTTTACTTCAGTATCCTGTTTTATGAACAAATACAGGTTTGAAGACAAGATGTTAAAAAATTTAAAAGCCAATGATGAATCCTAATTTGTTTTTCCTGTGAAAATGACTCGAGTGTTAAGGATAACTATCACAGAAGTCATACAAATTGAGGTAAAGATACTTAACAAATTAAGTATTTGTTTACTGTGTGCAAAAGAGATAGCTAATCAAAACTTTCATATCGACAAAGCCAGAATATATTCAAATTAGGAAAGAAGAAACAGGAGGAATTTGGAGGATGGGATCCTCCTTGCAGAAAAGGATAGTCCACATCGAAAACTAAAAAGAAGTGTGCTAATATCTTTCCGTGAAAGCAATCTTATACCATATCAACTCTAACAAGGTAAGCAAATCCAATGGAAAATCCAAACGTTCAGAATCAAACAAAGACAGCAAGAAGTTTGTTTGCATATAAAACACATTGCCACAACACTCTTTCTTCTTTTACTCCATCCAAAACCTCTGAAATCAATGAAGACAAGAAATGCTTCATATCCCGCGTACATACCCAAGTTTCACCCAAAGGTCTGTTCCAATTTCCAAATGTTGCTATCCAGCAATGTAAATAACAACCAACAACATTATCGCAGATCCACCAACCAAACCAACATGCGTGAAATTCAATTATGAATATTTACAGGAAATAAATCATCCATCCGGAGAGGGTAGGAGAAAAATGACATACCAAGTACAAATACTCTTCAACCTAAACACCAGTAATAAACGGTTTATTCATTAATACCGAGCCCAACCAGTTACCACTGTAAATATCACTCGCAAGAAAATCAAATAAGTTACTGCTCTCTGAGTGTCCGTAACTACTAAAATCAATGCAGAGCTGACAGAAGACACTGACAAAAAAAAAAAAGTGAAAACTCTTAATCATGTAAGAACTAGATAGGGTTATAATTCCACATAAAAACCAGCACCCAGCGGTTCATATTAATTGTAACCACTTGATCAAGTGAGATTTGAAAGCACCAAGTACTAGTAAGTGGAGCGACGCCAGAAACAAAAAACGATTACATAAAACTTCCGAGTAAAATCTCTTAAAGAACTTAAAAAAGAAAATAACGATAACGATAACAATAACCGAATCGTTTTAAGTTTTAGCAGCAGTGAAGAGAGGAGAGAAGGAAGTAAAGTACCGCAGAAGGGGGAATAGACGTGAATTGGGCGTAGGGGAGAAATGCGATCGGGCGTTTGTAGAGGTTGGAGTGGCGAAGGTGGTGGAATCACGTTGCGTGTGCAGTGGTGATTGGAGAAATGGAAGGGAAAATCTGGAACACTGAAAACCCTAACATGTTGAATTGGATTTGGATTTGGACTGGATTGGGATCGGAAGAGGTGAGGCAGAGGAGGAAGATGGCAGAGATATGAAGAAAAATTATGGTTGGCTTGGCACCCCGCGTCTTTTATACACTTCTCAATTTTTTATTTTTTTAAGAAAATAAAAATTAACAAAAAAACAGAATAATAGTTTTGACTAGTAAGTACCCAGTATTCAATCCCTTTCATCAATCATTTCAATTATTACCTGCCGATACTTCGTCGCTTCCTGTTAAATTAAATCTCATTTATTGTCTTGGGTTCCAATGTTTCTTTCTAGGTTTCAATAAATTAAAATGTTTTTATAAAATTTAATTATGCTTATCCAAAAGAATTTTATAAAATATTCTTATTTAAAATTCATTTATTATTTAAATCTAATTCTAAAATATTTTCAAATTAAGTGAGATATGTGTGAGTGAAACTAAACTGAAAAACGTCACAAGCTATGTATGTGCTATTTCTTATCTTATAATGTGACTTACCAACGACAAAATTTAATAATTTCTATATGGAATCTGATCAAATATTAGGCTACAAAAATAAGCTGTTTTGTATATACTTAAACGTGCTTTCACACTATATCTCTGGTGTATACAAATAAATGTTTACCTAAAGTTAGGTAATAATTAAATTACGTAGAGTTTAGCACTTATTATAGTTATTCCATGTTTGTTTCAACATCTGATATTAGCTATTGAGTTATAACCTTGTTTTTTTTATTTTATTTGGAAAGTATATTTTCTGATTAATATATGCTGTCTGTTTATAGTTCTAATACTACAAAAAAATAGGAATAAAGTGATTCTCAAATTTATAGCAACTTGTCATTTTTAATGACTTAATAGAAATAAATAGATAGATTGCGTACGACTTTATTATTTTACCATTAACACGGTAACATATACGTATAATGCGATGATGACACGTGCAAGAAGAATGAATCAACATAATTTTAAAATTATACATGCTTATTTTTTTATATTTAATTAAGTTTTCATTAAAAAAACTAACCATTTCAAACAAAATAGTATTCTTACATTCATAGTTATTTTCTTAAAAACTATTTAAAATATAAAATTATTCACATATGCTCTGCTTTTATTTTATTTTATCAATATAAATGCTCCTATGTGAGAGATAAAAATATTAAGCAAGACCACTACATATATCTTGGCGAACTGATTATCTAGTCCACATTTGTGAAGGTCCAAGTCAACCTATAAATGAAATTTCTGAGGGGAGAAAATGTACATTATTAATATAAATGTCTCTCATGTAGAGATATTAAGCAAAACCACTACACACGTTTTGGCAAATTGATTATCTGGTCCACGCAAGTAAAGGTCTAAATCAACCTATAAATAAGACTTTTAAAGAGGGATAATTACGTTTTTCATATCTTCGAGAAAACAAAATCAGACATTAGCACTCATTTGAACGTCAGAGTACAATCGTATGTACTCCACCGACGAACAAAACACACAAATAAAAAAAAAGAATTTTAAAGAATTTGAAAACTACCAATAACTTATGTATAAAGTGGATAAACATTTAGACCACACATAAGTAAATTAACTTTATAAAGAAAAAAAAAAATGTGTTGACACAACTACGTGTAAATATTAGTCATAACAAAAAGCGAAGGTGAAAATAAAAGGATGAGCATTGAATGGAAGGGGTGTGGTTTGGAAGGAGAAAATGGCAAAATTGGAGTCGAAAGTGATTATTGCGATGAAAGGGCACCCGGGAAGCGGGAAAAGCACGTTAGCGGAATCCATAGCCTCATCGCTCCGAATTCCTGTGCTAGACAAAGACGACGTCAAAGACTGCACCCAACCCTTGCTGCTAACCTCACCCGCCTCACTCCTCAACGACCTCTCATACGACGTCATCTGCCAGATCGCCTCCACGCAGCTCCGCCTCGGCCTCAGCGTCCTCCTCGACTCCCCACTCTCCCGCCGCGCTCACCTCCACCGCCTTCACCGCCTCGCCGCCTCCCTCTCCGCCCGCCTGCTGGTCATCGAGTGCCGCCCCGCCGACCAACGCGAGTGGCGCCGGAGACTGGAGGCGCGCGGAGGCGGCGCAGGCGGACACAAGCCGAAGACGTGGGAGGAGCTGGAGAAGCTTCTGGAAGACTACGGAGGGTGCACGGAGTACGACGTGGGTGACGTGGCGAGGCTCATCGTGGATACAACCGCAAATGTCCCTCTCGAAGACATCTGCTCCACTGCACTGGAGTTTATCTTCACTCATGCTGCTGCGCCAATTGAGATCTAGCCACGTGGCTTTCCAATTTCGTTATCATTCTCATAGTAACATCTTCTTTCTTCCTAACTCGTGTACATATAATAGTACTTCTACCCGTGATACTACTTTTACCCGTGTTCTTCCTCTGCAACGGAAGGGACTTATTTAAAAAATATAATATATTATATCTTTTAGTTTGAAAGCATTGTTGTTATTATAAAATTATTTATAGCACCAATAATAGAGGATAAGAATGTAATGCATATAGAATAAATAAAGATAATGTTTAGTTATTTTTTTAGTACTTATATTATATTAAGGATAAAAATCAATTCAGTCTTAAGATTTTTAAAAAGTTTAAATAATTTTAGATTTTCTTCAAAATAATTTAATATGGTTTATTATATTATATTATTCTTATTAAAATATATTTATTTAGTGATTATGTGTCACAGTACATCGATTTATGTGTTACTATATTGAATATTGAATAGTTTAAAAAGAAGGTTGTAATCACTACATTGAATTATGTGTTACTATATTGAATAGTTTAAAAAGAATGTTGTAATTAATACATTGAACTGTTTTTAAAACGTAGGTAACATTAAATTTTTTTAAAAGGTTGAAATTAAATTGAATTTGTTAAATAAATTGAAACGATGTTAAACTTTTTAAAATTTGAGAGATGGAATTGATTTTTCACCTTTAATACAAGAATTAAAATAGTAATTAAATCTAAAAATGAAGCTTTTAGTTTCCACCAAAAGAAACGCGATTCAAAACTAAGTTGTAAGAAAAATAAATTGTAAAACATACATTCTTTATTAAGGGATAAAGAGTCTCAATGTTCTTGTTATGCTTTTCGTATCTTAAACAAAAGTCTGTTATTTTCTCTAAGGATTTGTTTGCTTCAAAGAATAGAATTGCAGTGATATTCCTTGTTTGAATCTATTAATGTGCGTGGAAGAGGAACAGAGGATCAACATGAACGGTATTTTCATTACTTCTTTTCATATTACAAATAACCTTGCATAAAACCACATAAGTAGATGTGTTTTCCCACTTTATCCTATTTTTTATCTTTACATAAAAGTAGCATATTACTTTTTTTAATTGTATAGTTAATATATATAACATAATGTAATACAAATAAAATAATATTAAAATTATCTAAATATAAATATTAATTATTACATAAATTTAACCAACATAAATATTTATTGAAATTATTAATAAAATACATTTTTAAAATAACGATAATAAATATAAATTAAATAAAATTATTAAATAATAAAATTATTAATAATAATTTATTTTATTTTATTCTATTTCTATAAAATATTTAATAATATTATTAATAATTATTGTTTATTATTAATAATAAATAAAATTATAATATAATGAAATTAAATATAGTTATTCATATAAATAAATAAATTAGTTTTTTTAAATATAAAAAATTGTAATCTTAATTTTCATTAATTAAAAAATTAAAATTTCAATCATACTCATCACGTCACTTACAAATTTATTATTTTTATGAAAAAAAATCATGTTTAATAATAAGAAATTCGTGTTTTTTTTTTAAATAATTATTCAATGGTATTGGAAATAATTACAAAATTTTAATTAACTCAAATTTGTGCAAAAATACTTCATATTTTATTATTCAAAATATTTTTAAAGATAAGGGTAAATTTGTAAACTTACATTTTATACATTTAAAAAATATCAAATTTTTCTTACAACCATCGCATCACTCACAAATTTCAATAAATTTTCCTCACACATCTACTCTAACATACCCAAATTCAAATACCCTCACTTTCCTCACACATCCTCACACATCCACTTTCTCAAATCCTCACACATCCTCTTCCTAATCCAAACACACCCTAATGTTTAGGATTTCTTCGTCCCTTTTTCATATAAGGATTTTGCCCATAACATCCTTGTCATGTACATCAATGTTGACATATTTGAATTTGTCTTTGCAATTCACAAGTCAAATCCTACAGAAAAACATGTACCAATGAGTTAGAAGTAAAATAATTAATGCTTTAATATTAACATAATTAAAAACAATATATAAAGTAAAGTAAAGAAGTATTAAACAAAAAATGACACAAAAATATCATTAGATGACTTGTTTGACATTGATAATAGGTTAGAGTGATTGAGAAGTAAATCAAAAGAACATAAAAAATAGGTACATGTTTTTTCACTGACAATGGCGTGGAGTCTTCCTTGAAAACAATTATGTGAAAGCAACAGTGGTCAACATACCTCTTTAAAGACATAGAAGTTTCTAAATTCGGACCACCCTTGCGTAATCATGCGTAATCATTGGGTTCAATAAATCCATGTTATAGATTTTTTTTTTTCGGCAATGAATTAATAAAATAAAATGAAACACTTAAGGAGTGTTCCAACCCTTATACATATCTTCTAGGAGAAGAGTTCAGCAACTCAACATTTTAACACAGTAAAAAAAACTTAAACTCTCAGATACCTCCACCCCTTACAAACCCAAAGGGAAGGAAAAGCACATTAAACCATTCCTACCAAAATTGCTTAGAAAAGCTATAACCACATAAAAAATGCTCCCTCTACCCTATGCATAAAATTGAGTTGCATGTGACTAGCATACCACTGGACCTCATTAGACAAGCACAAGAAATTGGGAATTAATGCAGCATAACCACTAGCCAATTGCTTACGCATAACCTATTACATCACACCACATTTAGATTCACTTTCCATTCCAGCATACCAGCTCCTTACAGGCTCTTTGCACTGATATAACAACCAACAAGTCCATTGCATCTTATAGGTGATAACATGTGTGTTACTTTTGTGGTTTGCCAAATATCATTACAGACCAAATTCCATTTGAAATTCAATAGCAAACACATGGTCTACAATGCCAAAGGTTTTGTGAAATTTTAAAAGAAAAATGTAGACACTTTAAAAGAGAAAAAACCACTTAAAACCAACAAATAAGGAACCCATGACCAAATAGTCAACCTTTATATAAATAGAATTCATTTTTTTTATAACCCTTTTTGAACCAATTTTTTTTTATTATTGCACCCTACACCTTGAATGATATATTTTCTTACCCATTGACATATTTAAGGAAGGAGAACATAGATGCAATATACAATATACATAAAATGGAATTGTTGGTTCTAGCGATTTAGAGTTTAAATAATTTAGTTGTTGGAAATATGAATAATCTATTCATATTATTGATTGAAAAAAGAAAAGAAAAAAAGGAGAAATTCATGTTGAAATCATGAATAAAATGAAAAGAAAATGAGAAAAAGTGTGAAGTCAAAGAAAATGGTGATTAGATAACTCATATGTACTGTAATTGGATTGTAGTTATGTTTTTCTTCTTTAAAATGTGCATTTTGTTATATAAATTATCAATACTTTTTGGAAGCCTAGCCTCGTTACAACCCAGTAAAAGACCTTAAGATTCATGTTTCTAATATGATTATGATGTGAACATGAAATGAAAACAAACTGGATTTGTTAGGATTCAGTAAAAATAGAGAGAAACACTTACTTGTGAGTGTATGAGAAGAAATTCCTTGATGAATTGTCATTTTATTGTTTTTGTTTGATCCTAAAAGTTGATTGTATCCATATTTTGCTATATTTGAAGTTGGAAGCAACATAAGTTTCTAATTTAATATGCTGTTTAGTGAATAAAGTTGTTTTTACATTTAAATTCAAATATGATTTATTTATATTCATTTATCTTGCTAGAGGACAGGCAAAATTTTAGGTTGGGATGGAGTTGATAAGTGTCATATTTCAGTAATATTTTATATTAAAATACAGACACTTATGAATATTTATTGATAAAATAGCTACAATATAACCCCTAATTTAGGAATTTAAACATTTTTACATATTTTGTTATTATAATATAAATAAAAACGATTTATTCCCAAATTTGTGTTAATTTTAGGATTTTAGGATAAAATGGAGATGAAAAGGTAAAAAGAGAATATACAAGATAAAAAAAAGGGAAAGCTGGGACACTCCAAACACTCGTCCACATTCGCCTAAGCTAGAAACTGCTAAAGGATCTCTTCCAAGCGAGCTCAGTAAAACGTTGGACCTGTTTTTATCCAACTTTCCCAAGTGAGCTCAATCACGCCAAGACGATAAGTCATTTAACCCAAGCTCAACTAGGTTGAATATGAGGCATGAGGCACAACCCTAGAGATTCATGAGAAGAATAGGAGGTGATAGAAAACCTAGAAGAGACAATCGTTAAAGAAAACATCCTGGATATTCTTTTCTTGCTTTTAATGCTTGTAATGGCCAACATGAGTGACTAATTCTACTCTTTGGGATTGAGAGTAATCCGTTCAAACTCTTATGTATTGAAATGATATTTAAATATAATATTATGTTCTTGATTGATGATTGGTATTATCATTTTATTCGTAAAACTTGTTTACCATGATTTGGATCCTTATATTTGACTGAAAAGTACTTTAAAGTTTCTAACCTAAATGATAATGCTTAACATATTTGAATGTTATGAATAAATTTGAAATGTTAATTGTCATCAACATCTAACCGTACTGATAAAGAACTATTATAAATATGTGAGAAATCGATATTTAAGAGACTCTTTTAATAATTTTATATGCGAGAAATCGATATAAATGAATTTTATATGGGCATCAATATCAATCAAATGATAGAATATTACTATGTTTTTTAAAATACAAAATAGTAAGAAGGATGAACCCCAATCCCAATTTTCTCACTTGAATCAACAACATTTTACTTTGCTTTTATTTAATTTTCATGCAAACTATTGTCAATATCAAATCAAATTATTGTACATATTATTATGCTTAGTAAATATTACTATTAGGATTTTAAATAATTATTCCTTTTGGGTTCAATATCCGTCCTTAGAGACAAATTATTCCTTTTGATTCGATATACTTGTCGTAAAAGAATCATCAGTTGTTTAAAGACTATATAATCCTTTTTCACATTGTTATATGTGATAAACATTGTAACTAATTATATATTGGGGTTGTTTAAATATTGTCTCCATTTACACATTTGATATGTGATAGACAGTCTAAATGATGTTATATTGGAGTTGTTTAAAGACTGTCTAATCCATTTATACACGGTGATATATGATAGACAATCTAAGTGATGGTATATTGGGGTTATTTAAAGATTGTGTAATGTCTTTATATATTGTGAGATGTGTTAGACATTCTAACTAAAGATATATTGGGACTGTTTAAAAATTGTTTAATGCCTTAATACATTGTCATATGTTTTAAACAACAACTGATGATATATTGGTGTTGTTTAAAGATTGCCCAATCCATTTATATACGGTGATATGTGATAGACAGTCTAAATGATGATATATTGTAGTTGTTTAAAAACCGTTCAATACATTTATGCACGGTGATATGTGATGGATAATCTAAATGATGATAATTGAGGTTGTTTAAAGATGATCTCATGTCTTTACATACTTTGATATGTGTTAGACGATCTAACTGATGATATATTAGATTTTTTTAAAGATCGCATAATGCCTTTATACATTATCGTGTGTTAAACCGTCTATATGATGATATATTAGATTATTTAAATAGTGTCTAATTTATTTAGATATTTAATACAAATCTAAATAATAAGATATTAAAATTGTTTAAAAAGACTTTATATACGGTCATATATGTTACATAGTCCATAATTACTATTTTCATTGTATATCATTTTTTTTTTGTTATAAAAGTTTTCATGTTAGGCATCACTATGCAACTTGACATCTCAGCTAGGCTGACACCTCAAGTAACAACAATCATCTGCCATCACATGAAAAAAGTATTATTAAAAAAAAGGAAAATGAAAGAAAATACAAAAATATGGGGGGACTAGACCAAAAACCCACATGTTAACAAAAACGATACATAGGTAGACTATACCTATTCATAAAGAATTCTAAGAACAGACTAGATGGAAGTCTATTATACCAATGAAATGATTCTCTATGAATGAACCCTAA
>Ga0123342_1007306_pt1 | contig 14665 bp, 14 predicted proteins | sample Turbeawhitnodule_FD_89960 | JGI IMG/M metagenome (GOLD analysis project Ga0123342, IMG submission 89960) | Root nodule microbial communities of legume samples collected from Mexico - Turtle bean Mexico white nodule | ecosystem: Host-associated > Plants > Roots > Nodule | place: Mexico: Nepantla...
ACTTATATTCAATTTTAATCGGTGCAAATTGGTTGTTCTTGCTGTTTTGGTCACGTCCTCCATGGGTATAAATGCTATATGTTGTGTTCTTGAGTTTCTATCCATGGGTTTGTTGTTCAAAATTGGTTTCTATGTGAGTATGACTTGGTTCTTGTGTTCTTGATTAAGTTCTTGAATGGGTAAAGAATCTTGATCCAATTCTAAGAAGTGCCTAATCATATTCCAACTCTTGTTGAATCTATAACATGTAATAAGTTCTAGATCGAGAGCAAACAAAACTGGAAAACTTGTTTTTCCGAATACAGAACGTCCTGGCTTTTCTTCCTTATATATTATATGTGTATTCTTTTTGGATTTGCCTCCTTGACTGGATACAAACGACATATGAAACTACTTGTGTAAGTGTTTTTGGAAATTTTCAGCGTAATATGAACTCAGAATAAAATTGCAGAAACTATGGCAAAATTTTGCAAATCTGGAAAGCGGAGGACCTTGGAGAGCAAGAAGTTTCTGGAACATTTTCCAAAATTAATTTGTTATTGAAATCTTATGGAAGAATTCCAACAGAATTTGGGACGAAACGCGGCAAGTTTCAGCTCAAACGAACGAAAGCCCTCTCACATTCGTCGGTCCACGCGAAACAGTTATTCTTTTTTAGACATTGAAAATAAGGATACCCCTTATCTCCATTGGCTGACAAAGACGAGACAGGGTGACCATCAGTCAGCTGTTGCACTTATTTTACATTGGCTGGACTCGTCATCTTTATAATTGCTGCACATTTATCTGGGTTTACCTTTATTCCTCTCTCGGTCAACAAGAAGCTAAGAAACTTCCCTGCTTCAACACTAAACACACATTTTTCAGGGTTTAACTTCAAATTATACCTTGCTATCGTGGCAAATAGCTCCTCTAGGTCGGCAACATGTTGATCCTCCTTCTCTGAGGTGACGACCATGTCATCCACATATGTCTGGACATTACGCCTGAGCATTGGTGAAAGAATTCGGTCCATGAGCCTTTGATAAGTCGCACCAACATTTTTAGACCAAAGGGCATGATGACCTTGTAGCAGTAATTGGCGACCTCATCCATAAAAGTTGTCTTGCACTCATCCTCCGGGTGCATACAAATCTGATTATACCATGAAAATGCATCCAGAAAACTTAACAGTCGACATCCTAAGACACTATCCACCAAGGAATCTATGCTCAGTAGAGGGTAAAAGTCCTTGGGACAGGCCTTATTCAGGTCAGTGAAGTCAACACACATCCTTCACTTCCCATTTGCCTTTTTCACCAACACAACATTCGCCAACCACTCAGGGTACTGGATCTCCCGAATGTGGCCAGCTGCCACGAGCTTCCTAGTTTCTTCTCGGATGACGAGACATTTCTCTTCATGAAACTTCCTTCTTCTCTGGACCATGGGCTTGACCGTTTCATCCATGGTAAGCTGATGGCACAAAAAGTCTGGATCTATTCCAGACATGTCGATGGACGACCGTGCGAAAACGTTCATGTTCACCAAGATAACATCGGTTATTCTATCTTTTAATTCTTTGCCCAGTGTAGTGTTGATGTTGAATTTCTTCCCCTTTATCTCCCTCTCCTGAACCTCTCCCGCAGGTCCTGGTTGTTTTTTATTGCTAATCTCTGCCTTTGCTATCCATCCTAGCTCTTCGGGCTGGATAGTAACTGCGTAAGTTCCCCTACGATTTTTTAAACTACTCTCGTAACACTTTCGTGTCATCCTCTGGTCGACCTTTATAGCGATTACCCCTCTTTTCGACAGGGAAACTTCATTTTCACGTGGGTGGTTGAGGCTACTGGACCCAACCTATTCAAAGAAGGTCACCCTAAACGTAGGTTGTATGCAAAGGATGCATTGACAACGATGTACTTGACAGTAATCGTTATGGCCACATTTTCAAATGAGATAGTTGTCCTCAGCTCAACGTATCCTCACACGTCCACCTAGTCTCCTGCAAAGCCGACCAGACAACCATCATAAGGCCTTAACTGGTCAGGGGATATTATCAATTCCAAAAATATTTGTTTTATCCTGCTTTTGCCCATGTCATGTGAGCATGAATATAATGAGAATGATAACAAAAAAAATAATACCTAAAACGACAAAATCCTAATGGATACTAAAATATCATTTAACCCTTAATAATTTTTCTGAACTTTTTACCCCTAAATATTTATCACCCCACAAATGTTGTACATTCGAAACAACCAAAAGCATACAATTTTACAGAACTGGTTGTTGTAGATTGTGACCCCAAAAACTATATTTGTGCCTAAAATATTTCTTTTATTAACTAATCCTTTCAAATTGCTAAACACTTTTAGAGAAGAACCCTTTTCATTATTGATAGTGCTTTACCAAGAAATAAGTCTCAAATCATTACATAATCTTTTTATACTTCAAAATCTTTTGGGTTAAAGATTCATAATTTTTTATTATAATTCCGCTTAGCCAGCAAAAGAGTCTTGGCCGGCAATGTTATTGTAATGAAACTAAAAAAGGTTGAATGAAATGGTGTATATAACACTGAAACTTGACACTGATGCTACAACTAAGAGTATCTCAGAGACCATTAAAGCTGAAGTTAGATCAGAAGCACCCAGGAGTGAAGCAGAAGAGATGAGACAAGCTGGTGCATATTCAGGGTTACTGTGTGGAGGGATATCAGGAAGGACAGGGCCCCACTCTCTGCCCTTGGCAAGGATAATGAAGATCATGAAGAAGTCAAGGGAGGATGTTAAAATGATATCAGGGGAGTCTCCAATTATTTTCTCCAAGGCTTGTGAGCTCTTCATTCAGGAGCTAACTAGAAGGTCCTGGATCATTGCCATCCAAGGCAAAAGGAAGACTTTGCACAAAGAGGACTTAACCTCTGTAGTTATAGCCACTGATATATTTGACTTTTTGATCACTTTGGTTTCCAATTCTGACAGCCATGCACTTGGTGCCACCACCACTATCTTGGAGGTTGAAACTATAGACTAGTCTTCAGCAACCTTAACTCAACATCAGCTACAAAACTTGAGTTCTATGTATGGCTATGTAATTATTGTAAAAACTTTCTTATTGTAATTATGTAATATATTATATATAACTAAGTAAGAACTTTCTCTGTTGGTTATGCATGACCATACTTGAATGAAAGAAAGTTGTGCCATGATCCTTCATACACATAAGAACTTGTATATGCCTAGTTCTTTTAGACTTCAGCTTGATCATCTCCCTGTTATGAAGTAAGATAATAGGTTGTTCATACACTAGAGAGATTTTAAGGAGGAAGAAATCAAAGTATATGAACAAACCAGGAAATTTTCCAAATAACTATGATGGGAACAACATGGAGAAACAATTCAAATTAAAACTATGAATGAAAACAAGAGGAAGACTCATCTAGCAAACAACATCTTTATCAGATTTCCAAATTCTACCGGTATATGACCAGAAATTTGGCTATTTTGAAAGCAGAAAATAGACAAGTTCTCTTACTGGCCCAATGCAGAAGGAACAGAATTTGTGAGTAAATTATTTGATAGATATAATTCCATTAATTGTGTCAAATTTCTAAATTATATTGGTTTGAATCAAGTAGAATCTGACCATATTCTTCAATAAACCTGATGTAAAAGGGATTGAACCAGTTAGGCAATTGTTATGGAGAAACAATGTATATCCAATTGTGTTAAATTACCAAATTCTGCTGCTATTGAACCTCCAATTAATCCACTCAAAGTAAGAAATAGATATGTGGGATTCTGCTATTGGAAGAATTCAGAAAGTTTGTCAGATTTGCAGATTTGAAAGTGCTTTAGGAACTAATATTCAAGTTCTGAATCGACTGCAATTATTGATGAGAAGAAGGAATCTTCACAGTCATTCTTTGAATATGTATAACACTTTCACCTTCATTCAAAGTCATACCCTCACACAATGACAACCACTTTGTAGCAAAGCTTGTTGTTCCCAATTTATGGACAAAGAATTAGAAGAAGGTACATGTTGGTACCAACCACTGAATATAATATAAGTATTGCATTATCTTATATATCCCTTTCTACATTGATTCTAGTCATAAGTGATGTATCAGGATTTTCAACCATCTATTATGTGGATTTTTTTAGTGTTAACTTTGTTTTGTGCCTTTCCAAGTCTCTAATTCAAAAGGATTAACTTGCTTACAACTAAATAAATTATAATATTCATTCAAAATAATAAATACTAAAAATACAACTATCATTCTATTTATAAGCATATTAACATTTAAATGTAAATCAAGTTAGCCATAACTATTACAGAAAACTAAAAGACTACATTTAATACCAAGTCATAATAATTAGTAATTTATAGTAAGTAACCAACTTCTTCAATTGTTTTTACGCTCAATGATTTTGTTATTGATAAAAAATTACAACATATATAACATATATATGGTTTTTTTTTTATAATAACATATTTCAAAACACAAATGTGTTCTTTATGTCGTAACCATGATTCTTCATGTTTGGTTAGGAGGCAATTTATATTAGATGTAGAATCAGCAATGTCAAGCAAGTAAACATTTTTAATTCTTTTACAAATCAACAATACTCCTTGTGAGTTTGTCAAGCTGATTTCACATGTGTTGGGTTTGAAGATGACTTGATAGCCCTTATCACACAGTTGACTTATACTTAGGAGGATGTGCTTTAATCCTTCTATGAACAACACTTCATTGATAAAAAAAAATGTGTTTTTATCACCTACGGTGCATCTTCAAATAATTCTTCCTTTGCTATTGTCACCATATGTGACATGACCTTCATGCTTAAGATCAACTTCACAAATTTGCTCTTGTATCCTGTCATGTTCTTTGAGCAGCCATTGTCCAAATACTATAGGTGTTTCTTGGCTATCAAAGATTCCTATAATAGACAATTAAGGAGCAATATTTTGTCCCCTTATTAATTTGGGTCCAACAGTGTTAATGATACTTTTAGGTACCAATTTTACAAGCCATTTTGGTAAATCAAACTTTCTAATTCTGCAGGTATGACCCTTCTTCAAACAATAAAAATAGGTTGTTGAAGGATTGTGCAGTGACTATCTTTTTTCAAAAAAACTTACAAAAGATTTTTTTTTTTTTTACACTTGGATTGTAACCAATGTCAACCTTTCCAGAAACACAATTTTAAAACTAAGAAAAACTTTGAGATTTACTTCTCCTTTCAAAAACTTGCTTGAGGTTTTTATAATATTCAACTTTTTGTTGAAGAGTTGTGCAGTTTTCACAATTTTTAATATCATTGCAAAATGAATTTTTGTAAATGATTTCCAAGTTTTCAAAATCAGTTTTAAAATTACTTAACTTTTCTTCTAAGGTTTTAACTTTGTTTTCCAACCAGTTGTCTAAACCTTTCAACTGTTGTTTGACAGGGCCAACCTGTTAGCCTCCTCATGGGTTTCTTTAAACGCATCAAGCAGAGAACTATAGTTTTCAAAGCTTTTTGGTGAATTAGAACTTACACTGTTTGCGTCAGAACTTTCCTTGGCCATGAGACATATATTAGATTCTTCATCATCTCTTGATGTTGAGCTGGAAGAAGAGTCGTCATTATCTTGCCAAGTTATGTAGGCTTTTATTCCTTTTCCTCTTTTCTTAGATTTCTTGTCATAGCCTTTCTCTTTGTTTGTAGCATTGGGAGATTCAATCTTGATATGCCTTTGTTTTCCACATCAAAATAGGTATAGTTAGAATTATTAGAATCAGTTGATTTCTTGGAGTTATACCATTTTGATGATTGAGCCTTGTCCTTGCCTTTCTTTTTCAGGAACCTATTGAATTTCTTGGTCAACAGATTCAATGTCTCAGTATCACTGCAATCACTTGACTCTACTTCAGTTTTCTGAATTGTAGACTTTAAAGTTATCCCTTTGATTTGTTTTTCTCCAATTTATTGCTCATTTAATCGATTCATTTCTATTTCATGTTCTTTGAGTTTTCCAAAGAGTGAAGCAGTGGTCAGAGTAGTTAGATCCTTTGACTCGGATATTGTTGTAACCTTTGGTTGCCACATTCTATAAAGGCATTTCAGAATCTTGATGTTGAGCTCTTCTTTATCAAAGGTTTTTCCAAGACCAATAAGGTGATTTACTATGTGAGTAAATCTTTTCTATACTTCTGCAATGATCTCACTTTTGAGCATCTTAAACAACTCATATTCTTGGATCAAGGGATGCTTTTTTTACCCTCTTAACATCAGATGTTCCCTCATGAGTTACTTCTAGAATGTCTCACATCTCCTTTGCTGAAGAACATTGAGAGACTCTGAAAAACACATAAGAACTTAAAGCAGAGGTTAATATTTTCGGCAACACAATAATATCGAGCTTGTTTTCCCTATGATTCAGTCCACTAAACCCAAGGTTTTTCAACAATTAATTTTTCAAATTCATGTTTAAGGATGAAAGGTCCATTTACAATCGCATCCCATATTCCTCTATCGATTGATTTAACAAAAAAATTCATTATGACTTTATAGAACTGATAATCCATTCCACAGAATAGTGGTGGTCTGTTTATGGAGGCACCTTCCCTAAAAGGTAGTTTTTCAGCCATTTTCATAAAGAGTTTTTAGGATCGTAACTTAAGTAAAATACAAGTACTTAGCTTCTTATGCCAAATGTTAGAATATATGGCCAATAAACAAGAGGGGTGAATTGATTTCAAGAGATTTTCACAATAGTTTAAGTCAGATTGAAATTTCATAAAAACCAACTAATTGAAATCATTGTTCAATCGATTGTAAAAAGATAAGCAAACATAAAAACAAAATATAAATCAATTGTTATGTTCAATTAACCGATTGAATTATTATTTAGAAACTAGAAAACAATAATACAATAAAAGGATAGAGATAAAGAAAATCACACAAAGAATTTATATTTGTTCACTCTTAACCAAAAGCTACATTTAGTCCTTAGTACACCTCTTAGAATTCACTAAACACAAAACCAAAGATTACAAGAATTACACACAAGAGCTTTATTTCTTAAACCCTTCAAGAAAGACAAACTCTTACACAGTAGAAAATCCATAAACCCTATTTGGATCTGTTTGAGAACAAATTACAAGAAAGTATGAAACAAAATCACATGAGTTTCTTACAGAGTATGAATACAAAAAACATACAAACTCAAGAAACGCTTCTTCACATAGCAGAATGATTCAAGAACAAAAGTAATGTCCAAGAACTTCAAAGACTGTTTTGAATTTATTTTCTTATATGAAATTCTTTTTTTTAAAATGTTCAGAAAACACCTTTATATAGTTTTCAAATGATTGCCAAAATAGTTTTTCAAATAAATGAAAACAGTTGAGTCAATTAAAACCAGTTTGAAAATCATAACATAAATCTTTTAAAACATTTAATTGATTTAATGCAATAATTGACGGTTTCCATTTACCAAAAGAAAAGAAATCAACTAAAACATTTGGTTTATTTATCGAAACAACTGATTGATTTCATCAAACAAAAAAGAAAAAAAAACCTTTAATATTAAAGTCTTAAAGTCAACATTGAAAACATTTGACTTTTAAATCATTAAAAAGACTTTAGTATTCTTAGTCAGTTGATACGAAAAATCAACCTGTTAAAATACTTTACTAAAGACACAAGACTTCAGTTTAAGTGATTTTAACTGATTAAAACCTGAATCAACTGATTTAAAAACAAAACAGGTTTTTAAAACATTTTCTTGGAGATCTTGAATCATAATAATCAATAAAAGAAATATAACAAAATCTACCTACACACATATACCACTTTGCAGAATTCAAGGTTGAGTTTTGATCACATTAAATTTATCCACTTTAGTGAACAATCTTTTCTTTAACACTATGCCTTGGCTTTATTTTTGCTACTTGTAGTCATTTGATGAAGATATCCTTTCTAGAGTTATCAATGCTTAGTGCTTGGGAGTAGTAGAGAAGAAGCAGTTTTAACACAAACTACAAGAGATCTCTTAATGTTGACTTTAGCCTATGGTTTTAACAAACATCTTTAGCACACGGACATTCTCTACAATATAGAATAAGCATATATATATATATATATATATATATATTGAAGTACGAGGTTACCTTAGTCTTTGTGTGTATCATTTGATGTTTTATGCGTATTTCATCTAGTCTTATATGCACCTTAGCCGACTTAAGAAAATATTGCATTGTGTTTATCGTTTTCAAACGAAACACTTGCATTTTACATTATCTATTTTTTTCACTTAGTTATTTCTTAGCACCTCATCAAAGGTGTTAGAATTTTTCTTAAAAAAACTATAAAATAAAAAATTATTTCTATTTCGGAAGTGTTAGAATGTTTTCTCATATCCCTTTATATGATCATTATGTGTCACGTACTTCATCATCATGTTCCACACTAACAATAGTTATTCATTGTTAGAATAAAGAGTCTCGATGACCAACATGGTCAACCTCTTAGAGAACCATGCTTAAAAGTTTTCCATGTCATGTAAGATTGTTTACCCATGTAAATATTGATGGATGGTAACTTTGTTCTCTTCATTAATAAGGCAACTAAGATTTTCCTTTAAAATTATAACCACTCAAATTCCCACATGTTAAAAAATTAATTAATGGTGCAAGTGTGCACAAATTGGAATTTTCCTTCCAATATGCATCTAACACCTCAACTCCTTCAGTCCACAACAATCTCAAGTCCTCTACAATCGAGTCCTGATATTATCATAAATGACATATACTCTTTATTTATATGAAAAATAAAGACAAGTTACAAATGGCCAATGAAATGGGTAATAATTAAAGTTTGATGCGTAATTTACCAAAAATTCATTAATTTCATCCATTACAAATAATTTCCAAACTACATACATAAAGAATAAATTTTTCTTCCATTGTGGTGAATAAACTACATAGTAATCCATTACATTTTCTTCTATGTACATGTCACGTAGGGTTCTTTGAATTATTAACATTACCAAACAAACTCTTAAATCTTAGAATAATGAAATTTTACTCTCTAAATCAATGATCATCCTTCTTTTTTACCATGATACCTCGCATCTTGGACACTTATGTAACATTTTAAACTCTCCTTTGTACAATATGTAATCATTTAAATAAGTATTTATTTTCTTATACTCCATGTCCATCGAACATAATTTCTTCTTTTCCTATAGTGACGAGTGGACAATGTATCTTCAGGAAACATTTCATTTAATAACTCTAGTAATTCAGTGAAATTTTTACCAGTTCACCCCTTTGCTATCTTAAAATTAATTAATCTTAATATTATTGACAAATGTTTGAAACTTGTACTACCCACATATAAAGGCTTCTCCGAGTTATTATCAAAGGTATCATACACATGTGTGTGTTGAACACATTTTTTCTAACATCACAAATCATGTTTTCCAATTGGTCATCCATAACCAAATCAGAATATTGAGATTGGGAAACACTTGAAATGCTTAGCCTTTTACCATGTCAAGTCCATATTGTATTACTCTTTAAGAAACTAGGTATTAAATTTAGGGTCAATATTAAATTTAGTACAGTGGTTTTTAAAAAAATCAATTTGGTCCCTGTGTTTTTTAAAAAGTACCCAAATTGGTCCTTTCCGTTAAATCTCACCTTACGGCATCAAGTGCTGCTTATGTGGCAGAGAGAAGTCGAATTAGGTGTTCTGTGAGGTGTGAGGTGTCAAGTGGTGTGGATTGACAGATTAGTTTAGTGAAAAATCAATTGGGGGTTAGGGTTATTTTGAATTGGTTAGGATTTTTTAATTGCAAGCAGTGAGTTTTCGAATTGCAAGCCAATAATCTCATAAAAGGTTCAGAACCAAATTGTACAGATGATTTGCAGAATTTGGGTGTCAGTGATGATGAAAGTGAAGGAAAATTTGTGCATGATAAAGACCCTAATTGTTATAAATCTTGTAAAAAAGTATGGTTGTTGGTAAAGTTTCGGAAGATAGGAAGCATGCAATTGTGGAGCATATATTGGGAATGAAGGAGACATTAATCTTACTCGGATGCCTTATTCAAATAGGGGTGCGAACATATACAAGGGCAGATGTAGTATCTCCCTCTAATTGTGAAAGAATTAGAGTTAGTGGGTTACAAGACATTTCTCTCTCTTTGGCTTGTTGAAGGATCCAACTTGAAAAATTAGTAATTTATTTCTTACTCATATTTTGGATGCTTTCATTTCAATTTCAAGGAAATGTTCATCATGTATATGAGTTGTCTGGCGATCCGAAAAAGAGTTGGTACCTAGGGATTAATTTTTCTACCCACTAGAAGAATGGGGTCTTGGCTGCGTATGGAAGAAAGAAGCAAAGCTTGCATGATGAAGCTCACGTGATGTTGTCTAACTAGCAATTAAAAAATTCTAACCCCCAATTGCAATTCAAAAAAACCCTAACCCCAACTGATTTTTCAGTAAACTAATCTCTCAATCCATGCCACTTGACACCTCACACCTCACAGAACACCCAATCTCACTTCTCTCTACCACATAAGCAACATTTGACGTCGTAAGGTGCGACTTAAAAAAAATGACCAATTTGGATACATTTTAAAAAACATAGGGACCAAATTGATTTTTTTTTAAATCACTGTACTAAATTGAATATTGGCCCTAAATATAGGGACGAATAAGGTAATTATACCAAGAAACTATAACAAAAAAGATATCTACATATAAACTCTACTCGTAATTGTCTCTTAATCAATTAACATATGATAAAACATATCCTTCATTAGCATCTACCATGTTCATTGAGAAAATTGTAATAAACTTTTCAACTTCATTCTCATACTCCTCATCCAACTTCAATCTATTAATATGTAATAGAAGAATTTGCACTACTAGAAAATCATTACATAGAAATAAATTTTAGAGAAAAAAAATAATTAGTTGTTATATTGACTAAATTAGATACTATTTTAGAGACTAAAAAAATTATTGGTATCTAAATTAGTTTCTATTGTTGATAAATAGTTTTTAAATTGGTATGTAATTAGCTACCAATTGTTTAGATTCTAAAGTTGGCAGCTAAAACATTAGTAGCTAATTAGATATCAATTTAGAAACTATTTATCAACAATAAAAACTAATTTAGATACCAATAATTTTTTTAGTCTCTAAAACAGTATCTATTTAGTCAATATAACAACTAATTTTTTGTCTCTAAAATGGGTTTCTATTTGATGATTTTATTGTAGTGTTAGCTTTTATATATATGAGTATCTCACTCTTTAAAAAAATGTGTGATCATATATATGCCATTTAGAAAGATTCACTTTTTTTTATAGTTCATAAGTACATAAATTTTAATCAAATCCTTAAAAAAAAAGATCAATAGTGTTTTGCATTGGTCTTAATGTGATTGAAATGAAAATTGTTACATCAAAATTAGCCCAAATTTAATATACGGTTAATAATCAACACAAAATGTACTTGTGAACTAATAAAAAAATTATAATATTTTTTAATAATTGAAGATTCAGTATAATTATTCTCATTATTTCCTCCTCTTATTTTTTAAATAAAATAAAACATAAAAATAGTGTAAATTGAATATAATACTCAATTTTTTTTATTAAATCTCACAAAAAAAACTAATGTTCATTCACTACAATATATATTACACAAATTTAATAAAATTTTAATATTACAATATTTAAAATGTAAATTTTAAAAATTAAACAACATAAATCTATTTATGACAGACATCCCAAAACACAATACCAATACATTCAACATACCATATACATGAACATTTACAACATTCAAACATAATAAAGAGCACTTGTTGTTCAGACAATTTGATAGTATACAACTTTTTTTTTATAAATTATTAAATTGATGTATATATGTGTTAGCTCGTAAACTCTTTTTTTTTTCAAAACAGGCTTCAAAGATTTTTAGTTCCTAAGCAATTTTAATCCTTTTGAAAAATTTCTTCCTTCCAAAATTTGAAATAACTTCTATAAATTACAAAAATAAATAGTTTAAATTTTATAAAAGTGTTCTCTGTTTTCATCCTTCTATAATTCGAAATCAATAATTTTAATTTAGCTAAGATAAATAACATGTTATATAAATCTTAAAAGTTTCTTTAAATGGTGTTAAATTTTTTTACATTCTATCATAAATAAACAAGAGACACCACTTAGAATGATAACTTGAGTTCTTGTTATCAAGTTAACAAGTGTTATGTAATGTTGGGATAAAATACTTTTAATTTTATGGAAAAATTAAAAAAAGAAAAAAAAATGATAAAATATAAAGCTAATACTACAAGAAAATCATTAAATATAAATTAATTTTAAAGATAAAAAATAATTAGTTACTATATTGTCTAAAATATCACTATAAGAAATTCATTAAATAGAAACCAATTTAAGATAACAAAAATAATTAGTTGCTATATTGTCTAAATTAGAGATCATTTTGGAGACTAAAAAATTTTTGGTTTCTAAATTAGTTTCTATTATTGTTAAATAGTTTCTAAATTGATATCTAATTAGCTACCAAGTGTTTAACTATCAATCATTTAAATTCTAAATTTTGTAGCAAAAACCTTGGTAGCTAACTAGATACCATTTAAAAACTACTTAACAATAATAGAAACTAATTTAGAAACTGTTCTCGAACGAGTTTGGGGACCTACAGAACGATTGCTCCTATTCCTGCCCTCGGTCGGCCTGATACTCTTTGAACTCCTTAATACGCTCACACTTTCTGATGTACCTTGCTCCTCTCGGTCGCCCTGCTCCACAGGCGGGGTTGGTACCTGCACAAGGCACTCCAACGCTCAAGTCAGTGGGGGTGCCGGTATTTGGGTGTCAGAGTATTGTAGATAATGACGTACCTTTCTCATTGAAATGTGTTCTATTTATATTACCTTAATGGGCCTTCAATGTTGGGTCGGATTAATGAGTTGGTTTGTGTTTAGGGTTGCGTTAAGCCACACTTAATCGTAGATTAGCTTTGCTAACCTGTTCAACCTCTGACTCAAGCGTTATGGGTCGGTCGGTCACGTGTAGTGACGTGGCCTTTTCTTTATTGTTTAGGTGGAGGCACGAGCCGAGTGCTGGCCGACTCACTGAGTTGTCCGGTCGTACTAGTACAGTTGCCCCCCTAGCTCGAGAGCTAATACAGCCGAAGAGTCTGAAAGTTGGGTCCCGGGCGGTGGTGTAATAATGAGTGAGGTGACTGTGAACGGCGCCTGAGCGGGTCATGTGACATGCATTTATAAGGGATTTTTTGGGCGCCAAATGATGTGGGTTGTTGGATCAAGCAGATCTGACGGTTAAGATTTTGTGACGTTTGGGTTTCCGAGACATCTTCGGGCTATAAACTAGGGTTATGAGCGGTGGCCTCTTACGCATTTTAATATTGCTTGAGCTCCGACACCCAAACGAGTCTGAGCGACCTTAGCCATATTTCTCGTTCGTCCAAAGGTTAGTCATGTCTACTCATTCGCGTCCCACTTCTTCTTCTTCTCCCGCTCAGTCTCCTATTCCTGAATCCCCCTCCTGTTCGTCTTCATCTTCGTCTTCTTCTTCCATTTCTTCCCCCGACGAAGCTATCTCGGTCGGGGCGATCCAGGTCGTTGCCCCGGTGGTGGAGGAAGTGAAGGGTGGTGACGCTGGCAATGCATCAGACCGATCTGGCTCTTTGGAGCGACAGCGCCCTCGTGGGGGCCTTGCCTGGGTTGACCCCAAGGTTTGCGAGATTGCGTCTGTGTTCCATACAGACGCTTCCGTGGCTGAAATTTTGGATAAGGTTCCAATTTTGAGGGCTTCGGCCGAGGAATCCTTGTTAGCTTTCAGTCCTTGTTCGTCAGAGGACCGCGTGTGTAGGGAACAGTCATCCACCGAACCTCCTTTCTTTTTTATGTATAGTTGTCTGTTTTCGGATTTACACGTGTCTCTACCTTTTGACGTGTTCACGGTGGGTGTCCTTCGGACTCTCAACGTGGCGCCGAGTCAGCTGCACCCCAAAACGCGGGCGTCCATGCAGGCATTTCGCGTGGTATGTCAGACGTTTGGGGTGGGTGCGCTTTCTAATTTTTTTTTGCATTTCTACGCCTCTCACCCTTCCGAGCTGGTCGACAGGCATTCTTTGGTCAGCCGTTCGGGCAGTGTGTTGTTCAAGGCTTTCATGGCCTCCTATAAGAACTTCAAAGAAAAGTTCTTTAAGGTGTTTATGGAGCCGGTCGGCACACGCTATTTTTTCATTGAGGCCGGTCAGTCCAGGTTCCCTTTGTTCTGAACGAGGAACCCTACGAAGATAAAGGATTGGCCATGTCCGGCCAGTCCAAGCAAAGGCGAGCGGGAGGTTTTCGCTTTGTTCGATAGCTTTCTGAAGAAACTTCCCGCTCGACTGCTAACGCATGTTTAGTCCTTCAGTCGTTTACTTTTTTTTGTTGGCTAACGCATTGTTTTTTGTTTCAGTAACTGCAAAAAGGGAAATACCCTAATGGAGATCAAGCTCAAGAGAACATGGAGGCCAATCAACAAGATCAAGAAGAGGTAGAGGCACAAATGGAGGACGCCCATGGAGGTCAAAGCCCACCTCAAAGGATTACAAGAAGCATGTTCA